>Ga0075478_10000012_pt1 | contig 51988 bp, 41 predicted proteins | sample DEB08_DNA_15_FD_71483 | JGI IMG/M metagenome (GOLD analysis project Ga0075478, IMG submission 71483) | Aqueous microbial communities from the Delaware River and Bay under freshwater to marine salinity gradient to study organic matter... | ecosystem: Environmental > Aquatic > Marine > Coastal ...
CACGTCAAATCTTATCGCGCCATTCGGTAAAACAATCAAGGTAGTTGAAAATGAATCGCATTAATATAGCTAAAAATTATATAGATAAGTCCTTAACCTATATAGGCGCGCTGTTAGAAATTATAGGTAAATACACCATTTTGGGAATTTACAAAGCAGCTGTGTGGGTCGAAAAAACATTACGCCCTCATGTCTAATCTCATAACTCTCGACTTCGAAACATACTTTGATAAAGACTACAGTCTGCGCAAGCAAAATATGACTTACGAACGCTACATCCAAGACAAGCGTTTCAAAGTTCAAATGGTCGCTATCAAAGTGAACAATAACCCAACTGAAATTGTCACTAACAACATTAAGGAAGTGCTACAAAAAACAATCGGGCCAGAGGACATAGTAGTTGCACATAACTATTTGTTTGATGGCGCAATTCTTTCATTTCATTTTGGAATAAAACCAAATACAGCCTTTTGCACGCAAGCAATGGGCCGTGCAATATTTCCTTTCGGTAAAAACTCGCTTGATGGTTTAGCGCAACAATGTTTCCCTGACGGCACTCTCCGCAAAGGAGAAGGGTTAATGGACACCAAAGGAAAGGTTGACCTGACTCCCGAAGAAATCTCGACACTCGGCACTTACGCAAAGCAAGATGTCGATGTTACCTTCGAAATATTTAGATACTTGTACAGTTTCTTCCCTCCCAAAGAACTTGCTGTCATGAATCTAACGCTCCAGATGTATACGCATCGCGTAATGACTGTCGATCAACCCCTTGTCAAACAGTACTTATGTGACATAAAAACACGTGCGGATACATACATTCGGGAGTCAGGTCTTGAAAAGTCGGTACTAAGTTCTAGTAAAAAGTTCTCAGAATGGGTACTATCCCAAGGTCTCGAATTCGAACAAATACCGTCACCGACGCTCAAAAACCCCCACAACATGAAGTGGCCGTTGAGCAAGAACGACCTAGAATTCATTCAATTACAAGAGCGCTATCCAGAATACAAACACGTTTGGGACGCACGCCTCGCAGTTGCAAGTAGGCAAGAAGAAACCCGCGCTGAAACATTTCTGGTCAACTCAAGTAATCCGCAAAGTTTGATTGGAGTTCCGTTGAACTACGCTGGTGCCCACACCCTTCGCTGGTCTGGCACCAACAAAGTCAACCTACAAAACTTAGGACGGGGATCACCGCTCCGGAATGCGTTAAAAGCGCAGCCAGGATACAAACTTGTCATCGCTGACAGCAGCAACATTGAAGCACGACTGCTTGCATGGTTCGCTGAAGAAACAAGACTTCTGTATCTTTATTCCACTGGAGGCGATCCGTACTTAGATTTTGCTGGACAAATTTTTGGTCCAGGGTTGACTAAAGAACGGAACCCAACTGAACGTTTTATTGGCAAAACCTGCGTACTGGGCCTTGGCTACGGTATGGGTGCAGCCAAACTTCATAAAACATTCGCAACTGGAGCCTCGGGTAAAAGAGTTGATGTATCACTTAACGAAGCAAAACATTACGTCAACACCTTCCGTAGCTTGTACCCAAATATCCCTAGGTATTGGGGCAGATGTGAACTTTTCATCAAGCAAATGCTACTTCCAGACTCAGACATCCCAGAGCGTGGCTTGTCAGTCAAAACAGGTGGCTTGCTAATGCCTGATGGTATGTACATGCGCTACCCCTCGTTAAAAGCGTATCACGACCACAGAACAGACAGGGACGTTAGCCATTATCACAATGGCAAACACATCGTTAACATCTATGGTGGAAAACTCACTGAAAACATTGTTCAACGTGCAGCACGTTGCGTTCTTCGAGACATCATGCTTGATGTCCAAACCGAATGGTGCAAGAACAACGATGCAAGCATTGTTCTTCAAGTACATGACGAAATCGTTGTACACACACGCGAAGACCAGGCAGAGCAATGTAAAGAAGTTGTATCAAACATCATGTGCCGAACACCTGCATGGGCAGACGACACGCTTGTACTAGATACGGAGGCTGAAATCAGTGATTACTACACCAAACCGTGAGGTATCCATGGCACGTAAGGGGTCATTACATTTAGCCCGACCAGTTGGTTCAAGCGTCATTATCGGTAAAGGGCAGGAAAAAGTCGTCGTCATTGTCGACAGCATAAAAGAAACAGACAAAGGGCTAATCGCAAATCTCATAATGAAAGCAGATAAGAGCGTGACCATTCAGCGGGGCGAACGGTCTACTCGATAGGGAGGATATATGGAACTTACCTTTCTACGGTCAAGTATGCCGCTATCAAAGATTTTCAATGATGGGCGGGTACAAAGCTATCCAAAGGGAAGTGAGTTTACGAGCAACACAGCAACAATTGCTTCAACTCAGGATTTACTCAATGAACTACAAACGCACGCAAGGTATGGATGTGCAATACACACAGGACGGCTAACCAGGCCTCTTGTAAACGAATCGAGAAAAGGCGCGCACGACAGGCAGGGCCATACCAAGTTTTTAATCCTCGATATCGACGGGTTAGAGCTGCCTTACCAAATCGGCACTCAATGCTCGGCAATCGACGTAGAAAAAGCAGCAACTCGCATTGCAACTTATCTTCCTGAATGCTTACAAAACACATCGTTCGTAGCTCATGCCAGTTCGAGTTTTGGCTTGCACAAGTCGACAGTGTCGCTACACATGATGTACATGCTCGATAAAGCGCTGCCACCAAAGATCATAAAAGCTTGCCTCGAAGGGCTAAACGCAACTGTCCCTTACTTAAAGGAACGGTTAGCACTTAGCTCAAGCGGGTTTTCACTCAAATATCCGCTTGACATAGTGGTTAATGACAATGGTCGTTTGATCTATGTTGCACCGCCTAGATTTATAGGTAATCCCTCTAACCCATTTGGTAACGACGATGATCGCTTTTGCTTAGTGCAGAATAAAAACGACATTTTAAATACTGACGATTTTATCTACGCATCAAAAGCTAACGTCGCACAAAGAGAACTAGCTGCTGTACTTAAAACGCTGCGCAAAGAAGCTGGGTTACAAGCAAAACAGTGGAAAGAAAAAACAACAACTAGTTACGAAGGCGAGGTTACATACATCGCTAACCCTGACCGCGTCACCATCGTAATGAATGAAGAACGTGGCGACTTTGTAGGCTATAACGTACTTGGCCCCGGACGATCAGGCGACAGTGGCGCTTACTGGTGCCCACGTAACGATCCTAAAATCATGTTCAACTTCAAAGGAGAAACGCCGTTTGACTTTGAAAAAGCTGATCCTTCTGCTTACGCAGAACATGTTCATAAATTTTGTAGCGTTGACACCTATCAATCAGATTCTGGTGAAGCTCCTCTTGTCTATCAAGATATTGAGACTGGTCATTGGTGCTATACGCTTATAAATGATGTGGAAGATACGATTGCACTAGCTCCGGTTGACTGCCGAAACAATGTAGGACCAATCAAAAATTTTCTAGCAAACTATGGTTTGCAAATGCCTGAAGTACTCCCGCTATGGGAAATGACATTCGACCCAAGACCAACTTCTCGCGCTATCGATAGAGATAAAAAGTTACTTAATACTTTTAACGAACCAAAAATGCTGCGGAACATGGTTGATTTGCCCAACAAATACATCAACGCAACATTCGGACAAGGCGCTTACCTAAAAGAAATTTGCCCAACACTACACAACATCATTGCTTGTGCTTGCGGGCAAGATCTTAAAAACAAAAACACAGAAGGGCGGAATGAGTTTGAACATGTAATCAACTGGCTTGCGTGCATTGTTCAAAACAGAACAAAAACCAGGGTTGCTATGGTGTTTCAAGGCATACAGGGCACAGGTAAAGGCCAGCTTTTCAAACACATTCTGCAACCTATCTTTGGTAAGTATGCTAAACAAGTTCGCATTAATGATATGCGCGACAGGTTCAATGCTTTTCTTGATGAAAACATTATCTTAAACATTGATGAATTCAGTCTAAGTAGATCAAAAGACAAAACAGTCTTAGAAAATTTAAAAGGCATCATCACCGAAGAAACACAACCCGTGCGCCGGATGCAACGTGTTGTTGAAGCAATGCCTAACTACACTAACGTACTGATCTTTACTAACCAACGAGGTGCTATCCCGCTCGAAGAATCCAACAGACGTTTTCGTATTTGCCCATATCAAACTCGGCCAATGAAAGAACAAATGCCAGAGTTCGTATTCAAATCACAAGAAGAACAGACTCAACTTTGTAATACAGAATTACCGCGCCTGGTTACGTTCTTGTCTAAATTCATCGTCGACACTCGTGAATTGATAAACATCAATTTAACCGACGCAAACTTACAATCGTTCCTGGCAGCACAAAGTGTTGAAGAGGAGTTCTTCTACAACATAAGAGTAGGCAATCTTGATTTCTTCCTCGATGTGCTACTTGAAGACGACTACAAAAATGAATACGTATCGAGCGCTAAGACAGCCATTATAGATTGGATTAGGGCAGTAGATGGAGATCAACCATCACTCGTTTTAAATTCGCACACAATGGCGCTGTATAACACCATGGTTGGGTTCATTGATAAAGCAGGTGTGTTTGGCAAAAAGATGCGTAACGCTGGTATTGAAACCAAAGACATCAGACGCAAAAACGTGCACGGAACGGGTTACGAAATACGCATGACCACTAAGCTAACTGAAATTGAACGACGAGAATTACTCAATGCAGAAGCAGAACGGCTCAGAAAGAAAACAGGTATATCGTACAATATTTCGTCACAAACACACAAAAACGTTGATTAAAAAATAGGTATCACCTATTATAATATTATGAGCTTCGAATTTGACCCCCATCGAACGCAAGACCAATTAGACACGCTTCTAAAAGAGACAGCGCCAAAAGGTCTAGTACCTGCATGGTCGTACTCGTCACTCAAAAATTATGAAAGCTGTCCTCATCGGATCTTCCTATCTAAAGTAGAAAAACTACCTGAAGAGGCAGGTCCAGCAGCAGAGCGGGGTACACAAATCCACACGCTCGCTGAAGAATACGTTCAAGGCCATCTAGAAAAGATGCCTACCGAGCTTAAAAAATTCCAAGACGAATTTACCAAACTCAAAGCAGCGTTTTTAGACGGACAAGTGATCCTCGAACAAGACTGGGGCTTCACCAACGCGTGGAATGCAACAGGTTGGGCAGCTCCAGATACTTGGCTTCGCATGAAACTCGATGCGTTCCATCATCACGATCAGTACAGCGCAACAGTCATTGATTACAAGACAGGTAAAAAGTTCGGCAATGAGATTGCACATTTACAGCAAGCTCAGCTCTATGCCATTGGTGCATTCGAACGTTTTAGCGATCTTGAATACATTAAATGTGAGTTCTGGTATCTCGATAAAGGCGAAACGCTAGAAAAAGAGTACACAAGAAGTAGCGCTGAACAATTCAAAAGATCCTGGGATAAACGTGCTTTACAGCTAACTAGTGATACTGAGTTCATCCCAAATCCAAGTAAAAACAACTGCCGCTGGTGCCCGCATCAAAAGTCTGAAAGTTGTAAGTGGGCTATCACTTGATCGCAGTATCCATGGACATAGAAACACTCAGCACTAGAGCCAATGCGGTCGTATTGTCCATGGGTATTTGCATTTTTGATTTAGAAAAAACTCAAACATTCAATGACATTGTAGAAGGAGGTATAGAAATATTTTTTGATCGTGACTGCCAGATAGAAGTTAGGCGCCATGTAGACGTTTCAACACAGCAATGGTGGGCACGACAAGGTAGCGAAGCACAACGCGTACTCGACGTTAAAAAAGAAGACTGCATACACCCCAGAGAATTTTACTCAGTGTTTACCAGCTTCTGCGAAAACAATGATGTACAAGTTGCTTTTTTACAAAATCAAGCAAGGTGGTTTGCTCGTGGACCAACCTTCGACATGTCCATTATGGATGACATGTTCCGTGACTTTAACGTCACAAGCCCCTGGAAGTACTGGCTTGTACGTGACATCCGAACATGGCTCGAAGCGTTAGGGCTGTCTACTAACTTACAGTTAAAGAGACCAGACAATATGGTGCATCACAACGCATTACACGACGCTGCATACGATGTATGGGCGCTCCAGCAAATGTTGCATGTACCCCACGATGAACTACCAATACAGGAGAAATACCGATGAGTTTTATGATCGCAGGTTTTATGGTTGTCGGCGCTATAGCATTCCTAGTCGCCAAGTTTGGTTCTAATTTCATTCGCAAAATGCTCGGCATGGACATAGTCGTTGACGTTGTTGTCACTGTACTACTCTGCTGGATGTTCGCCATCACAGGCACCATCAGCGGTATGCTAACTGGCATATTTTGCGGTTTAATCATCAGCGCGCTGTTATTCTTCGGTAAAAAGCTGTTCACACATCAAAAATTCATGAAAGTAGGCGGCAAGTACCGCTGGGTTAACGTTCCTGGCGAGTGGCGTTAATGAAAGCCTATACCCACCAACAAGCAATGGCTGACTTTGCTGCGGCAAATGAGCTAGTGCTCAATACCTCTGACCCCGGTACTGGTAAAACACGGGGTACGCTCATGGGGTTCGAGGAACGGCATAAACAACTTCAAGCTAAACGACTACTTGTTGTAGCGCCACTTTCTATCTTAAGGCCAAGCTGGGGCGATGACATTGAACGCTTTACAGCTTTTAGATATGCAATTGCAATGCAGCCTGCTAAAAAAAGGTTACAAGCATTTGAAAGCGCCGCCGAGATTGTCTTGATAAATCATGATGGCGTTAACTGGCTGTCAAAACATTTAGATTTGCTAGACGGTTTTACTGATCTAGTAATTGACGAATTTACTGCGTTCAAAAACCGTACAACGCAACGCAGTAAAGCTATGCTGAAAGTGTCTAAACATTTCCAGCATAAGACGCTGCTATCTGGTACGCCTATTCCAAATACCGTACTAGATTTGTGGCATCCGATGCTCATACTTGACGAAGGCCAACGGCTTGGGCGCAAGTTCTTTGAGTATCGGTCTCAAGTTTGCGTCCCTGAGTCTATCGGATACCAAGATCACGTACGGTGGGTCGATAAGCCGCACGCTCCCGCTGCTGTCGCTGACGCAGTAAGTGACTTATCAATCCGATTTGCATTCGAAGACTGTGTCGACATCCCCTCCACAAGAATCTCACACTTGTTGGTCGACATGCCTAAACAGGTCATGGACGCATATCTTGAGATGGAATCCGACTCGACACTCCGCAATCAAAAAGGAGAAATCAGCTTATCTGCTGTACACGCCGGAGCACGAGTCAAAAAAATGTTGCAGATACTGTCAGGCAGTGTCTACGACGAAAGTGGCAAGCCTGTACACGTACATAACGACCGCTACGAACTTGTAATGCAACTCGTTAAAGAACGTGCACACACGCTTGTCGCATTTAACTGGCAGCACGAACGATTAGCTCTTTGTGAACTCGCTGACACGTACGGAATTACGTACGCTTACATCGACGGTACAGTTTCTCCTAATGATCGAGCAAAGATTGTCGAATCATTCCAGAAACGCGAGCTACAAGTTCTATTCTGCCACCCCCAAGCCACTAGCCATGGCTTAACGCTAACTAAAGCAAACACAACAATCTGGTGTACCCCGACGTACTCAAGCGAGCAATTCTTGCAATTTAATCGTCGGATATACCGTATTGGTCAAACGCAGCGAACAGAAGTTATCTGTATAGCTGCCAGAGACACTAAGGAGATAGACGTATACGCCAAACTACAGGACAAAATATCTCGCTCCGAAGATTTGCTGGATGTTTTAGTAGCCTAAATATAGGTAACACCTATGGAGTACCACAATGAGTGAAGCAGTAATGCAGTTAGAACCACAAGAAAAGTCAATGGATGATTTGCTTGCAGAATTGACCGTCGTTCGTACGTCAATTGATGAGCAAAACAAAACATTGAAAAACCTTAACGGTCAAAAAATGGCAATCGAAGCCAAACTCAAGGATGCAATGCGCGAGCACGGTATCCAAAACATGGGTAACGCAAGTTGCCAAGTCAGTGTGAAAGAAGAAACGTACTACCGCCCGAACCCAGAAGAGTGGGAAGACTTCCTCAAATGGATTTACGCAGAGGAACATCTCCACGTCCTTAAACGGGATTTCAACAACGCGGCAGTCAGAGAACTTGTTTCACACTTAAGTGAAGAGGGCAGTGACGTGCCACACATCATCGCTAACACGGTAGAGAAGCTCTCTTACCGCAAAGCGCGCAATTAACTCAATAAGGATTTTTAAGTATGTCAGATATCAATCTTCCCGGTTTTATCAAGCACGAAGAAGGTGCCGTTCCTGCTCACTTGCAGCAGTCAGGCAAAGGTAACGATAACGTCACAGCAAATGACGTGGTTGTTCCAAAACTCAACCTTATCCAAGCTCTTTCGCCTCAAGTTAACTCTATTGGCGCAAAGCCTGGACAAATGCACTTAACATTAGACGACTCGTTAATGGACACAGTGTATGTTGTTAACGTCATGTACGACCGTACATTCAACGTGTTTAAAAAGCGTCAATTAGGTGGTGGCTTCTTCGGTATTTTTGACACTCGTCAAGATGCTGAAAAAGCTGTTTACGAAGCTAATCCTAGCCATGCAGAAGACTACGACATCCAAGAAACTGGTACACACAGCGTTCTAGTTCTTGATGATAACGGTGCCGTTAAGACACCTGCTCGTATCTACATGTCTGGATCAAAGCTTGCTGTTAGTAACGCTTGGAACTCATCCATCATTACTCGTAACGAAGGTCGAGATCGCTTCTCTTCAGTATGGCAACTCGGCACTACGCTCATGAAACAAAACAATCGTGAGTGGTTTAACTTCACTGTCGAGTTTGCAGGTTGGTGCAACGAAGCGTTGTACTACGAAGCTAATCAGCTCTACACCAGCATTAACGCTACAAAAAACTCACTTGATACGGAAGCAGCTTGAGTGGGTGGCGTAAATTTCTTTGGTTCTTACTTATAGCAATTCTTCAGACTTTGGAAAAAGAAAAACAAGAACCTAAAGACTAAGTTTCACTAGGAGGTCGTTTGGCCCCTACGACTCTTGAAGAAAGGGGCCACCCTAGCTATGGAACTAAACGTGACTTTTACAAAAGAAGAAGCCAGAGCACTGCTCGCTGCAACGCGGACCATGCTCTACAACTTAGACCAACGAAAAAACCCAGAAGCCTTTGACTCGTTACAAAGCAGCTTTGAAAAAATCCTACTAGAATTTGAAAAACATACGCAGGTGGTGCATTGAACGACAAAATCCTATCCCCCAGCCACTATCACCGTGATGGAATTGAATGTATTGACGCAATGAAACAAGTCTTTGGTGAAGACGCCATGAAACTATGGGGTCGAATGCAATGCTTCAAATATATGTGGAGACACCGTTACAAAGAAGACGAGGAATCCGACATGAAAAAGCATTTGTTCTACTCCCTCGTCGCGGCAGGTTACGACGCAAGAGAAGCTATCCCTTCGTTGGAAAAAATTTACGACAAATGAAGCGCTTCATCGCTCAAGCTGTCATGACTGCACTTTGGTTTTGTTATTTTCCAATTGCAATCTTGGCACTTGTGTTCCTAGTTACCACTAAAGAACTGGGATACCTAATGGAAAAGCTTTGGAACAAATTCGAGAACTGGATAAATGAGTGACCTTGATTATCTTTTCGACGATCTACGGTACTACACCGAAAACCTTCACAAAAAACGCAAGTTAGCCCACTTCTATGACCAACATTACCTTCGCCGCCTCCGTAAACAACTCCTCGAAATCAATCGAGACTTTGAAATCCGATATAAAGAAGCAGTTAGTCGAGGAGTATGGTATGACGATGACAGTTGAGCAGTTGTGTGACGTTTTAAAAATAAAACGAGGCACGCTGTATCATCAAATTGCTCAAGGAAGATTAGAAATTGCTCATAAAAAAATAGGCAAATCCTATATTTTCCTATCTCTTGATGTTGCAGAGTACTTAGTACCCTGACTTCTTCATTTTTCGCTTGCCCTTTGGTGCTTTTTTAGGGGCAGCGTTAATCTTGCAATTTTTCTTACCTTTTGTACTTTTGCTGTGCACGGGTTAACCCTCATGTTTGTGTGATGCGCCGTAATAAAAACTTATAATTGAAGAAACAATGCCGCCAAGATAGCCCAAAACAAGATTGACAATGCCATCATCATTAGCAGCAGGATCTTGAATTGTGACCATGGCGATGTAGGCTCCAAAGAAAAAAACGCACGCAATAGCAATAACACGTGGTGTCCAATCTCCACGCATACTCTCTCTAGCGTGTTGAATATCTTTTGTTTCCAGTGCGAAAACATCGACTTCAAGCTCCTTCATTCGAGTTTCAAACTCAATTTCCGCTTTTTTGATTTCAGTAAGTTGCTCAGGAGTAGCCTGAGCCAACGCTTTTTCTATATTTTTCTCATCAGGAGGGCATCCCAACACGCCAGCGATTACTTGAGCTGCTGTGCCGCCCAATGGCCCACCCAACGCTTGCCCAATCGTAGGTGCTACAGCGCCAATAATGTTTTTAATTGCTGCAAACTTCATTTAGTTCCCTTTGCCGTTGTTGTGTAAGTCAAAAAGAGCTTTCACCTTCTCTTCAAGCACTTCAACTCGTGTCATCAACTTGCTAATCGACATCACCAAAACAATAAACCCTACAAATAGAGGCCAGATGTCTGATACAAGCCCTACATAATCCACTATAGGTCCTCCCTATATTTTACACCTATTGTTGTAGCTTTTAAATTCGTGTAACGCTTCAGTTGCTTCCAGTCAGAATGCCCAGAAATGTGTGCAACCTCTTGAACTGCCATCCCCACTTCAAAAAAACGACTTATCGCCTCATGACGTGAATCATGGAACACCAGATCTTTTATACCGAGGCGGCGAGTTAGCTTTGCAAAGCTATCGCTGACCGAAGACGCCAGTTTAGGGTGTGTGAACACACATAAATCACCAGGTAAACGGTGTGTATACCACTCTTGCAGCAAGTTCTCTGCCGAAGGGAACATAGGAATAGTGCGATGGTTGCCAATCTTGCGTTTGTTATGCTTCGCATCCCTCACAGTGATTGTTTTCGCATCAAAATCAACATCCCCCCATTCCAACTTATGCAGTTCCCCTTGGCGCATTGCTGTTTCAAGTGCCAATTTAAAGTAGTCAATGACCCACTCGTCACTCGACAATAGTAAATCCAGCTCGTCACTCGTCACTCGACGATCACGCTGCTGCGATCCGCCTGTTAAGCCGTAGCTGTCTAGAAGGGGGAGGACTTGCCTTACGGGGTTGTCAAATTTCAATGAAGATAAGGCTGCTACGTCGTCCAGAGCGCGAGCAAAGATGTACATCTGCTTTGATAACGTACTTTGAGACACCTCTCCGCGCCGCTCTCGGGCAAATTTTAGCAGCTTGTCGACAGTCAAATTACGAACTGTGTCCCTACCAAATTTCCTGCGGCAAATGTCGAGTGCCGAGAGTTTTGATCGAGCAAATGGTTTGATCGGGTGAAAATGATCGATGTAGGTGGTTATAAAGTCATCAATCGTGCGGTAGTTTAGTGTAACGGCATCCATGTAGCTGCCGCTGTCCATAGCCGCTTCAATTTTGCGTGCCCAAGCCTTCGCTTCGGTCTTAGTATCGAAGGTTTCAGCGACACGAGCGTAGCCATGACGCCTGACGATAGCCTGACAACGCCCACTTTGCTCCCGAAAAGTAGCCATACGAATCTCCTGTCTTGAAGACTCGAATGTACTTATAATGTACTTAAGGCGCAACAGGCTATAAAAATAGTCTGTAAATCAATAACTTAAAAACTGGCGGAGAGAGAGGGATTCCTACCGTCAAATTCGTAAATTGTTGTATTTATAGCGATTTATCACTATTTGCTCCCACAAATCGGCACTCGTAAATCGTTGATATATCTATTTATATCGATTTATGCCTATTTGTTTTGTACTTAAAGTACAGTCACTGTGGCAGCTGAATCGCGGTAACTTTACTAACCGAATGGACTCCCCCGTTCTTCGACTTAAAAACCGTTTTTTGAGTCTGTGTCACAGGGTCAATTGCCAGAAAACTATTCTTCTGAAGATTCAAAATTTGAAGCAGTTCATTGGGCTTTTGCTCGCCCGGATCTTTGTAAATTACCCACACAAAATCAGTTGGCCGTAACTCTTTAAAGTCAGTATGGCTGCAAATTAAATACGCCCCCGTTGGTATCAACGGAGATCTCATATTCTCATTAACAAAAACCGCAAAACTATTTTCAGAATTTTTTGCTTCTGCTGCTAAGTTCACTTTCACCTCTCCAACCGCTCCTCCAAAACTCCCGATAGCAAACAATACGGGTACAAAAACGCTTTTTGTTTTAAGCGGTACATACTTGAACAATTCAGGAGATATTTGCCCCGGCACCACCTCCAATATTTCCGCAATTTTTAAAACGAAATTTGTGTTGAGAGGGATACGGCCATTGAGGTATTGGTTGAAAGAAGCTTGAGTAATACCTAGCGTTTGCGCAACCTTAACTTGCGTTAAGTTCAATTCGCGCTTTTTACTATCCCAGACTTTTCGTAATGTAGTGCGTGATTTTTCTTTATTTTTAATTATTGACGATGAGTTTTTGACTAATCGCATTTGCGATCTCCTTGGGTGATAACCCATTGTCGAAAAAGGCTGATCGAACTAAGCCTTGCTCTGCTACTGCCTCAAAATCGTCTTCGATTAAGAGTCCTCCATAGGTAGTACCTATTACTAAGGCAACAGTAATACCTGCGACTTGGCGTTGTGTCAACCAATTTATTTGTAGTGGGGAAAGCTTTGGCTTGATTCGAGTAGAGGCGCGCTTAGGAAAAGTTGCCACATATTTGTATTCAACAAAAATTATCTTGCCGTCTGGCCCATGGTACCAAGCATCTGGAACACCACCTGCAAATTTGTCGCAGATCTTCCAGACAAAAACATCGTCTGGTAAATGGCGATGTATTGAACGTACGTAGCTATGTTCGTTCATCTAACTAGCTATTGCAGCGCAGTAGCATCGCTTTTCAAAATGGAAATCACAGACACGAATCTCGCCAGCCCGACAATACGCTGTACGATGCTCGACAGGTACGTCGTCAAGTGATTGACAGCCGGATAAAAAGCAGAGCACTAAAGCAAGAGTCTTCTTCATTCGCCTAACACTATAGGCAATACCTATATTAGATGGCTTAGGGAACAGGCTCGCTCGATGTATCAACTGCATCTACTTGCTCGTCAGAAGGAATCTCAGGCGGGGCGTAGCCGTCGTCTTCAGCATCGGTTTGTTGCTGCCCATCTCCTGAAAAAGTTTCTGGATAATCTTGCGGGTCTTCATAATTAACCGTGTGGCTGTAACGATAGCTACCGTCTGGCTGCTTGTGAAAGAAGTCACCTTCGCCCATGAACATACCGTCTTTCCACAAAATGTAAGTTGCAAGATTCGGCTTCATGTTGAACTTTGGATACTGAGCGTGCCACGCTTCTATTTCAGCGTAGGTCATGTCAGGTAATGCTTCTTTTTGGATATTAATTGCCATTAGTTAGTCTCCATAAAGTTTGTTCACCGTGTCGGTGATGTTTGTTTGTGAAATAAGGTAGTCAAAAAACTGAGATGCTGAGGGCGCTGACGTGGATATAGTAGATACGTCTTGTTTGTGCGACGGGTAAAGATCCTCAAACCACAACAAGTCCAGCGAAGCGCCTCGATGATTAGCGACATCGCAGACAGTCACAAGGCCAAGGTAGTCATCAAACAGCATCTTACAGTACAGCAGTATTTGCTTCTCGTCGCATTGTGCGCTTGGATGGCTGAGTAACTTGGCAAAACTCATCAGGCTCTGTTTTAGGTCTCTACGAAGTAACACGACATCAGCGTAAGGTATCAACCCAACAGCCGAACGGTTTGCTTGTACGATTTTGTCCGCGTTGTCGAACACCAAGTCGTAAAACTCATCAGGCGTATATGTGGGCTGGTAACCTGTTTCATGACTTTCGCTTTTCACTTTAGCGTATGGGTTGCTTTCAATGTTTGCTGGTGACATTTCGCCAACAAAAGGTAACCCCGTTTTTTCCGACATATCCATACAGTACCGCGTAGCGCCTGAACGTCCGTGCGTAACAACCAGCATTAATACACCTCCTCAAACTCGTAGGTGTAGTTGTGGTACTGACTTGTAGGGTTTTGCTTTGCCGCTTGATACTGCTCTTTTGTGTAGTGAACGACGTTGTAATGTTCAAGAGCGCCACGACCAAATGATTGTTTATCGTCTAGTCGGGTGTACTCCATAAAACTTGGTAGCGGTACGTCTTTTGGCATTTCACCAACAAGCGCGTTATATCCTGCGTAATCAAAACAAAACGCAAGCCCGTTCCATCGAGATTCGTAAAGATATCCCTGACCCCTAAAGTCGGGGTGTATCGCTCGGTAGCGGTGATAACAAACAAGATCCTGCACAGTAACGATACCAATAGCAATGCACTGATCAGTGTCGTTCAAGTGCATCGTTCTAATGGATTCACCAGTAATAGCGCCTTGGTTAGCTACAAACGCGTCTATACCAAGCTGGTTGCTTTTGGCCCACGCAGGCATTGTTACGTTAACAAATCTGTCTCGTAGCTCAGGATCACTATCAATGTTGAATCCGTCACGGTAAAAATCAGCTAGGATTTCTTTAATAGCGTCTAAGTCGCTCAGGTCTACAACATACTTTGTATACATAGTATTAGTGCGGCAGATAATGTTTTTCATCACCAACTAAAACTCCAGGTTGTGTTAGCAACTTCTGGGTTAGCGTCAAGATATGCTCGGTAGTGGGGCTCTATGAGTTCGCCAAGCCGCCATACGTCGTTCTGAAACTGAAACTCGTACACGCTGTCGCTGTACAAAGCATCGAGCACAGCCTGCATTGCCGAAGACCCCTCTATAGGAATTTTCATCAAGCTGCGCTCTGCGCCTAAAGCGTCAAAGCCCAAACGATGACGTAGGTAAATAACTTCACGGTAGTGGCCGTTGCTACGATACTCAGGCAGAAATGCCGTCATCGTACTCTCCATCCGCTTACCCTCAAACAGCGTTATATTGTAGCCGATAACAGTATTATCCTGTAGGCATACCGCGAAGCAACACTCGTTTACATCGTCGTCTTCAAGCTGTCGGTTACTAAACATACCTTCTTTAGCTTGCTCGACACCGTACTTGAATCGGTATGTTTCTCGGATACTTACCGTTCTACCGTCTTTCCAAAACCCTTGGATAGCGCCTTGTAATCCGTCGATATCGTCTTGGTTTAAATAACGCAAGTACAAGTTAGGGCCGTCAATCCTCATGTCGTCTCCTTAGCTCTAGCTGGTTTTTAGTGAGGTTTGCCAGCCCTCATTTACTAAAAGTCCAACTTATCCCGTTAATCACCGAACTTTCTAACGTTACAGTAACGCTGTTTTTAGTAACTGTAGTTACTTTCCTACTCGATGTGTTTGTGCTGTTCAAACTGACACTAGCACTCGCTCCGTTAGACTGCTGTGTGTGTGATGTTGTGGAGATCGAAGTACCGCTGGCGCTGTAACTCATGCGAATGACAGTCGTACCTAACGACGTTCCAGAACCGTCGCGCCATTGAATGGTTACATCGTAAGGCGCTGTCGGTCCACTAACCTGAGCATCACTTGATAATGCCGACCAGACTGCTGTAGGTGACCTGTCTAGCGTGTAAGTGGTTACGTTAGTGTTCAGCGTACTTGCTGGAACCTGCGAGACTGTTACAGAGTTCTGTGTAGCTAAAGCTCCCTGATTTGCAATTCCGAGGGCATTGTTGGCTGAGGTTACGTCTGCATTATCGGCTGGTACACCTGTGCCACCTACTAGCTGCCAGTTTGCATTGCCACGCGTATCTGCAATTTCTTGGACTAGCGTTGCTGCTCCATTACCGTCAACAATGTTGCTAGTGTACATGTTGACAACCCAATTCGATGACCAGAGTTTTGCGTCGTAGTTAGCATAGCCAACCGTGACATTCCGAACTCTAAGTTGAGGGTAGCTCCAAGAACTATTGGTATCGCCTATTTGAACAGCCCAGCGAGTATTCGCCAAGTTTCGTCCAAATCTCACTTTGTGATACAGAGCGCCGTAGGGATTACTAGCTGAGTATTCGTACCATCTGACACCTGAAGTGTGTCCCGTAATTCTGTAAGTTACCGATTTATTCGTCACATAGTTATAAATGTCTACCTCAAATGAGATCATGGTAGTGACGTTGGCGGGTAACTCGATATGGAGACAGCCTGTTATGTTACCGTTAAAACCATAAATACCACCGCCTGGTGAGGCTATATTAGTGACTTGCCCTTCGGTATATGTGTCATTTGTCGCTCTTGGATCACCCTCGCGTATAGAGTATTCGGCTAAATATAGGGACGACGATGTTGGACTTGTGACGCCAGTGGCTCTTAAAGCTAACAAGCCAATGCGTACAGTTACCGCTCCTGGTGGGATTTGAGTTACGTTAGCCCCGCCTATGCTAATTTCGTATTTCGTCCATGTGCTTGGAAAAACGCTATTAACTACACCCCAATAATGATAAGTCCCAGCCGCGGGCCATCCAGTAGGACTATTAGACCCTAATAATGTATTTTGGGATGCGTCTTCAAACCAGCAAGTGATGTAATTCCGTTTGTTTCCCGCTGCTTGTCGTGCCCACACTGTTATAGTGTAAGGCTGATCAGGATCAATCGGTATTCGGTCTGTAAAAAATGAATTATCACCTGAAGCATTATCTTGGTAATAGAAAACACTGTTTGACCCCGAAGGTGATGTGGTGTCCGTCGAATATACTATGCTTAAACCATTTCCTGGAGTGCCACTAGCAGGCCAGTCAACACCGTCATATTGGAAATATGGGTTTTTGTTTAGTGCTCCGGCTAACGGCGCATATTGTGCCACGCCTGCTGCGGAATAACGACCATTAGGCAATGCGCCTGTTGATATGTTAGCTGCGTTTGTTGTGTCAGTTGTCGCAGACGCTGCTTGACCTGTAATTCCGAGGGCAATGTTTCCTGACGTTTGGTCAGCGTTGTTAGTGACGCCGCTCAGTCCGACGTTGCCTTGGTTTACGGTGTAAGACGTAGTGCCTGCACCGGATAGTCCAAAGGTTTGACCACTGATGCTTAGGTTGACGCCAGTATTACGCAAGCCAGTAGCAGCGTTACCTGTAGGTAATAATCCTGAGACACCACCAGCACCAGTAGTCTCTAAGTTCACCGTGTTGGCCGTTGCTAAAGCTCCCTGATTTGCAATTCCGAGGGCATTGTTGGCTGACGTTACGTCTGCGTTGTCTGCCGGTACTCCAGTTCCACCAACTAGCTGCCAATTTGCGTTAGCTCGTGAATCGGAGACCGTTCGAGTAACTCCTTCAATACTACTTGAGCTGATGTCTACCGCCCAGCCATCGTCCCAGTTATCTACGCCGTAAGAAGAGTATCCGAATGTGCAATTTCTTACGCGAATTTGTGGGTAAGACCATGTTGCATTTGTTGCCCCAATACCCACTTGCCAGCGAGACGATCCGTAACCAAAAGTGACTTGGCGAGCCAGACTTCCGTTAGGGCACGAGGCAGCTTCTTGGTACCAAGTTGTTCCTGATGTGTGCCCAGAAATTAGATATGTACTACTCGTGCCTGTTACGTAGTTGTAAATATCCACCTCAAAATTCATCATTGTTGATAGGTTACCAACGGCTGGTAAAAAAATACGAATCTGTCCAGTGATGTTACCGTTGTAGCTGTATGTTCCCCCTATCGGGACAGCGATGTTTGTAACCCCTCCTTTTTCGCTGTTGTTATAGTTAGGCGTTAGAGGGCCAAACTCTAGTGCGTTCACACGCGTGCCTGTGCTTCGATAGAAAGAACTGTCGAAGTACAGTGGGCTTGCTGAAACAAAGGGAACGTTTCGTTGCAAGACTCCATCTTTGTAGTATTTAACTTGCGACCCGTCCCATGTAATGCTTAAAACTGTAGAAGTTGAGTACGACCCATAACTACCAATCGACGTTCCATTTTCGTAAATATTGAGAGACGCACTTTCTGCTGGATACCAAGCAAAATCTAGGTCATTATAATCGCCGCTTGTGCCTGGATCACTGTTTAGCCCTAGCATGTGAAATTTGTCAGTTTGCCCAGGCTTAAACTTGACATAGCAAGCCTGAAACCCATCAACAGAGTGAACGTCGTAGTTCCAGGTGCCATTTGTTCCACCGCTAACGTAAAGACTGTTCCCTTCCCAGGTGTAACTTCGGTTGCTATTAGTCTCCGTTATTGGGAAGGCTTGATAGCCTTTGTCATTGAGGAACGTATCAGACGCATAAGCAGCGGGTAGTTGCCCTGATACCCCGCCAGCAGCCGTAGTCGCTAAATTCACTGTATTAGAGGTAGCTAACGTACCCTGACCACTAATGTTGGCAGCAGTGTTTGCTGAGGTTTGGTCAGCATTGTTAGTGACGCCGCTGAGTCCGACGTTGCCTTGATCAAGTGTGGTATTACCGCCGCCGTTATTTAATTGCAGCGTCTGGCCGCTAGTGCTTAACGACAAATTGTTGTTTTGATATGCAGTAGTCGCAAAGAATGAATTAAGCGGCGGCTCACTGCCATCTACAAGATGAATAATAGGCGGTGCAAATAGCTGTCGGTCTGCTGTGCTGGAGCAGTAATACATATAAGCACGGGTATTTACAGTACCTGGGGCGTTTATCCAATTAAAATTCAGGTATGTCGAAATCTGCGTTCCGGTAGCCATCTCGTAAACACCAGATCCGTCGTGTGTCCATCCTGTAGTGTTATAGGGGTAGACATAACCGACGAACAAATACCACTGACCTGTAGTCATACTGCTGCGGTTTATAACAGCAAAATAAGGGTTACCCTGCGTTGTAGTAGTGTTTAGATCAGCTACTTTATTAGCCTCGATTCCCCAATAAGCAGTTCCGGTTCTAGTGCTGCTACTAGCCTGGATGGGTACAACAAAACGATAAGTTTTAGTTTGGTCAGGCGTAAATCTAGGGGAACTGCCCCATCCTCCATTAGCAGTGTTAGCAACAGTCGATGTAGAATTAGCTTGCCAAAGTACCTGATACCCGTATCGAGGCCCAAGGCCAACAATCATTTCATTTTGGGCTTCACCACCGTTAGTTCCCCATCCGCTCGCTACGGTGCTGCTGGCAGCGGTCCACCCACTAATGTCTTGTAGGTTGCCGCGCGAGTTCGCTGGTACTTGCTCAGTCGTTACAGAGTTTTGAGTTGCTAAAGCGCCTTGTCCAGTAATACCAGCAGCAGTGTTTGCTGACGTTACGTCTGCGTTGTCTGCCGGAGTTCCAGTACCAGCAATATCAGCCCATCGATTGGAACTAATTGGACCAAATGTCAAATTTTCGATTGACCTAGCTGCGTTTTCATAGAACGCGCAGTCTAAATACAAAGCGTTGGTAATCTCCGTTGTTACTTCTCTTTCAAGCGATCCATTTAAATAATATTTGATAGCAGAACCTGTGTAGATAATAGTCGCCACAGTGCTTGAGTTATACGCTCCAGAGCTAAGGACTTGACTACCACTTTCATAAATATAAATGTTCCCGTTCGCCCAGTGCCACGCGTAGTCTAAGTTAGTCCAGCTTGCGGTTCCCGTAGGGTCGCTGTTCAACCCCATCATTAGGTTAACTGCCGATGTTGTTGGACAAGTACCGCTACAAAAACAGCCAGAAACGTACCCTTCGTTTGAGTACCACGATTTATTCCAGCCATTCCCTAAACCAGACATTGTGAGCTTGTTGCCCGTGACGACTGCGGTTCCAGCTAATGCGGTTCCTACTAATGCTTTTACGCCTAATCCTGGTGCGGTAACTTGTCCAGCGCCTGCTCCGCCCAATGTTCCATCTGCGTTGATCGAAACGTTCACATTTTGAAGCGTACTAGTAGACGTTAATCCAGTTCCACCGCTACCTTCAGCCAACGTTCCAGACACTTGGCTACCAAGCGCTACGCTGCTTTGAGTTGCTAAAGCGCCTTGTCCACTAATCGATAAAGCTTGGTTGAGTGACGTTTGGTCAGCGTTATTTTGAACGCCGGTTAGTCCGACATTAGATTGATCTAACGTGTAAGTCGTAGCGCCTGCACCAGATAAGCCAAAGGTTTGTCCGCTAATGTTTAGTTCTACGTTTACATTTTCAAGCGTGCTAGTAGATGTTAATCCAGTTCCACCTTGCGCTGCTGGAAGAGTACCTGAACCGTCGGAAGAGTAGTCGATGTTAGCGTTCTGGATTTCTTCTGTACCAGCAAGACCAGAAAGATTCGGTGGTAAGTTATCAACGTCAGTACCCCATGTTGCACCCGCTGTCGCCGCTAAATCGCCGCTGTACGTACCGCCGCCGCTGTACTGAAGCGCATTAGGAATTACAGTTATATCCGTTTGCGCTTCTTCAATCGTGTACTGCGCGAATTCAATAGTTGAAGAAGTCGGGCTTGTTACATTTGTTGACCGTAAGCACAAAGCGCCGATACGCACATATCGAGCGCTAGTAGGGATGATAGGTCCGTGAGACCCGCCGAAATGTATTTCGTAACGCGTCCAAGCCGACGGGAACTCATCATTGATAACACCCCAGTACCAATAAGTCCCAGCAGAGGGCCATCCCGTAGCGTTTCCAGATGTGTTTATAGTGCCTTCGTTTACGTCTAAAAATCTAACAGTCAAATAGTTATGTCTGTTTCCTGCGGTCTGCCTAGCCCATACCGTAATTTTGTAAGGTTTAGACGGATCTAACGGCATCACTTCAGAAAAGAATTCGTTATCTCCACCTGAAGCCCTAGTACCTTGCAGAATTGTGTTACCTGCTGCTGGAGACGAAGTGGTTGTCGTGTAGGTAAAATCTGAGTTTATCGACCATGCTGCGCGATTATTGAAAAAAGGATCTTTGTTGATTGCGTTAGACGCAGTGCTGATCGTTGCGTAGTCTTGAACACCAGTGAGACCAACATTGCTTTGATCTAGCGTGTAAGTCGTAGATCCTGCGCCTGATAACCCGAACGTAGTACCGCTGATGTCTAAATCTATAGCGCTGTTTTCAATGCCTTCTGTACCAGTGAGACTAGAAAGATTCGGTGGTAAGTTATCAACATCCGTGCCCCAAGTCGCACCTGCCGTTGCTGCTAGGTCGCCCGTGTAAGTACCGCCGCCAGTACGGGCTAAAACGTTATCGACAATGGATGCGTCTAGCGTAACGGTTGCTGCATTACCGCCTGTCAGACTGAGCGTAGATCCTGAGTTAGTCAACGTTACATTAGTGTTGATCAGCCCAGTGTCCGCATTAGCTGTACCTAGTGTTCCCGTTACTTCTGATGTTCCAAGATCAACAGCATCTTTGTCCGCAAGAGCACCACTGTTAAATGTACTAACTGCGACCCATGCAGAGCCATCGTAGTATTTCCACTCTTTGTCAGCGGTGTTGTAATAAAACTCACCTGCTTGCCCCGTTGGGTCGGTCGCAGCGGAAGCTAGAATACTGTTGTGGGTTGCATCTATTTCGCCCGTAAACTCGGTCGCGCCAGCGGTGTAGTACAGAGCGTTGTCAATGTTTGAACTAGCATCAAGGTTAACTCCGGTGCTTGTGTTTGCGCCGTAAGTGACACTAAGCGTTGATCCGGTTGTTGATACGTCTAGCGCTGAGTTTCTTAGATCCTCATCAGATAAAAGCGTCGATCCATCTTCTGCTAGAACATTCGTTCCGAGCGTTGGTAGGGTCGCGCCAATGTTAATAAAGTTGATGTTTTTAATGATGGTCGTGTGTTGCGATCCGATACCATCAATTGAGGAGTCAAGCGCTAACGAGGATGGTTGAGTAGCTGGCACAACTGAGCGTTCTACAACTCCATTTAGCATGTAGCGAATGGTTGTGCCGTCCCACGATATTGTTAAAACATCGCCTGCGGTAATAGAGCCGAAAAGGACTGTGGACCCGCCAGATTGAATAACCGATCCGCTTTCAAAAATTACATAATCGCCAGTATTGCCCCTCACATACCAGCAATAGTCAATAGTCGAATAACTAGCATTTGTAGCGGGGTCTGAATTTAAGCCAATCATGTATCGGCTAGTGGTAGAACCGATGGTAAAAGATACCGCGCAACCGCCTACCGAAGCATCTTTTGAGTAGAACTGAGTTGACCAATTGCCAGTGCTTTGATTGCCAGAGGATTGGATATCAAGACCAACTTGGGTTACCGTCTGGTTATTGCCCGCTGGTATGACAAGAGGGATGCTCGTGATACTTTGTAGAGACGAAAATTCTCCAATATTGATGTCAGTCAAGCTAGTCGGGGTGTTCGTGACCTCGCCAGTCGTGTAATCAACGCTATCTTTATCTGCTAATTCTCCGGTGTTCAGCGTTGCCCAGTTTTCCCAAGTTGAACCGTTGTATTCATAAAGTTTTTTTTCATCGGTACGGTAAAAAAGATCGCCTGCACTCGGTGCTGGATTTGTCGGAAAAGCCGTACCAGAACCCATAGTGTTATTTGTTGCGTCTAACGCCCCTCCGAAGCCAAGGCCAGAAAGAGATATGCCAGTGCCTGCTCCTGTATAATCAAAACTTCCGTCATCGTTTAATGTGACATTAGTGTTGATTAAATCTACGTCAGTAAGATTCGTAGTTCCGTCTTCAGCAAAGATGTTTCCACCAGATCCTAAAATCCCCCCAATTGTTGCAATTGCAACCCAACCTGAACCTGCCCCGTCCCAGAGCCATAAGGCACTAGTCTCTGTAACGAACGCGATCTCTCCACCGCTAAAGGAAGTTGTACTAGCGTTAGTTCGTGCCAGCTCGGTTGCAAAGGTATAATCAATTACTAAATTCCTATTAGCATCGGCTGGAGGTTTAACCCCGCCAAGATCTGCGAAGTCAATGTCGCCAGCTTGAGGATTGATATCCCACGTTCTGAGTTCAGACCAGTAGCCAATGACAGGATACTCATCTCCATTTGTATCGTTTGTTCTGATATAAAAACGGCCAGAACCAATAAAGCGCCAGGGTGCGGCACCTGACTGTAGCGCTGTTGCTGTACTTGAACCTGCGCTAAGACTACCGACAAAAGCTTCCCCAATATCTGCACGCGTTGCATCTTCGAGGTCGTAGGTGGCATAAGAAGTCCAAGCTGTACCACTCCAATACTCAGCTTTAATTGTTGTTGCCTCTAGCGCAACAATTTGAAAACCAGCAATCGCGTGGTGGATGTAATAAGTATCCCCGAGGGCGTTAATAGGTACATAATGATCGGCATCCGACCCGCTACCATCTTGATTGCTTATGGCCCCAATAGGTGATAGAGCGTAATAATATTTAGCTCCTTCAGTTGTTCCCGTTATCGAACTAACAGGATCGGCAGTAAAACTAGCAAAAGCTGCTGTTCGTGCGCCGACAACTTCGTTTTCAGTTCTAGGAACCCAAGCGAAGTCCTGATTATCAGTAGTCCACTTAACCATAACGATTGGCGTATCACTGTAAAAAATGTGATAAATCGCTGTATTGTCAGTAGTACTAATGTCAATTGTCGTAACAGTCTTAAATGGTACGCCAGTCGACGACCATGTAACCGTTCCGTTATTACCCGCCCAGTCGACATGGCTTCCAATGCTTTGGCCCCCCGGTGCTGCTTCTTGCGCATACTTAATAATCCCCGCAGCAAAAGGCGCGTAAATTTTGAAGCGTTGAGTCGTACCTCTGTTCGTGTGGGTAATAAATTTATAGCCAGTATGAGCTATGGAGGGAATCGGGTAGCCGCTTTCATTATGCAAGCTGACAGGCCGATTAGATGTGATGATATCCCCGGCGGTAACAGATATTGTCCCGGTGTCAGCCGAGTCAGCCTGAGAAAGAGTTTTAGATTGGTTGATGTAAAGATCAGTGCCGTCCTCGTGGGCAACGTAGCTAAGGCTCCCAGTTTCAAATGCAATCCGCTGTCCGAGGATACCTAATGCTTGCTGCTGCCTGTTAGTAGCTGTGGCATCAACAATCGGTACACCATTTTCATCAATTAAGTTACCGCTTGCCCCCGTTTGAGCGCCGACTGTAGACCCGATAACCCAAGCGGTGCCATTCCAATACTTAGACGTGTAAGGGATAGTAGAGGTATCAATCCAGATAGTAGCAGCGTACTCGTCTTCTGCTTGAGTAGTGGGGTTCGCTGGAGCAATTGGTCCCCAATAAACGCCTCCATACTGAGCTACCGCAGTAAAACCAACGGAATCCTCTGAAATTGTGGTAGTGCCCTCAACCAATCCAGTCCCTGCGTCAGCGCCGTCCTGTATATCTTGTGGAATGTTTTCAGCGGTAACGTCGCCCCACTTAACCCAAGTTTCGACCGGAGTAGGGGTCCCAACCAGCAACAAAACATAGAACGCGTTATCGGTGGTGTTATACCAAAAGTCGCCTAACGAATAGTTAGAAGCAGTAGGATTAGTCGCTCCCTGACCTACAAGGTTTTCAGTTGGCAGGTTGTTACCGCCATTAAGTAGGACCTGTGCCCATGTCGTATTGGTATTTAGAACAGTAGTGTCGCTTAGTGCGTTACCACTTTCATCTTGTAAGACGTTTTCACCAGCGGCATTGGTAGTATTAAGGCGGATACCATTTACCGTCAGCTCGATTGTGCCGTTGTTGTCATAGGTGCCAAGAACAGCGCCATCTAAAATGATTCGATCTGCTTCGAGCGTGCCGACTGTAATCTTATTACCCGCAATCGTGTCGATTTGCGCAGTGCCGATTGTGGTATTGGCGATCTGCGCATTAGTAACAGTTAGCGCTTTTATATAAGCGCCGTCCATAACCACTTGGTTATTTTGCGTATCTACAGCAAAGATCAAGTCGCCAATCGCGTTACCGCCAACATCAGGAGAGCGAATCTTAAAAGTGTCAGCTTTAACTATAAACTCACTGATTTCGTCAAAAACCAGTGCATCATCAGCATCTGCTTCACTTAAAGCGGCAAGAAGATTAGCTGGATCAAGAGCAGGGATAACTGCGCCAGATTCTGCTGCTGCACCTGCGTTATCAGCGTAGGTGCGCCAACGAACAAAGTAGTAATAACCTCCAGTTGGTGCGCTGCCTTGCTCGAAGTGATCAGCGAACCCATAGGCACCTGTACCTACGAATACGACATCGTTTGCGGTCGTTGACCCTGTATCTTCATTAGTTTCATAAACATCAAAGTCATCATTGATAGAGCGGAAGACTTCAGCGTACGCGATGTAATCTTGCGTATCGGTGGGTGGGTCCCAGTTCAAAAGAACTGTTGTGCTATCAGGAGTGCCAACGGTAAGACCAGTTGGTGCACTAGGCGTAGTTTGATCCGTAAACGCAGCTGAGTTACCGCCCGTAGTAACGACATTCCCGTCGCCTGTTACAACACCCGCTGCGACATTAGAACCGTTACGAACAATAATACCAGTACCTTCCAACTCCCCGACTGTGACAGAACGATCCACTTCATTCTTAGTTTGTCCAAATCGAATACGGCAAGCGTCGGCCAACGCTTGTAAGAATCGAGTCTGCTCTGGAGGTAATCCTTTAGGGACTTGGGGAATCGAGGGTAACGATTGTCGTGGCATTTATGTAAGCTCCTGCATAGAACTCGCAAGTACAATTCTGCTAATTTCATTTTCGGTAAACACTTCAACAGCGTAAGCGCGGTGCTTGCCAGTAGAGGGTAGGCGTAGAAATGATTGATCGTTCGTGTAGACGTTCGTCAGATCGTTATGCTGATAATCAAGAATGGGGTTAACGTAGTCTCCGTCTGCGAAGACCTTAATCGTTACTGGTTTAGTCGCTATGTCTTCGAGCGCATCGACCCGAACAACAGTCATGCACTCTGGCCTGGGCAAGACGAACTCTTTACTGCGCCAGGTAAATTCCTCTGGCGCTAAGATCGACTGCGCAAACTTAAGTGGGTAAACATTTCCTGTACCGTTCCAATCGTCAAGTACAAAGAATGTAGTATCTGATTCAGCATCGTAGAAGCCAGCTGATGCAATTTGATGTGTGCCAAGCGTGACAAAATTAACATCGCCTTCGACGAGATTTAGCATGAACCCTTTGGGGCCAGAAGCTATATCGCCATTGTAAGCAAGGTAGTAACCCTCCCAGTAAAACGCAATCAGATTGGAAGGCTCCCAAGCATCTTGCCACTGCTCACGGTTGTAATAGCCTTTAGTTAGTACTTCCGCACGAGTACCTGAAACGAGAACAAGTCCATCTGGGCTGGCGTATATACCGTACTCACCCATATCAACCATCGACTTTTTACTCACGCAGCTTTGGTTTACATCGAGTTCGATCAAGGTCATAGCAGCAGGATCAACACCTGTTACCAAATAAGGCTTGCGTTTGGTTGTAACGACAAGCCCACTGGCGATTGCCATGATGCCGACAATTTCATCCTCAAGAGTAATACGATAGCTCGCAGGCCATGCGTGGTAGAGAAAAGGGTCTGTAAAGCAAACTGTTTTATGCGCAAAACCAGCAAGCACACCGTTAGGTAGGTTCACTACCTGTTCGAGTGGACCATTTGGGTAAAGCGTCGTGTCATCATCTGGTGGCCCAATCCAATCGACAGAAGGGATTACTTCGCCAAGTAGTGCATTGACTTTTGTGTCGGTAACGTTCGCGCCAGCATTAGATACTGCAAACTCGCCAGCAAACTGATAAGAAGTACTGTCTGTACCGCTATTCGAGCGATACAGGCGGAACAGTGCTCCCGCACTAAAGTTGTACGAGCCAGACGGGAGTGAAGGTAGTAGCACCGTAACATCAGTGTCTATCTGCCGCTCCGTAATCGTAGCTGGGTCAGAAGGAGGACCTTCCGCACCCCATGCGTCAACCAGCGTTACGACATACGTGATGTCTTCCGCGTCTAACCCATTAGGGTCAGAAGGCGCAGTTACTGAAACAATAGTAGGTACTCCCGGTTGTGGCATACCAAGCCGATATTCACTAGCGCCACTTTTTATAATGGGGTAGTTAGTTGTATGGGTGTGGTCAGTAACAACGATGCGGTCAAGGCTGTCATTCGCAATAGGAACTTTGGCGTAAGACTTATCTCGGGTCGATGCCTCAAAGTCGCCTTGATAAAGGAACATTGATTTTGCTCCTTTAGCTATTTGGGATTTACCACTATCTGAAGTTGCTGATCGAAGAGGGGCAAGTGTCCCTGCTTTCAAGTAAGTTCGGTCGGCTGTCTGCGCGAATTTATCGGCTAGTTTTCTTGCGTTTATCGTAGGCGCGATCCCACCGAAATCATCAATTACAATCCGTGTCATATCTCACCTATAGGTATCGCCTATAATTTTAATCGTTTCTTTTTACAAGTGTTAGTACAGTATGGAACGCCTGTATTGTTGTTTGTAAAGACTCAAAAGCCCGAGTGTTGTCTTTGATCAGTTCATTGTTAGTTCTTAGCAATTCATGAGTGATGTCAACTTCATGTGATAGTTTCTTATTCACTTTTGCAATTTCTTCTACGCTCCGACTAATATCATCTAACTTGCCAGTGTTCTTCATTGAAAAAGACGCGGCTTGCTCGATACGTTGCCTTATATGGTAGATACCAAACATCAAAGTTGAGTAAGTGATTGCGATACCTATAAATCCAATCATTACTTCAAATGCTGACCATTCCATCTCATTCCACCTCCCAGGTTATTGTTGTTGTCGAAGGTGAAATCCTTACATTTGTAGCAGAAGAAGGGGTAGTGATAGGAGTAACTGGCGTGCCATCTCTTGTCAGACTGACCAGATTGCTATCGGTTTTTACTGCTGTTTCCTCGACAACAGGATTCTTGCGAACGCTGTTATCCACCTCTCTATACCTTATTTCGCCATCGCTACCTCTAAAGCCGCGAGTGGCAAGTGCCAAGCGTCGTTGTACGCTCACTCTGAACGCTCGACCGTAGTTGTATCCTCATCTGTCTGCGAGATAGACAAGGTTATGTTTCCGACAGTAATGCTGCTGTCAGTAATGACCTGTGCTGCTGCGGCATCGAGGCCAAGGATTCTCCATATCTCGTAGAGGCGATTCTCAGTTGCTACGCCACCTGCGATAGCTACTTCGGTGATGTTTGATCTAGTCAAACTGACCGATACGCCATCGACTTGGTTGACGGGCTTGCCACCCGGTTCACGGGTGTACAAGTTGCCATCAACGATCAGGTTATAGTCCCCAAACCAAGGCTGTATGCGCCAGCCATTTTCAAGAAAATAGGTCCTTCCTACCGAACGGCTCTCGTCAATTTCTTCGCCGCCGATAGCTGAGATGGCCGGAGGGTTGCCAGAGTTTGTTCGAGACGCAAACCATTCTTTCCATGCACTGTACAAATCTGTTTGCACATCGAGTTCTGTCTCGCCTTCGTTGATGTAAATAAGTCTAGTAGACGCATCAAATGTTACTTTCTGCGCACCATAGTGACTCTTGGAAGGATCGCGCTCCCAAAAGTCCCAGTGGCCGTAAAAAGTATGTAGCGAAGGCATTACTGCGCAACCTCATTCCAGCTCAAAGCGAAGTGGCAGACAATGTCTCCGTGAGTTGCGTGGTATGCGGATTGAGCGCTAAGGCCAATCGGTTTAGCAACAATCGCAAAATACAGGAATGGGCCATATCCGCTTCGTATCCAACCCCCATCTGAAAGTGGGACTGCTGTAGCGTTCCACGTATAACTGCCGCTATTAGTTGCTGTACTTAGTCCGCTTGTATCATACGGAGTCTGGAACTGCTCATCTAAATACAGTTCAGCTTTGTCTAAGCTGATCATGCGTAGATAAAAGTATCGGTTAGGATCTACATTGATATTCAAGCCATAGGTAGCATCACTACCAATCGCCCCCGGTATACCCTCGAACTGGATTGGATTTCCTTCTCGGTGCAGTGAGTAATCCACGCCTGTTGGCGGAGTATTAATCTCAATAATTGTTGCCCTACCAGCAGCAGGTGATTGATGGATTTTAAGTAAAGGGCACCGATTATTGCCGCCATTGGCTGCTTTTAATTTAAAAGCTCCAGCCTGAAAGTTGGTGTACTGGCCCCCTAATTCCTCTCGACCTGTGTTCCCATCCACAAACGAAACAAGTTGATGGAACCCGCGCCCAAAGTAGTTAACTTGCCCAGAATCCTCATAAGAAGTGACTGCACAGTAAGGATCATTCGGTTCAATTTTTGTCAGTGGCGCACTTGCACTTACAGATTCTTTTATCGGCATTGCGACTGAATTACCGCTGACGATAGGATCAGCGTATATCTCAATCTCAACCGTGGCGGGCGTACCATCGGTATGGTATGCAAAAGATCGCATCGCTTGTGGCAGATATAAAGTTCTGTTTTCGTGAGTAGCGGTTCCAATATTTTTGACGGGAGACAGTATCCCCAGCAGTTGGTACTCGTCATTGACATGCAGGTGAAACATCACATTCTCTACGCCTGAAAAATCAGTTGTAGGGGCCTCAGTTAATACAATGTTAGTACCATCAATAATTTCACTGATATAAATGGCTTGTCCGGTAATGACCCCAGTGCCGCCATCTTGATCCATTAAATGTAGTTTATAGCCAGCTTTTAGAGATGCGGTCGAGGGTACAACTGCTGCTGTACCGTTTGTCGTAAACCCACTAGCAAATGTCGTAGGTATTCTGTCGCCTTTACCCGTATCATTTAGCCCTTGCCAATCATTTAAATTAGTAGGGTCAAACTGAACTTCAAAAGACTCTAGTTGTCCTCGACCGATACCTTTTAAATCGATTTGTGACTCGGATACAACTGACGCGCACCACACACTTAGTGATGCTGTACCGCTTACACTTTCGCCAACTTTGTTGAATTGGCCGAAGCGTATGGGTAGCGCTCCTGTTTGTGAATGCGGTTTACCAGCGTTGAATGACCCTTCGTGGTAATACTCGTGTATTACAACTCGCTGCCCTCGGTGGTAGGTGCCAAATCGTACGCGTCCAGCTGATAGCCATTGAATATCAATCCAGTAAATGTTGTCGTCTATCAGTCGTAAGTTCATTCGACTGTCGCCAGTACCATCTACATGATCGCCTGTCCAAGACGTAATTTCTGTCGATTGCAAAATGCCGTTTGAGTAATACCTAGTCTCGTCTTTCTCAATTATTATTTCAGTTAAGACGCCAGTTGCCGATGAACGAATGACAAGCTGGAGAGGGGAGTCCTCATCCTTCCTAAAGAAATAACCATTATTCTCGTCAAAATAACCCCATTCACGTACCGTGCCAGTAACGTCGATGTTATCGAGCGCGGCAGTCATGATTGCCAGGTGTGAGAACCCAGGAAAGTAATGATGATACGTGTGACTAGTTAGATAGCATTCTTGAGCGCCGTACCCCGTTATAGCAGTAGCCTGCGTAGTGCCGCTTGAAAAAGTTACGCAGCGTTTATCTTCAGACCAAATAACCGATGCTGCGCCATTTCGAGTTTTTGCAAAATCAAAAGGTCTATCGTTATCAGAGAAAACGTAGTCACCTAAAATCGTAGCGCCAGAAGTACGCAATTTTCCGAATGCGTCTAACTGAGGCAGTCCCTCAGAAAAACGGACATTCATGCTCCCTGTTGGGTCGACATCAACACCGTACTCGGGGTTGTCAAAGCCAACAATCTGCTGGGCAGGGATATAAACGTCATAGGTAGACGCAACTTTAGCTACTTGTGTTGTACCGTCAGGGTCAATAATGTTCTGGCCTAGCTGCGGTACAATGTTGTTATTCTTGTCATACTTTGAAAAATGAACACTCAGGAAACCGTCTACGCCATTGTCTTGCACGCCGTGAACGTGGACTGACATTGTTGGTCCACCGTTGCCACTAATGGTGTACCTTTCGCCAACTTTCCAAGTGTAGGAATTGTCCGTCTGCTCATCGAAAAGGATTTCCGCAGTGTGGACCATAAAGATTCTGTCACCCGTTGACTCGGGAGGAATCCTCGTAAATCTTTTTTCGCCGGGCATTTAAGACTCCTTAAAAAGCGGGAGTCCCGAATTGGGACCCCCTTAACCCATTAAGCTGGATCAGCGTAGTTTCGTTCGAATGGTGCGTTGATCGGGAATGATTGGCCTGTCGCTTCGGTAATCGAAAATTCCGCTTCGGCGTACTGACCTTTGAAAAGTCCAATAACGCGAAGTACGACGGGTGCATCTACCCCACCACTTTGGTTATCAAGGCGACCGCCTTCGTTTTCAGTGTCATAAGCGAACGTGAAACCGATAGTCGAATTGCCATTGATCAAAGCATTACCGATGTTGGTACCGTTAGAATTTTTAACGAGCTTGGCATCGGGGCTATTGATCGGATCTTGGAAAATAGTTCCGGTGAAGGTCTCATCGCTTGGATTAGCGCCATTGACCTTTGTCACTTGAACACTTGAGGTGGATGGTGTGGTATCAGTAACCTGATAAATACCGTTGTTTGCAGCGGTACTCGCTCCCTCGATTCGTACATAATCGTTCTGTGCAAGTGTTGGCAAAGCCGCACTTGAAGAAGTCAATTCGGTAGTGTTACCGGATGAATTCGAAAACGAGAAGTTAGCTGGCGTATCAACACGAGTGTGCTTGTAGTAGAGCCAGTACTTTGCTGCTGAGTCAGTCGTCAGGTTAGAGTTGAACACCAAGTCGCCTGATGCAACGAATGGGTACTCTCGAACATTGCCACCGTTGTCCGTGAACTGAACTTCGTTGGTATCCGCAGTACGGAAACCTGAGATGTACACACCTGAGCCGCCTGTTGCGTCAGTTTGTGAATTCGTTCGAAGCTCGTCACCAATGAACGTAAGCAACGTATCGGCAGTTTTACCAGTAAGCGTGCCAACTTCATCAATATCTGATCCGAGTCGGAGCGAATATTGAATCTTCTCGTAAATTTGAGGAAGCGTAGCGACTATAGGTGTTGTCCTTTGCAGGATAAAGCTAATGCCTGTCTCAGTCGCAGTGAAGGAACCGTCGATAGTGACTGAGGTACTTGTCGTCCCAGTAACATTAAAAACAGTGCCCTTATCCGAACCTTCAGTAATAGTCAGTGTGCCACTGTCATATATCGTAGTAGGGATCGTACTGCCACTTGTTGTGAGCACAGATCCCGACGCTGAAAATGAACCATCAACACCAGAGATTGTGCCTACATCGATGACTAAACCAAAGTTTGAATCAACGCCATCTGCAACTTCTGCGGTAAACGCACTGCCAAAGTAGCGAAGTTCGATTTCGGTGTAAGGTGATGACGAGCCAATTGTTGAATCTGCGGTGGTGTATTTAATATCCGCTGCGTTAGTCAACGGAAAACGATACACCTGATAAGTCATGTTCGTTACACCGATAGCACTGATATCTGACTGAGCAAATGTCTTGTTTTCTTCTCGACAGAAAATTTTAAAGAAACTGCGGTAGTCGAAGTCGCCATCACCAGATTCAATTACGCCATCGCCGTCTACGTCGTTATAAATTTGTACCGCTTCATTCACAACTCCGGGGAATTCGAAATCTGCGGGCGTTCCGCCGTCCACCTGCAAATAGTACGGTTGGTCTGCGGCCCCTATCGTACCCAGTGAGATAATACCTGCGTACTCTCGAAGTACTTGCGCACTAGCATTCAGCTCGCGCCATCCCCCCGTTCGGATATAGGTTCGAGTAGCAGCGTTTGCGGGTGCCCAGTCAGAGTAAACAGAACCATTGTTCCCCCATTCAAACTGCTCTTCCGTGATTGCCAGCATAGGGAAGATGAACTTACTTAGTCCTTTACTGTTCGGATCACCCTGCCACTGGTCTTTCAAAAAACTATAAAGCGCTTTGTGCGTTACGCCATCAGCGCTCAGGTTGCCTGTAGCGTTAAGCTTGATGGTCTGGGCTGAGGTATTGATATATACCTCAGTAGAGCCATCGTCGCTGCTGCTATCAAACAACGCATCTGGATCGATAATTAAAGCCATGCGTGTCGTCCCTCCATCGTTTCGACAATCTGTTTGTAGTTAAGGTCTAGCCCAATTTTTTGCCAGACAGTCCCACCAGTGGGATCTGGCTCTGTCTCCACGCCTGCTCCAGAAGCGAGGAAAACCTGTTTTGCTAGAGTTAAAGATTTCCGAAGAGATTCGTCGGGTACTTTTACTACGATGTCTTCGCTGATCCCGTATAGAAACCAGTCATCTTGTCTGTCTAGCATGGTAGGAATATCGGCAATACCTATATCCCATTCCAAAGTAAATTTTTCAAATCCGGTAAATCCCGGTTGTACCATACAATGGTCTAGTACAGCTTGTTGCTCTGTATTTGGGCTGAAAGGTGTTTCTCGCTCTCCGCTCAGCTCATAAAACTTGGAATACAGCGCGTATCTTTTTGCACTTCTTTTCATGTTAAGGGTCAAAAGCCGTTACTGGGTTTTCATAAACTCTGTCTACAACCTGGCTTACCGCTAAATCTTGGTTATTCGATGGCACAACAAAATTGCGCCTGTAGTAAGGCAGGTATCCTAAATTTGTTACATGTATGTGTACTGTCGTGGCGGCACTGGTCTGGAACTGAAAACTTGTGCCACTGTTATTTGTTTCTGCAATAGTTGCATTGGTACTAGCGTTGAAGACGATTACGTCGCTGCCAGTCTTTAGCTCGGTAACAGTGATCGTTGTTAGTCCAGCAGTAACATTAATTGTGGCTCCAGCGGATCTCACTGATGGAATGTTATTCGCCCCATCTCCGACCGTTATCTGTACAGTCCCGGTGGCGATGTTTACAAAGATGGTCTCATTACCAGTTGGTGTAGCTACGGCAACATCATTCCCAGAGGTACCACTGTCGTAATTCGAATCATCCTCGTTATCCCAACTGAAATTTGCGGCTGTGCCCGTTACTTCAACAGCATGGTTAGAGTTACTGTAAAACGTGTTGCCAGTTATGTTAGCCATCTGTGCTGGAGTAGCAGTAACTGCCGCAGTACCAGTGCCTCCTTTGATAATGTTACCTGTGAAGGTAGCGCCTCCTGGCGTAATCAAAGTACACGCGTTAAAGGTGTTATTCGTCACTGAGTGTCCTGTGGCAAAATCTAAACTGGCACCTTTATCGAATAGGCATCCTGTAACTGTGGCCGTAATCGCTGAATCGCTGAAATCTAAGTCGAACTTGTTATTAGCCACATTACCAGCGGTTTTTATTACCGAGCCATCGAGAAAGGCATTGCAACCTGAGCCAGCAGCAGTGATCGAGTAAAGCCCTGCTCTCGTGTAGGGGTTCTCCAGAAATACGATAAGGTCCCCGACAGAATCAAAGTCCGTAGTGGTAGCACCAGAGCCAAGGTCTAACGTCCCCGATCCGAAAATAACGCCGTCTATCTTCTCGAATATGCCATAACCGTTCGAATTATCCGTAGTAGCAATAGTAGCTGGGGTAATAGGATCACCCGAGGTTCCACCTGTCGCTGTATAGCCATCGCCATAGCGCAGGTAGTCAAGCCAAGTATTATCGATGTTTCTCGGCGCAGCTGTACGTTGGAACCTAATACCAATTTCACTGACATTGTTAGTAGGCGTTACGCTCCCACTAGTGGGACTTACACCTGTTGCTAACGTAACAGCCATGTTAAGCCAGCCGCCTTGATAGGTATCGAAACCAGCTATGGTGTAGTACCCGGTCGTCCCTGTGTTAATGAGGAAAGAAAACCCTTCATTAGCAAACGACTGCATATAAGGCGTTAACGTGTTGGTGCACCACATGCGTATCGTTTGGTTATTCAGGTTGGTCGGAAGCGGAGTTCCGCTGTAACTAAACGTCGCCCCGTTATTCCTCAAGCCATCCGTTACGCTGTTGTTCCCTTGACGCTTAATATCGGGATCAAGAACGATAGACACGGCAGACCAGTTAGTAACGGACTCCGCATCACTAATCGTTACCGGAGTATTTGTTAGCGTTGGCGTTGCCACTTACTTCACCACTGCTCGCAAAGAGTTAGATGTGGCACGAGTCGTTACATTCACTTGCTGGGTGCCGCCAACTTGTATTGCTACTGCCTGCGCACTAGGGTCTACCGCAACAGAAGTAGTCTGTACGGTAACGCCATTTGCACGTGTGCTTGAGACTTTTACGTTCGTTGCCATCAGCTAATAGTCTTCGTGATATCCCGTAACACTTTGACCTTGCCAAGAAGCAAAGTCGTTACTTCTCCATTATTCACTTGCTGCAAATCGTAGTAATACTTCCCAGGCTGCAACGTTGCTGTTTCAGCCGCAGAGAAAGTGACATACACAATCCCGTTTTGCGCATCCGTACCTGTCGCCGTTACACTGGTTTGCGCTTCAGCTTCGACATCATCCTTCTCGGGATTTGATTTCAATGTCATCCAATAAACAAAGTTAGAGATGTCGATGACAGCACCGTTCGCATCAGTAAACGCGAACTTGTTCGTCCAAGTGTCCCCACGAACTAGGGGATTTAAGTCAACTTGCGAAACCATAATATATGTGCTACCTATATTTTAACTTAATTCTTCCACGATTGCCTTTTTTAGAACTGGTAACTGATTCACACCGGGTGTTGATTTCATCAGCTTCAACGCTTCGGTACGTTCACCGTAATTTTCGAAAAGAAGTTCATAGAAGTGGTGGGTGGTTGGCCCTAACGAGTATGCCACTCCTTCCGGTGAGGGGTTAGTTACTATGTCTGAAAAAGGCAGGCTGAAAAATCCAGCCCTCGTAGCCCAGTTCTCCATCATTTGCCCCGTGTCGCCACGTGCTTTGTCTAGCGAGCCTTCTGTGCCAAAACTAAATAGTCGTGCCCTAAGCTCGTCAGTAATACCGCCGAGAAGTAAAAATACAGAGATTGCGCCGAACAGTTTTGGCATAAAGGCTTTTAGGTCTTCATTGCCTTCGATCTGATCGTTGATCTCTCGCGCAACCCCTCCAAGTATTCGCTTATTGTAAGAATAAGCGAAGGACTTGAGGTGGAAGACCATACCGCCTAGAGGATCTGTAGCCCAAAAAGTACGCTCGCTCGCATTAGGGCGCAGCACACTGTCAGTAACAAACTGATGTATGCCGAACAGTACTTGCTCAGTTGCAACCTTGTCAGCGCCTTGTAACCCTTGGGAAGTAGATGGCTCGCCAATGCGAACCCAACGCTGGACAGCTTGTGGGGTAAGCCCCAGTTCGCGCATCCGTCTGACGTTCTGCGCATCCATCTTCTGTGCTGCAATACGTTTGATGTATTGCCGCGCAGCCTGTGTCGCAACAACTCTCGTAAAGTCGGTTACAGCATTGTTACCGTTGTACTTAAAAAGGGAAGGGAGATGTTTTCTAAAGAATCCTTTGTTGCCGAGAGATGGATCGGCTGCAATGTCCTGCAACATCGCGCCTGTCGCAGCATTAGCAACAGCTCCCATGTCACGTGCAAAGTCATAAAGCTCTTCTTTAGTTCGGCCATCGAGAGATCGAGCGATGATCGTTCGGAATTCGCTTGTATCTAACGTCCCGCGCAAACGGGAGAATATGCCACCTAACTCGGCTACCGAGGCAAGGCCGCTGCCGAGAAGTACCCTAAAACTTTCATAAGCCCGTAACTCTCCTAGGAAATTGTGCCAAGGGTTATCTGGGTCAAGATGTTCAGGGAATATGCTCGCTTTGAAGTACTTGTTGAATTTGACTTTATCTTCCAGAGATAGATCTTTTGTCATCTCTTTAATGCGCTTATTGCTGTCCCACTTACCGCCCACAAAACCACCAAACAGTCGGTCATACTCACCGCGACTAGTAACTTGCTTAAAATAGTCGAGTAACGACACGGCTGGGCTTGCGTTGACAAACCCTCCGTCAACTAAGTCTTGTAGCAACGCTTGGTCTTTGAACACACGCTGCTGTTGCCAGCCTTGAATCATCGCACCCATTTCTGAGTCAGAGTAATCCCGGTCTTGCTCAGTCAGGTTCTTAATTACTTTGTCAGGATCTTTGATACCGTGCTTATTCAGTATCGCTACGAAAGCATCTCGATCACCACTAATGGCAATCTTGTCAAAGACTCTGGGAAAATAATTCTCGACCTTACGGCCTTGCATCTGGGGCATACGTGGCGTTACGTAGTCATCCCAAAATTCATCTAGGAGCTGTCGGACCTGCACCGCTGCGTCAGTGCTTAGATCTTTAGTTGGAACTTCGCGTGATAGTTCGAACCACACCTTTTGTTGATCGGTTTCTGGTACATCGCGCAGAATCTGGTCCAATCGACCAATATATTTCTGAAGCTGGTATTCGCGGCCTTCGTGGTAGCTTCGGCCTCCCGGCACCACTGTCACGCCATCGCGGATTTCTATTGTGTCGCCAGCCTCATATCGCTCATTGACGTTACGATAAATTGCTCGGCCAATTGGCTCATTCACAGATCGAAGCAGGGCGTCATTAGTCATGACGTAGCTGCCCACCTTAGTGTTTGTAAATGCCTTAAGGCCCTGTTTTACCTTAGAGGCCCCATAGCGCAATGTTCTAGGGGATACCACATCGCGGATTCGATCTGCTGGATTACCTAGCTGTATGTCAGAATAGCCCTGGGTTGTAGCCACCGCTTCATTAATATCAAAGACGCCCTCTGTTGCCATGCTGTCCATGAACTTATTAAAGGCGTTGTTGTTAGCAAAGCGTCTAGGTACTCTTCCCTTAACAGCATTAAATAACCTCTTTAGCTGGTTTACTACTTTGTCGAAAATGTTTTCAGCAAGGTTCTTTGGCTTAGCTTTTGGGTTCTGCACCTTATGCTTAGCCCAGCCAGCCACCTTGTCAGAAAACCATTCTTGAAATCCGTTTTTTCCTTTCCACGCGGGGATGTCCCGCTCTTTGGATTCGTTATTCCATAATGTCTCTAGCCTACTGCGCTGCCCATCGCTGAGGTTCTTTCGTGCAGAGTCAAGCAGCACATGGCCTGCTTCATGGGCGAGCACCAACTTACGATTGGCAACCATCTCTTCAGTAGCATTCTTACTGTTTGGCCGAATGACAATAAACCTACGGCCTTTAACTGCGAAGGTTGTGCCCTGTAAGTTTGGTTCATCAGCAAAACGCTTTTGGAGCGTTTGAGCGGTAGGAAGAAAATTAACAATCTCTGGGTCACTAAGGCTGTCAGCATCGATTATTGTGACTGCTGTTCCGAAGGGAGTGCTAGATTCTCCAGTATTGAGTCCAGCTTGATTGAAGATAAAGCTAGTGAAATCCACATCCTCTTGCGAGATGTTTCGTCCGATTCCCTGGACAGAATCTTGTGGACCACGAGCGCGCCCTGCACGCGACGTAACTTTACGGTTCGTTTGTACCCACTCATCGAGCTGTCTCACCGAAGTTTCCCTCAGCTTAACTTGCTCTTGCTCTCGATTATAGGTATCAACTCTATTGCGTAAGCGGCTTAATTCTGTTTCTGCTTGCTCGCGTCCCGCAGCGGTATTGGGGTAGGGCACTTCATTCACACGAAAAGCTCTATTCCCGTTTAATCCTTTCGCTAACTTTGCAATAGCATCTTGATCTTGTTTAAAGACGCGTTCGTTATAAACATCTGGCTGCGTCCCCTGTGGCTGTAGTTCAGCTACAGGCTCATCCATAAGGGTAGGGGAGGTGTAGTTGAAATCCCCACCTTGGTCACTGACTTCGGGCGTGTATTCTTGGACGGACAAAAGTTCCGCTTCTAACCCCGTTCCCCTAACAGCACTAGTAGAAGGGATTTGATCCATCGCCTCTTGCGATGTAGCTTCACGTAATTCGCGTTGCTTAATAGGTATTAAGTAACGATCTCTTGGGTCCCCTTGCTCGATGGCTTTCAGTTCGCGTTCGAGGCGATTGATCTTTGCGAATTGGCGTTGAACAATCATGTTTCCGCGCTCGACATCCTGTATAGAGAGCAATCCACCCTTATCAACTTTCTTACCAGATAGTTCCTTATGGTAGATAAGAGTGTCTTTGGCTGCTGGTTGGATCTGCCATCCACGATTAGCAAGTTCGGCCTGCATACGTAAAAAGCCATCTAGCTGTAGCTGAGCCAGTGATCTTTCAGTAGATTGCTGCTCTGACATTAGCAAGTGCACACCGCTATCTGCCAAAGCACGAGTGCCGAGTACTTGCCACTGACCTCGGGGGTCTTTAGCTCTTATAAAGCTGCGTGCTGCCAGCTTGTTCTTCTCCGCCCACTTTTCGCGTCCCTTCGATACCGAGTTTTTTGCATTCTTAATTGCCGCACCAACAAGGAGATCTGGTGTGAGGTAGGGTAGTCCTCTAGTTAGATTTGTGTCTGGTGTTCTTATTGGGTCTTTTTCGATCTTCTGCGTTACAGCGGCAGATGGCGCAAACTCCAAACGTGCGGTGGAACCATCGCGTACCACTTCAGATATAATCGGACTGCTTTCGCCAAGGTCTTTTTTAAGCTGGTTAACTTCCGTAATAATGTTTGCGTAAGTCTTATCCGCAAATTTTTCTGCGCCATTTACATTCCCGTAATCTAAGTCAATCTCAACCTGTATAGGTTGAGCGCTTTCTGGTTCAAGTTGGTCAATACTTCGATCAAATGTGCTTTCGCCTGTTGTATTTGGACCAATATCCGCTATTTGTGCGTCACGTAATTCAGCAGCGTTTTGTGGGGTTGTCTCCACTGCTGAAACAGCGTCATCATCAACAAACTCTGCGATAAAAGCGGCCTGACCACGGGGTGACATCTTTGCAACGTCTGCGAGTATGTTTGCAGATTCAGTCGATCCGTTTTGGAATGCTGCTTGAAGCGTATCTTGAAATTTCTTCTTGCCGTTCTTACGCATCATTGCGTTATTGATTAGTGCGGCAATTCGAGTCTCTATGTCTGCCTGCGCGTTGGCTACATCTTGATCGGCTTGCTTTGCGATACGTGCGCCCACAGCAATTGCTGTTGCTGGTATACCGTTCGTTTCTTGGATAACGTTTACATCTCGGCCTGCGCCAGCTTGAAAACGTGCTTCCTCTAACGTGCGTCCGAGGTTCTCTTCATTTGTAAGTATTTCAGTAGTGACGCCACCTGTTTCGGGATCTGTCACCTGAACAACTAAGTTAGCGTCAGGTGCTTTGCCCCCAGGCATGTTGTACAGCACATCTCCGTAAAACTGATCAGAAGGGCCTTCCTCTGTAGCGCGTTGTGCTACATCTGTAGCGCGTTGTGCTACATCTGCATCCTGCGTATAAATCACATCTCCGTTACCCATATCAACTCGCTCCATACCGGGAGGCATTGGGAGAGAATTGGCTGCGTAAGGATCAAAACTGCCGCTTGTTATAAGCATTGCTCTTTTGCTTGATGTTGGATCTTCGAGCGCACGGGCTTGTGCGACCATATCGGTCTGACCTTCGGGGACGGGTATAACATCCCCCGGATCTACACCTTGATAATCTGGTGCTGCATTTGCCGTCTGCTCAATATCGTTAAGAGCGAGATCCAGATCTAGTTGAGTGGGTTCTGGGTTCTCTGTGGCATAGGCTTCTGGTTCTGGGATCGGAAGGTTTTCTACGCCCGTTGGTTCACGGCCATAAAACTCTTGCTCCATCTGCGCTTGTGCTTCACGCGCCTTCGCCTTAGTGCGAGCAACTTCCATAAACTGTCCGGGGGCCTGGACACCAGCGGCAAATGTGCCACCGACGATGCTGCCTTTGAGCACCGAGTTAATCAGATTGTCGACATTCTCAGCAGAGAAAAAATCCTTCCCTGCAACGTTCCCACTGACTACAGCTGCATCAACGATTGATTGCACGCCCTCTGTTAGTCCCTCAACTGTACCTGCTTTTCCATAGGTGCCAGCAAGATTAACGGCTGCATCAAAAAAGTTTTTAGGCGAAGTGCCAGTAGCTCGTGCAGCACGTGTGATTGCCCCCAAACCAACTAAGTCGAAAGCTGACTTCACTGCGCCTGCTGTCAGAGCTGCGCCGGGGTTATTTACCCCTTCTGAAATCAAAGAAGTTTGAGTTTCGCCAGTGTTTAATGTGTAAGAAGAAGTCGCAGCGCCCGCGATTTGCCCGCGCCGTTTTGCTACTTGGTAGTTACGCATAGCCTGTTTGCCAAGCTTGCGCTTCATTTGTTTGCCAAGTTGTGCGCGTGTAAGCGTACTGATCCCAGCGGCAGCACCACCTGCACCCGCAGTGCCTAGCACAGTTGCGAGCATAGGTGCGCCTTCACCAAGGGCTTCAATAAAGTAAGTGCCAAAGTCAGCTAGGCTATCGATATCGTCCCAGCTTTCTATTTTTGGAGGGTTGAGTCGAAGCTCTTCCATGTTGGCAGCAATGCCTTCTGCGCTCCACTCTTCAAGAGAATCCCACCCAACTAACGACCCAACGGCATTTGCAAAGCCATAGGCCATCATTTGTGTTTGGTCGATGCCTCTTGCTAGGGCATTGCCAAAAGCGCTTCCATCTTGCGCCATAGCTTTCCCCTAATTAGCTGCGGTCCTTCAGTCTTTCAACGCCAGCCCTCAGTTCTGCTTCAGTTGGCTTACGCGATAAACGCGCATCCCCAGTATTGAAAAATCTCGTTACGAGATTTGTTTGAGCGGAGCCTTTAACCACAAGCGCAAGCCGTATTATTTCTTTTTGTTGTTCGGGCGAGTATCGCTCAAACGCTTTTTTACCGAAGCCCAGCGTTTCACCGTACTTTGGACCATAGTTAAAAAGAGTGTCGATAACTGCTTGCTTCAAGCTACCCGGCGTTGCCTCGAAACTCATAAACTCATCAGCGATATTTTGAGGGCCGCCAGGAAGTCCAAATTGACGGGTCTCTTTGTATGCTTCCCCAAATTCGGGATCGGTAATTCCAGCGCCCTGGTCAGTTAAAATATCATTGAGACTTGTTAGGTTATCTTCTAATGCTCTTGCGATAGCCTTCTCTCTGCCACTTTGACGCCTCCCCTCTTCGATAGCAGCTTTGGCACTAGCTTCGCCTGTCGTGGTTTCATACGCTTGTACAGCGGCTTGCGACTCGGCTGTCATTGCATCACTTAATTGTTTACTTTCTTGGTATGGTCGTAGTCGTTCTTGTTGCTGAGAGTTACGTTCTTGCGTCAAGCCTCTCTGGAACGCATCGCGCATTTGCTGCGGTATCGCCTCTTGTTCTGCAAAGAACTTATCTACTACTTGTTGCTGCCCTCCAGGAGTATCAAGAGATTGGGCACGTATAAGTAATGACTCTAACTCTTCTTCTGACACGCCACGTTGTATAGCATCGACGGCGTCTTCCATAACTTGTAGAGATCCTGCAACCGCAACATCTGGGTTTGTTGTTTGACGGGCCGCATTAATTACACGCATTGCCTGCCCGATATCTAACTGAAGAGGGGTTGCAGAAGGATCTGAGGCTGGGCCTGCACCGACTGTCAGAGGGACATTGTTTGGTTTTTGATAGTCAGGAGGTGCAGTATCCCCAGGGCCAAGGTTAATTAGATCGCCCGTAGGAGACATCATATAATTATCTCTGGGCTGCGCGGCCATTAGCAATCGGTCCCCGTTAACTGCGGTAACTACTGAACTATCGTCTCTTACTCCGGGCCTTCCACGGATTTGGCTAAGAAGCGCTGGGTTATTAGCAAACATAGCATTCGCAGCTTCTGAAAATTTCTCTGGGTTTGCCCTCGCAATTTCAATTTGTTGCTCTATCGGCATGTCAGCGTTGACGCCAAGGGCTTTATCAAAAGCTGCGACAGAATTAACTGCTGGGGAAGCGGCTTTTCTTCCCGCAAGCTCTGCACTAGCAACTTGTGATTGGAGACCAGGAGCGCGATTTTGATTCGCTGCTGCCAGTCGCTCGTAATCATAATTATCCGTCAGCATCCCCAACCCGAAAGCTTGCCACGCTTCAGGCTGTGAAGTGTTGGCTAAAGCTTTCAGGTTTTCATCTTCAGGGTTCAGCCTGCTCAGCGTTGCAGCGTATCCTTGTGCTTGCGCAATTTGAGAAGGTGATGGCAGTCCTCCGCCGATTGACTTCCGTAATCCGATTGCACCCCTTAATGCCCTGTCCTGCTCTTGAGTATTCCGTGTAAATTGTTGCGCAGAGTTTTGCCGATCAAGCGCTGCCTGATTAGTTTTCTCATCTCTTTCTGCTAACGCTGCAATTTGAGCATTCACTCGCTCCATTGCCGCACTGTTAATAAGTCCTTGTTGCTCTAGCTGAGCAGCAATACGACTATCTTGCAGTTGTTGCGCTGCCTGCCGCTGAAGCTCTGCCTCCCTTGCTGCGAATGCACGTTGGTCCCGTGCATTAGCCATTGCTAAGATAGTGCTAGGTAAGGAATCAAGTAATCCGGCCATAAGTCACCTATAGTAAGAATGCCATCATGAGCGCAGAGGCGGCGAGGCTACCGACCATTTGTGTTTGCTGCGCCCTACGTGCCGCGTTTGCTTGGGATACTGCGTTCGCTCTGCTGACCTGAGAGTTAGCAGCTTCGCTAAGACCACTCATGGCATTGCCTTGAACGCCACGGTAGTAGTTGATCATTGACTGCTGGAGACCTTGGTCACGCTCATCTTGTGCGATGCGTGCATTGTTAACTAAGCCAGTAGCGGCTGTAGCATCACCAAGTTTTGCCTTACGCGAGAGTTCTGCCGCTTGTAATGGACTAGATAGACCACCGTACCTAGAAGCCATCCGCTCCGCTCGTTCGGCAGTACCGCCAAGGTTTTGCTTCGCAGCGTTTCTTGCTGCGTTGACAAGCGAACCATCACCAATTTGCGAAATAACATCCGTTTCAAGCGGTGTGTAAATTTGGTTACGGAACTGTTGCTGTCCACGGAGGATGTTCGCCATGGTTGCATCAGGGTCGCCGTAACTATAGCTAGAGCCAACACCGCCTAGCCCCATCATGGGACTCGAATATAGTGAACCTAGACCGCTGTAGCGAATACTCCCATCGGGGTATACATTTGACTGGATCATCCGTATAGCCCCCCGCTATAAGACATATCGTAGGGGCCGGGGTTCGAAGGAATTTTTCCGTACTGGTTATATTCCTGCTGTAACCCAGTCATATAATCTTGTTCGGCCATCTCTGCGTTCTGTTTGCCAGAAAAATATTTTTGAGCGCCAATAGTTAATGCAGCGCCTGCTACATCACCGAATGCTCTCATTCGAGCCTGCTGCCGCATTGCCTCGTTGGAAATGTCAGTAAGGTTTCTTGAATTGCCTCGACGTGCTGCCGCCATCAACCCGCTGTACTGGTTTTGGGCAAGCCCTGCACCTGACTGAAGGGCGGTGACTTTTGCTCGGTCTTGGATCTGCCTTGCGTCGACCGCTGCACGAGTAGCTGCTTTGGCCTGTGATACATTTGCCACCGCTGACGTTTGTGTCATCGGGATCATGTTCGAATTGCTACGAAGCCCGGCACCGGAGCGGAGTGCCGCTTGGCGAGCTGCGTACTGTGCGCCTACTTCTTGCTGCGCAATGTCAGCAGAAGAACGCCCACCTAGGATAGATTGCTGTGCTCGAAGCACATTGGGATCACGTGCTCGTGCAACTGCCTGCCGTTCGAGAGGCATCCCGCGTTGTACCCAGCGATTATAGTCATCTTGACTAACCGCAGCTAAAGCAATTTCTTGCTTTGATGGCCCTGGATCTTTGGGCTTACTTCCTCCACACATATAGTTATCCCCTATATTTTTCTGCACGAACATCAAAATGCACCCAGCCGGGATACAAAATGAGTCCGTATTGGTCTGGGAATACGCCATTGAGATGATCAAAAATCTCAGAAGGCTCTACTTCAGGAATCATAAAATCTACAGCGATCCCAAGCGTATGTTTACTTTTAGGAGCGCCGCCTACTTTTGCGTTGTGTTCGGCACACCGATTCCCGCTCGTAATGACGACAGGTAAAGCTTTGCCTTTCATTACTTCGAACCTGTCTCTAACTTCTTGCAGAATTTCTACAAGCTGATGGTCAGCCGAAGTAAATCCGCACCCGCACTTACACGCAAACTCGCTTCTACTCAGATTTCTTGTTAGATCGCCCATCTCTGTAGTACACCTGTCCTGAATGTTCAAAACCAAGGTTCTGGACTACTTGCACGTATGCGTACGTGTTGATGCCCGTATTCGAACCTGTCCAGACTCTCTTACAGTCGTTTTCTTCAGCCCACTCAACAAACGCTTTCATCAGCGCTGAGCCTGCGTGTGTGCCGCGTTCATCTGGTAGGCAGTAAAGCGTTTCTTCATGAGCGTGTAGCTCTAAGCCAAAAAATACTGGGGCGTACATGCCCAGTATTGCGCCAACCATGCCTTGCTCGTTTTGAGCGACGAAGCAGCATTTATTTTCATCGTGGATATGGGAATAGATGAAAGCTGCCGCTTCTTGCTTCACGAAAGGGATATCTCTAAAAACAGGGCTTTCGGCGTGCATCACCTCGCCAGCCGCTACTAAGTTCCAGAGATCGTCTTCCGTGGCTTTATATACCTCCATAAGCAACTACCCTTCGTTTTGGGGTGTTGTCGCCTTGGGCTTGGGATTTTGCACCCATAATGCCAGCAGCAAACGCTGCTTGATGCACACTAGCAATACTTGGGTTAAACCAAGGTGCGCTAGAGATCATAAGCAGATTCTTAATCGCCCCGTCGACAATAACTTGGTAGTACCTGTCTACAAAAACATCACTAATTGACGTTGCCGTCAGTGTTGGCTTTAACGCCACTTCCCCAATGAGTCCTGGGTTTGTGTATTCAATTTCTGGAATAGGATTGATCACGATCCCGTTTAACTCTTCTGTAGACCTCAGATAAAAACGAGGCGCACCGTTGCGAGTGCGCCATTCTGGATCTCGGTCGTTCATTAAGGTCACTGAAGATGCCTCTAGGTCTTTCCGCCCGATTGACAGCTTTATGACACGGTGTAATGAAGTATTTGAGGGAAGATCAAGCTCGATCTCGCTTACGCCCACTCTGACAGCAGAGTCATCTAGCGTGTAACGATAGCAATCGGCCTGTTCGCACAGTTCCCGAACTGCGGTCCTAACAGAACGAATAATCGTTGGGTTAGGGCAGTCCGGTGCTGCGCTAAGGACTTCTGGTACAAAGTCCGAAAAGTCTGCCATTACCGCATCGCTCGGGTCGTATCCCAACGACCAGATTGATCTACGTTAGGCGTTGCAATTTGCTCAACCTGTACGCGATTGCCGAGGCTATTGTTAAACGCGGTGTAATGGTTCGCTGCACGTTGTGCGTTACCAGCGTAGTCACTGTCCTTAGAGTAAGCGCGATAAAGTACGTAGTCCAAAATGACATTTGCATAAATGTCATTTAAGGCAATCGATGCGCCCGTGTTCACCAAATCCTGTGGTGCACCAGAGTACGATAGTTCAATCGAGTTAGGCGTAGCAGGCTTCGGTGGGTAGACGTAGTAAGTGTCTGGGTTGTCTTCGTCAAAGATGTAATGGATCGTAGTGTCTGAGGCGACATCTTCGTACCAGTTAGGATTTTCAGAATCCATAATGTTGCGGTCGATTCGACGGATGGCGGGGCCATCTGTGTTTCGGATTACCGCTAACAGTGTCAACCCACCTGAAGGAAGTGCTTGCTTCGACCCTTCCACAGTAGTCGCATCTGCAACGAGAGAATTTGAGTTTGGTTTTATCAGAACGATTTCACGCTGGGCATCGTTGATCCACCCGAGAAGCTCATCATCGAGCCAACGAGTACCGCCCGTAGTGGTGTCCTGAAGAATTCGACGGGCTTTTGAAATAATCTCCGACCCTAGGATTGTTCCTGACATGTTTTAGCTCTCCTTGAGCATCACCATTTGGTTTTCATAGCCCAATAGCGAGCGCTGAGCTTGGAAGGTTTGGCATCTTGTGCTCGGTGCCTTGCGTAAAATGACCTGCGGCGAGCTTTGTCTTTCTCGCTCTTTGGATTCTTTCCAGCGCCTTTAACGCCTTGTTGTCCGAATCTAATGAGCTTTGTCGTATCCCCAACCTTCGCCACAACAACGTGACTTTTCTTGGGGTGCGATGGAGTCCGCCTGGGAGAGTTATATTTTGTAACTCCAGCCCTTGCTAACTTTGGATCTCGCCTTATAGCCATTAACTTTGAGAGACCTCGCGCATTGCTGCTTCCCTCAATTCAGCAGTTGCTTCTGGGACTAATTTTTTCAATACAGACATACGAGGCGTACCATCAGAAGCAAGGTCAGAACGATCTCCAGTTTCATAAACTGTTCGTACCGCATCGACAACTTGCTTTTGTAAGGTATCAGGTTCATCTACAGGTTCCGCAACAGGCTCAGGAGCGGGGGGAGCATCAGCTGCTCTGGCACCCATACCTAATGCCGCGTTAATCAGATCCTCTTGAAGAAGTTCCTTGGGTTCACCAGCACGTAGCCAAGTCATACGACCTGACAATGTGGCTACTCGAATATCTTTATCGCTTACCAGTTTCATCAATTAACTCCTAGTTGGGGGTGAGGCCCTACCTGCGTAGATTGGTAGGGCCTCAACTACTCGCTAAAGCGATTTACTGAAGTACATCCAGACAGAAGACACCGAAGTCTTCATCTTGTCCGGTGTAGATGCTGTTGAACTGAGGCTTCAAGAAACCAAGCATTTTGCCGACAGAGATACCCATTTGGTTCTCATAGTCGAACAAATCTTCGTCATAGTACGGAGCACCAATGTCTGCCATACCCATAGCCTGAGCACCACACATCAATACGCGGCAACCGTTCTCGGTTCCACTCGCGCCCCACTTATTACCACCAGTAAGACCAGTAGTGTTGTAGACGTGACGGAATTCGTGAACTACCAGACCGTCAACCATGACGCTTGAAGTCCCTGCGAACAGTTCGTTCTTAGCACCACGAGGTCCAGCGTTACGTACGTTCTGGATGTAGTCTGAATCGAGCTTGAGGTCAGCCATGACTTGAGGAGTCACGAATACGTGATAGACCTCTTCGCCAGCGCCAGTACGAATGCCTCGTACATACTGATCCTTAGCAATAGCCTTCATTCGAACGAGGGCTTTGTAAGAAATAGGAGCGTGGCCGTCAGTAGCGGTGTCGCCTGCAATGATGTCAGTACCGTTCCACTTATAGTGACGATTGGAAGTAGGAGCAGCTACGTCAGCAGCAAACTCAAGGTCGCTTAGGTTCTTACCAGTAGCAAGAACAGATCGAGCACCGCCGTTGTTCTTAGAAGTGTAAGCAATGCCTGAAAGCGTCAAGAAAGCGATCTGGTCCATACGATCAGCCATCCAATAGGCCAATACGTCGCGTGAAGTTTCACGGAAGTTAACGATGGACTTCTGATCAGCAACTCGGCCAGCGATACGGTTAGCATTTCTCATCTGGTCGATGCGAATTACCTTGTCGGCGCTGGTGATAGCTTCTTCGCTATCTTCCAAGGTGTAATCGCCAACAACACCGTCTCCAGTGAGGTCTGCGATCAAAGTCAGTACGGCGCGAGCGCCTTTTTCAGATTTTTTAAGTTCGGTTACACGCTGAACCATGGAATTTGGGCCAGAACCAGCGAACTGGTTAATGAAACTGTTGTTTCGGGCCATATGCCAAAAGTCGAGGCTCCAAGCAGTTTTCTGTTCCGTGGTTAGCGCAGCAAAATTAGTAAGAGCCATTAGGCTTCCTCCAATAATTTAAATGTCTGCACGTGGCCGTAATAACGTTTCGGCCTTACCTGAACGTCAGCCTTACGGAGCTGAAACCGAAGAAAACCGCCTTATTAGCTGGGCGTCAGCGTGGCACTATCGTAGAACCCACGTAGGTACAACACATTATAGGTAAAACCTATAAAGTAAACAACTCTCAAACTGCCTACTATTCCTTAGCAGTTTTTTTAGAATTCTTGAATGCCTTAGCCGTAGGCGCACCTTTCGTGCCTGGCTTTCGCATCTTCTCATTAGATCCAGCTTTTATACGTTTTCGCTTAGCATGGATGTTTGCGTAAAGTCCTCTTGAAGCCATCTACATACCTCAATAGTTAGAATAGGTTGGGACCGGGGGCGAACCCCCAGTCCCTGCGCCGACCCCCTCGACGCAAAACAGCCTAGACAAAGTCGCCACGTAACCGGGCTAGAGTCGCCTGTGGGAGAGCGGCGAACTCATCTTCCGACAAAGCGTTAATATCCACGCTTGCGGGAGGTTTAGTGCCCTGTGACGATTTTGGTAGTGTGGGCGGCTGTTGATTGGCGGCTGCTATGTTTTTCTCCACAGCCTCGGGGTTTCTCGTTTGTGCAACAGGTTCTCGCGCTGCCGTTGCCGCTCCTTGCGCCTGTGGCATATCTTCTGGCCTGTTTACACGTACTACATAGTCAGCAGCCTGCCGCATGGCATCTGCTGGCTCGTATCCTCTTCCAATAAACCCATCCCTGATTGCCAACACCTCATCTACCAATCCTTGGTCGTAGGTCTCGCTTCCAGATCTGAAGAAGTCGTAGGTATTTTCAAGTTCTTCTGCAACCTCCTGCTCAGTCTGGGCACGATTAACTGTTCTAACTTGGTCCTGCACACGTAAATCAATATTCTGAGTGGCAGTTTGTACGCCAGCTTTTACCGCGTCTTGCAGCATTGTTGCAAATAACTGATTCGCAGAATCAAGATCGCCTTCAAGCACCTTATCGAACATTTGCTTGGGGGCATCGCCAGGATCGAACGAAAATTCAGTTACTTCTGCTGGTTGACCTGATTCTTGCTGCTGAATCCGCTTCTGAAGCTCTTCTACTTGGTTTTGCAAGGCCTTTTTTCGAGCAATTTCCTTATCCAGACGGCTTTTCGGGATCTGGATAGGATCTTTACGCTCTGATTGGGCTTCTTGCACCGCCTCTTCAGTAGTTTCATCAGTAGTTTCCTCAGATTCAGCGGTAGTTTCTTCAGGTTCGGGCGTTTCGGTGCCCGTTTCTGCTACTTCTGCCTCTGGCTCGGGTTTTGATTCGGCTGATTCGGTTGTCTCGACCTGTGTCGGAGCGGATTCCTCGACGAAATCGCCTCTATCCACTTCTTCAACTTGCGCATTAGCGCTTCCGTCGCTTCCTGCAAATAGAAAGTCAGCATAATTTTCCTCTTGGTCTATGGCTTCAGCGGTGTTTTCACTCATTTAGGGGGTTCCTTTGTTGAACATTTGACTGGTAAGCGAGTTTTTCCCGCTCCATTTGGCGATTTAGCTCGCCCTTAACCAATTCCGTGCGGCGTTTTTCTGCTTGTGACGCACGATCTTGGATAATTTTGCCTTTGGTAGAGAGGACTGACTGGTCATAACGGCTTCGAGCGCTAAGTGCGGCAAGATCACGGCGCAGTTGTAGCTGTTCCCGTGCCTTCTGAAGCTCAACTTCAAGTTCTTCACGTCGCATTTGCATCGCTGGGCTATCAATACCGCCCTGATCCATAGATGCTTCGGCAGCGAGCTTCATGCTTTCGGCTTCCATCTTCATAACTTCAGCTTCTGCCTTCGCAACTTCTGCAACCATCATGCGAGCCTGCATCTCCTGCTGGAATTGCATCTGCATCATCTGCTCTTCAGTCATCTCGCCACGGCCTGTCAGTGATCGAATCTCATCTGCAAGCTCGAACTTCTTAGCCAAATGGCTGTATTCGATAATGCGATCATCAGGAATTGCCACGCCAACCTGCCTAAGCGACAGTGCCTCTGCAAATTGCGAATCTTCGAAGCTGTCTTTAGCAGGCATAGTGGAAAGAGTGACTTCGTACTTACCAACGGTAATATCGTTAACAACTTCTCCAGTAGCAGTTAGGAGATTTATAGCCAGCTCTTCATCCTTCTGCTCGAAGTTCATACCTTCTGTCGTAATACTGAATACCCGAGGTTCGGTATAAAACTGCTGAATAAGCTCTAGCAATTTTCGAGCGACGAAGTAGCGTGACCTTTGTAGATTGTCGAATGGCACAGCGATCTGCACCTGTCCACGCATTGTCTTTTCTTGCAGCGCCACACCAGATACTTCAGCACCTTCCATACCGAGCATGGCTTCGTTGATGCCGCTGATCTCTTTGATGAACTGCGCGCTTTTTACAGCCGCTCGCTCGATGCCAGTCGGTGGACGGTTAGGCTCGATCTTCTGCAAACCGCCCATGCGCCCCGGATTCATTTCGATAACAAGACCTGTTTCCGCGCCTTGGTCTCGAAGGTCATCGGCGTTCATGCCGTTTAGTGCACCTGCTTCAACAATCCACCCGCTGTTAGCTGTAGTGTTTAGGATGTGCAGCTCTTGAGATGACAGTTTGTTCAACTGCTCTTGCGGAGAGATAAGGTTACTTACAAGACCAAACGGCTTGCCGCGCCTGAAGTATGCAAAGTATGGAATCTTGGTAAAGGTAGCGTAGGGCGACCAATCATCGTGTAACACAACGCGGTCTGCTGTCGTCGTCCAACGTATTTTCTTTTCTACTTTCTGAACAACACCAACGCCAGTTCGAGCAGCGAACTCCTCGATCTTCTCCATGTCCCAGGTGTTAGGTGCACGCTTGGTGTCACCTGTCTGCAAATCGACAAATGAATAGCAGGGTTCGTAACGTACATGCTGTCGCTCGATTACGCGCACTTGTCGTACAGTGCGTTCCTCGTCATCAGACTGTCGCCATGCAGTGTGCTCTTCGTTATCCCGAGCATCACCAAAAGTATCTTCTTTTTCGTACTCAACTGAGTCTTGGGATAGACGATTATTGTTAATGCCTATATTTACAATCGAATCAGCAGCGTCTTGTCCATAGATCTGCTCGATCTCATCGACACTCATCCATCGAGTCTCAAAGATTTCTTTCCAAGTTGTTGGGTCGTATTCTTTAGCGTCTGGATCGAGTATTACTTCACGCGGGTCATCAGACCTAATGACGATATCCCCAATTAGGTTGTCATCGAACTCAACACGGA
>Ga0075478_10000022_pt1 | contig 44285 bp, 51 predicted proteins | sample DEB08_DNA_15_FD_71483 | JGI IMG/M metagenome (GOLD analysis project Ga0075478, IMG submission 71483) | Aqueous microbial communities from the Delaware River and Bay under freshwater to marine salinity gradient to study organic matter... | ecosystem: Environmental > Aquatic > Marine > Coastal ...
GTACTAGCAGCAAACACTTGGTCAAAAATTCAAAAACAAAAATCTACGAATGATCGTGTGACCTTATTACTTGATAATATGGGTCCTGAAATTGCATTGGAAGTTGGAAAGGAGCTTGAAATACGAAATTTGAGAGAATGGTGCATATTGGAAGGCTCTGGTGGTATAACAAAAACTTCCTTATCTGAATGGTCTGCAAGCAGAGTAGATTTAATATCAACTTCAGCCATGAACAGAGGTGTCAAGCCACTAGATATTTCACTAATTATTGAAGGGGGAATTTAAATGGTTAAAATACCAAAGAGTCACCCTAGAAGAAACTCTCTACTGTCTAGGAATGCTATTGTGGATGCTACAAAAAAGGGTTTGCTAGCAGACTCCGCATTGATTGCTCATGGGAGAGGTGAAGCTTTTGACTATTTGTTAGGTGAACAAACCAGCGAAATCGCGAAATTATCTATCAAAGAATCTGCTGCTAGACTAATTAATGCTAATAATCCAGTTATCTCAATTAATGGTAATACGGCTGTACTGGCTGGTAAATCGTTAATCCGAGTTGCTGCAGTTTTAGGCTGTCCTATTGAAATCAACATTTATTATAGAACTGAAGAGAGAATAAATAATCTTCACGATTTCTTGGAAGCAGAGAGAATGGTAGTCTCTAAAGAAATAGGGCCTAGTAACTGGTTAGGGGACTGGGAGAAATCTGTATTGGCAGTCAAAATTCTTGGAAAAGAAGAAGATGGTCGAATTATTGGCTTAGAAGGCCCTAGAGCAATTTGTTCTGCTGATGGTATAGAAAAGGCTGATGTTGTATTGGTTCCGCTCGAAGATGGAGATAGGTGTGAAGTATTAATTTCGCTGGGTAAAGAAGTACTAGTTGTAGATCTAAATCCTTTGTCCAGAACCGCTAAAATGGCCACAGTAACTATAGTAGACGAAGTGTCAAGAATGGCCGATATACTTCTAGAATATATTGTAGAAAATTCATCAGAAGTTACAGAATGGGATAATGAACTAGCACTAAAAGAATCTTTAAAGATTATTTCTAGAAATGCAAATTAAAACTAAAATATTTCTTTCAGTAACCTTTCACAACGTTCCGCAATTGCAGTTCCAACATCGCTAGTTGACGCTGTGCCGCCGAGATCGTATGTTACACAGCCACCTTCGGCAAAATGCTCTTCCATCGCCTGCATTAGAATATCCGCACATTTATCTAAATCTGAATCATTTTTACGAAAACCAAGTGCCTCAAACATCATTTGTAATGATGAAAGAGTTGCCATTGGATTAACAGTATTTTTTCCAGCATGCTTTGGTGAAGAACCATGTACTGGCTCAAATAACATATGCTTAGGCCCTAGATTAGCACTTCCTGCCATGCCCATTCCTCCCTGAAGAACTGATGCTAAATCTGTCGCAATATCTCCAAACATATTTGGTAATACGACAACATCTAATGATTCAGGATCTCGAATTAACCACATTGTGAAAGCATCGATATAAGCTTCATTGACTTCAATATCAGGATACTTCTCTTGTGCTATTTCATGGAATATTTTCCGGAATAATTGACAACCTCGCGTAACATTAGATTTGTCAACACAAGTTACTTTCTGTGGTTTTCCAAGTTTCTTCTGACGATGTTCTGCTAAATCAAAAGCGAATTTTATCACACGTTCACTACCAGTTCTTGAAATAGGACGAGGGTCCCAAGCAACTTCTCCATCTAATCCTGGAAATTTTTCTATTACCATAGGATCATCTTTCTCTCCTATTGCTTTCTGGGACATACGCCTCAATAAAGAGTGATACAATCCTTCTGTATTCTCTCTTACCATTACCATGTTTACTAGATTCGGATCCCAAATGTCTTTGTGAATACCGTGTACTTTATGTTTTACTCCTTGGAACAATTTAACTGGTCTGACATTAGCATAAAGGTTCAATCCTGAACGAAGCCCTAGTATTACTTGGCCTCCTGCAAGATCGCCATTTGGGAGTCGTGCTCCCGGCCATCCAATAGCACCGAGAAGTATCGCATCAGAATTATCTCTACAATGCTCGAATGATCCTTCAGGCCATTCTCGACCAGTTTCAAGATAATACTCTCCTCCGCAAGGAATTTCTGTAATTTTAAATGAAATCGGACTGTTTTTCTCAAAAACTGATAGGACACGAAGAGCCTCTGCCATCACTTCCTTACCAGTTCCATCTCCGGGAAGTACAGTTAGTCGGTACTCAGTCATGACGCGTGGCAGATGCTTTTACTTCATCAATCCAACTATTCGACAATTGACAACTAAAGACACGATACTTGATAGAGGTCCACTACAATTCAGATGCCATGGAACACACTTCTGATGATAGTGAAGGGAGTCCTCGAATAGATGTGAGAACCTTACCAGAGTCAATTGCTCAACTATGGGAAACAATGCTTCGATTAGATCCATCTTGGGATATTTCAATATGGTTAGATGAAAGAGCGAAAGAAGAATTGCAACTTATAGAAGGTCAACTAGGTAGAGAGAAATTGCGCCTGGAGCAACGTTTACATCGATTGGAAACTTTAGCAAAACGACTCAAGAGGCAAAGAGAGGTTGCGGAAGGGGTTGTTTGGAAAGATCCTCATCAAAGAAATCTTTTCGATGTTTATGATACTGGAAATAAACCTGTAAATGAAGACGATAGGATAAATAATGAAAATGAGGGTTTTCCAGCAGTTGATTATACTAACCTTGATTTTGGAGACGACCCTTTGCTAGTTATTGTCTCAGAGCATATTATTCACGTAATGGAAGTTCTTAATTCTAAAGGAATAAACTCCGTACATTTTGATTTATTGACACAGGAATTAAGTGAGATTGGGATAAATGATGAAGAAGTAGATGAAGCAATTAGTTGGCTTCTACAGAGGCAAATGATAATTGAGTTGGAACAAGATCAATTCTCTTTAGACATATAAAACGATAGGGAAGAGACCGTGTTTTGAGCCGACTCCTTCAAAGAGGAGACCCTTGTCGCGACCCTTGTATTTCTATGGTTAGTGACGCATCCGGTTGGTACGCAAGGCTTGACAGAGAGTGTTCAGATAGGGTTGAGCAACTTGAAAAATGGTTGGATTCTTGGGAAGAAGCAACTAGACATGGAATTCCAATTGCAGCTACTCTACCTAATCATTGGCCAACTTTACCTGCAGGTTTGCTTGCAGACCCTGGTGCGGTTCTAGATCATCTACTCGCTCGATATGAAGCTGAAAGTGATGGGAGGTCTCCACGGGGAGCTTATGCTACACCTGCAAAATTTGCTGAAGCGATACTTGCTGACGAATTGAAAGATACAAAGAAAGAAGTGTCAAAGGAACCTTCTGCTGCGCTTTCACTTTCTGCACTGCCACCCGGTTTCAGAGCGTATGCTCAAAAATTCAACCAGGATGTAGTTGAAGAGGATGATGATAAATCGAAAAACAGTGATAATAGTCTACAAACACGTACAGGAATTGCAATACCCTTTGCAGATCCTTCTGTAGGTGCAGGAGTATTTGCTGCTAGACTAATTAGGATTCATGCAGATAGAAGTGAAAAGTTCACTACTGAAGAAAGGAAAAAGGACACCTTGGTTCTTTTGAATGGCTTTCAAATGTTAGATAATTCTGAAGTGGCTATCAAATGCGCTCGTAGAAGAATCCTTATCGCTCTTTCTAGATCTGAGTTATTAGACTTGGATGGTCCTGGAGATGTTGGAAAAATTGGTAGAAAGGAGGCAGAAGAGATTCTTGAAAGAACCATCGTATCTGGAGATGCTCTAAGAGGAGAATGGCCTTGGGAAGAGAAGCCGGGATTATTAGTATGTAGACCCCCATGGTTAAGAATTAAAGATAGATTTAGAGGCCATCCAGAAGGTAGTGAATTAAGGAAAGATCTTTCTAGACAATTAAGAAATACAACAAATAAAGATGGTAGTAGAAGATTTTCAACACTCAGAGGGAATGTTAATCTGTACAGATTATTCTTAGAAAGAGGTCTGCAACTTGTCAGAAAAGATGGGCGTGTGAGAATGATTGTTCCTGACTCATTGCTACGTGAAAAGAGCAGTATTCCACTTCGTAAATTAATGGTTGAAAAAAATAGATGGGATTCATCATGGTCTTTTCCAGAAAATCAACGTATTTTCCCAGGTGTTTCTCAGGGTGTTTTGGTTATCAGCATAACAAAAGGCGGGGAAACCGAAGTCATGGAAAGTTACGGCCCTCTTCAAACGAATGAGATTACACCTCAAAATGGATTAGCGAATAGTGCCCCAATCTTCGAGATGGTAAAAAAATCGTGGAGTTCCTGGACAGATGGTAATTGGTCAGTTCCTAGAATGCCTAGAGACGAATACGATAGGCGTAGAATTGTCAAAGCAATTACTGAATTAGCAGAACAACCGAAACTATCTGAAGAGAATAATTGGCTTAATCCGACTGGTAAACCCATTCGTGTAAGAGTTGGAGAGATTGATCAAACCAATTGGTCGGAAGAGATTACAGATTGGAAACCTGGCTCGAGAGGAACTGCTTTCATCAGAGGGACTCATTTCTCGACAAAGGGAGATGAAATCAGTGTTATACATCCAGCTTACGTGAGTGGAATCAAGGAAGATTCGGTACAGAGAACACAAGCAAAATGGATTGGTTCAATTAAACCAAAAGGAAAGCCAAGGCTTGCCTGTCAAGCAATTGTAAACGCCCAATTGGAAAGGAGATTAAGGTGGGCAGTAGTTCCTTCAGATTGCGTTCTAGGTAATTCGGTAAACTTCCTAGAATTACCTACCGAAGTCCTAGATAGGATTGCAGAAGAACATGGTTCTGTGGAAAAAGGTTTGAATTGGTTAGCAGTACATCTTAATTCTGAAACATTGGACCTATGGTCTCGAGCTTGGGCTGCAAATAATAATGTAAATAATTACGAAATTGAGAACCTCCCCTTCCCTAAACCAAATAAAATGCGTTCAATGGCCATTCAGTAACACTATCCGGAAATGCTTGTTTCGGTTTCCGGTAATTGTTTTCCTTTCTCCGGTTATTTTGACTAGATAATACCAAACTGATTAATACATACGCTTGGCCTCGGTGTAACCGTATTGCGCTGTTGAGCGAAGAAAAGAAGGGCTATGGTATGGGAATATATCCAAAAATTGGTATTACTGGTTTACCCAGATCAGGTAAGTCTGCAGTACTACAGAAAGTAATTCAAATGATACAAGATGAAAGGAAAAATAATACTAGAAGAATTTACAAGGATATTATCGGTGGCGTTCAAACTGAAGCAATAATTGAGGATGGAGAGAGAGTAGGGTATGCTTGTGTTAATGTTAGAACCGGTGAGAAAGGAATCATTGCTCATCGAAATATAGATTCTAGAACTCGTATCTTAGGGTATGGAATTGACCCCACAGAATTAGATCGTGTTGCAGTACCCGCAATTCTTGACGCATTGGACGAATGTGAAGTATTGGTAATTGATGAGGTTGGAAAATTTTCAGTTGAAAGTGAAGGATTCGTTGCTGCCGTCCGTACAGCTCTAGAATATGACAAGCCTACCTTAATGACGCTACACAAGAAAAGTCGGCATCCGTTGTTACAAGATATCCGTAGAAGAGATGATGGGAGAGTGTTAGAAGTTACTCCAGTAAATAGAGCGCTTTTGCCCTATAAAATCCATAAATTATTGGAGTAAAATAATGGATGACATAATATATGTCCTCCGGGTGTGATTTCTTGTGGATTCTCCAGCAAATAGAGTGCAGAGAATATTGGTAGGAGTTATTCTATCCTTCTCATTGATGACTGCTTTAGCTATTTCCGAAGGATTAATCCGGATACTGGGATGTGAAGAAGTCTGCATAGAAGAAAATAATATTGCTTTTGTTTTCCCAATTATACTTATCATAAGTATTGCTTTGTATTTGTTAATTCATTTCTCAAAAAATAAAGAACATGAAAAGGGGTTTCTAGACAAATGGATTAGCCGAGAAAATGAAAATGAAATGAGAATTCGGCTAAAAAAAGAGCAATTGGATGCAAGTGGAGACAATATGGGTTCAGGATGGTCTAAGATGGAAAAAGAACATCTAGAGACTAAACTTGAAGAAGAATAAAGGAGCGAAACCTTGACTCTTGGAATGCCCTCGTGGGGGTTGGCGATACCTATGAGCGATATACCTGAAGAACTGATTTACACTAAAGAACATGAATGGATTAGAGTGGAAGGAAATGAGATAGTAGTAGGCATTACTGATTATGCTCAAAATGCTCTAACAGACGTTGTCTGGGTAGAATTACCCGAATTGGGAGTTTCTGTAAAATCAATGGACTCATTCGCTAATGTAGAATCTGTGAAATCTGTAAGTGAAATATATGCTCCAATATCTGGAGAAGTAATTGAAGTAAATGAGCATTTAGAAGATGAGCCTGAAACAGTAAATACAGATCCATATGGAGATGGATGGATTTGTAAAATGACTATCGGAGAACCCGCAGAACTTGATGCTCTTCTTGATGCTGCAGCATATAGAGCTCTGATTGAGGAATAAGTAATGGAAATGCCTAGCAAGATTTCAATATATGTCGATGGTTCTTGCGAAGAAAATAGAAATGTTACGGCTAGTACACCGGCTGGATGGGGGTTTTGCGTTGTACTCGGCGATACAGGGCTAGGAAAAGGACAAGGAGAAATCGTTACTGAAAGGAGTGGTCCTGTAATCACAAAAAAAACTTCTAGTGAGTATATTGGTTCGGAAGTTGGTTCTAATAACACCGCTGAACTTTGTGCTCTTGCACATGCATTAAAATGGCTATTAATGGAAGGAGGAGATACGCCAGCGGTGATTAGGGGGGACTCACAATATGCCCTAAAAATAGGTTCTGGGATTTGGAAAGCGAAGTCGAATAAAGAATTGGCTTTGAATGTCCAAAAATTATGGAAAGAAGTTTCCTCCCTTCGAGAGTTAAGTCAAGAACATGTTAGAGCCCATAGAGGCCATCGGTGGAATGAAAGAGCTGATCACCTAGCATTCCGAGCAATGCAAGGAAAAGAACCATTGCCCTTACAATTTTGGAAACCCGGTAATAGATGAATTAATCGTCAGAAAGAATTGTCACTGAGAGATAAACATAGGTGGCCTGAATAAGAGTTAGTAAGGCTATTAAAGAAAATATCAATGATGCAGGGTCTGGAAAGAATAGTTGGTTTTTCCCTAAAAGATAGGATAAGATTAGAATAAAAATCGAAAATAGGAGTAATTTCTTTGAAGATGTTTCGGGGTTTTTCCATAGATCCATCCAGGGTACTAAACCTCGTCTTTTGAAAGTAAATCTATACCAAGAAATATACAGCATTGTTAATCCAATTAGTCCCATCACCCCAAGTGTAAATGATTCGGAATCCCAAGGCCAAGAAAAAGAAATTTTGATAAAAATAGTATTGACTAAAAGTATTAACCCTAAGAAAAAATAATTACGCCATTCAGGTGGCATCTCTTCGGCCATAATACTACCAAGAGGTTAAATCATTTCAAATCAACCCCGAAGATGGGTTCTTCACCTAATACTAACTCGCAGAATTATGGAGCCTCAGTTAATTTGGTCTGATTCAGTAAGTCAAGAACATCTTGACTTAAGATTTAGAGTTTTAAGGATAGGTATGCCAAGAGGTACTGAACATTATCCAAAAGTAGATAATGACCCTAAAACAAGATTTCTTTGTGCTTTTATCGATAAAAAAATGGTTGGATGTTCTACTCTACAGGTTGATTCTAGAGAAGGTTGTAAGTATAGAATAAGAGGTATGGCAGTAGATTCTGAGTTTCGTAATAGAGGTATTGGTTCTAAAATCGTAAAAGAACTTCAAAATAAAGCGATTGAAGAAAATACAGGCATTTGGTGCAATGCTAGGATTAAAGCAGTTCCAATGTACGCAAGATGTGGATTCGAAATAGTATCTGATATTTTTGAAATAGAAAACATAGGTCCCCATTATGATATGGAATGGAAATAAGGCATACGCTAGAATTATTCTATTGGAGCACAGGCCGGGATTTGCACCCAGGTCCGCGGATTTGCAGTCCGCTGCATAGCTACTCTGCCACCCATGCTTTGATTAGCCGTAACAGACTTTATCTTTGAATATTCTTCGAAAGGGGGTTTCAAAAATTATTGATATAATTTATGATTTGATTCCAAAATAATATGAAAATTAAATTTATTTGAATAATTAGAGGATTACAACCGTATATCTTGATGAGGTTGGTACGTACCCTAGATACCATGCCGAACGTTTCATCGCGCTATGATGGGTTAGGAGTGGGGTTTGCTCCTTATCTTCAACCACCCGGGCCTGAAGTTGTTAGATGGACTGTCGGAGAGCCTGGTTTCGATACGCCTACAGAAGTAATTAGGGCAGCAATTGAACAATTAGAAAATGGGAATACCAAATATACTAGAGGCGCTGGATCTATGGAACTATGCCAATCAGTTGCTGATTACTTGTTCGAAAAACATGACATTGAAGTTAGTGCCGAAAATATTGTAATTACACCAGGGGCGAAACAGGCTTTACTATATTCATTTATGATTACCACTATGCCCGGAGATGAGGTAATTCTTCTAGCTCCATCCTGGGCATCTTACGAACCTATGCTGGAATTTATTGGCGCTGTTCCTGTACATGTTCCAGTAAGAAAAGATAATTTTCATCCCGACTTAGATGCTATTAGATCATCAATCACGAATAAAACCAAGATGATTCTATTAAATTCACCGAATAACCCAACTGGGGCTGTATTCACACCAGATGAAATTGCTGAAATTGTTGATATAGCGGTAGAACATGATTTGTGGATAGTTTCTGATGAAATATATGCACGACTAAATTGGACTGATTATCCACACGTATCTCCAGCAACTTGTCAAGGAGGTAAAGAAAGAACCCTGGTAATCAATGGTTGGTCCAAATCTTGGGCAATGACTGGTATGCGATTAGGTTTTCTAACAGGTCCTGAGAAAGCGATGAAGGCAGCCATAAAATCTCAAGCTAATTCCGCATCTCATGTTCCAACTTTCTTAATGGAAGCTGCAAAAGTTGCTCTCAGTTGTGATAGTTATGTAGAACAATTTAACTCCGAGTATTTGGAAAGAAGAAAATTAATCAAACAGGGTTTGTCAGAAATTCCGGGTTTAAGAATTGGTAACTTAGAAGGTGCATTTTATGCATATGTAGACATCACTGGAACCGGAATGACAGATATTGAATTTGCCAATGGGGCTTTGGATGCAGGTGTTCAATTAATTCCAGCATCTCTAATTACTGGAGGAGAGGGATTTGTAAGAATATCTTATGCGGCTGATGAAGAAGTAATTTTAGAAGGATTGAAGCGTTTGAAAAAATGGTTAATTTAATTGAGAAATATTGAAATCATCATGTATTATGCCCCCCTCGCAAAGGAGGTGCTTGTATACCTAAATTTTATTGTACGAAATGTGGTTATGGATTGATATCGAAAAGAAAAAACTGTACTTATTGTAGTAAACGTCCAACTTTTGTAGCAAGTTTAAGTAAAGTCGAGGAGGAGGAATAAAAATGAGTTCGCACGGTAAACATATCTGTGTTGATTATTCATGTTGCGATTTTACTAATGGCCGTAATGGAAAGTGGATGCTAGAATTGATGCGTGTTGCTATTAAGTCCGCAAATGTACGGGAAGTTCATGCACATGTGGAGGAATTTGATGGTAGTCAAAGTCCTACAGGTTTTGCTGCAGTAGTTCTGTTAGATGAAAGTCATGTGAGTGCACATTGCTATTATGATAGAGGAATTTTAGCAGTTGATGCATTTACTTGTGGAGATTCTGACCCTGAACCAATAATTGAATTCATTAATAGAAGATTATTTGCAGAAATGGAGAATATCAAGATTGTTTCGAGAGATGATATTCAAAGGTTTAGAGAGTGAGGTGATTTTTTGGATATCAAAGAATTTATTGAATACCATTACAAACATTTCAACGCTGGTGAGCTTTCTGAATGTAGTAAATCCTTACAACAATTTTTACAAAATGATGGGCGATTAATGATAACTTTAGCTGGTGCGATGTCAACCGCTGAAATAGGTAGGTCTTTGGCTCCTGCTATTAGATCTCAAAAAATTCATGCAATTTGTTGTACTGGCGCGAATCTTGAAGAAGATCTGTTTAATCTAGTTGCTAAATCTTCATATGAAAAAATAAAAGATTGGCGGAGTTGGACTGCGGAAGATGATAAAAGATTACAAGAGAGGGGGTTAAATCGAGTCACCGATGTAGCAATTCCTGAAGAAGAAGCAATTAGGAATATTGAAAGACCATTATTAGAGCTATGGAAAGATGCTGATGCTGCAGGAGACAGAAGATTTCCGCACGAATATCTGTATGATTTGTTACTACATGGGAATCTTGAATTTGATGCTGATCCTAAAGACTCATGGTTATTGGCAGCAGCGGATGCGAATCTACCAATATTTGTCCCCGGTTGGGAAGACTCGACACTAGGAAATATACTTACTGCTAGAGTAATTGATTGTACAATTCATTCACCAGATATTGTACTTAGTGGATTACATGCAATGCAATCTTTAGCAGATTGGTACAGGGAGGATGATTCGCCAACGGGCCTATTGCAAGTTGGAGGAGGTATTGCTGGAGATTTTGCAATTTGTGTCGTTCCTATGTTAAGGCAAGACGTTGGAATAAATACACCCTTATGGTCATGGTTCGCACAAATTTCTGAGGCGAGTGCTTCATATGGAGGTTATTCAGGAGCCCCTCCTAATGAAAAAATTAGTTGGGAAAAAATTGATACAAGTACTCCCCGGTTCATTATTGAATCGGACGCTACTATAGTGCTTCCATTATTGTTGATGTCTCTAGAATAATTCACTGTATTCTGCACATTCTTCTGAAATACGTAACAATTGATTATATTTTGAAGTCCTGTCACTTCTAGCTGGCGCACCTGTTTTTATTTGTCCAGCATTAACTCCGACAGAAAAATCGGCTATTATATCGTCAGATGTTTCACCAGATCTGTGAGAAATAATAATCCCAAAATTAGCTTCACGCGCCATTTGGATGACTTGAAGAGTTTCTGAGACTGTTCCAATTTGATTTAATTTAATCAAAATCGCATTAGACGAGTTTTCTTCTATTCCTCTTAGTAAACGTTCTGGATTAGTTACGTACAAATCATCTCCCACAATCTGTACCCTATGGCCTTGTGATTTTGTAAAATCATTCCATGATTTCCAATCATCCTCTCCAAATGGATCTTCCATCGAAACTATAGGATAACTATCTAACCAAGATGAATATAATTTAGAGAGTTCTTTTCCGCTGATTACACTATTATCAATATGATAATTTTCACCATCAAAGAATTCTTGTGCAGCCACATCTAACGCGATTGACACTTGAGTACCTGGTGAATAACCGGTATTTTGTATGGCTTTCATTAGATATCTGAGGCCGTCTTCATTACAAGACAAATTTGGGGCAAAACCTCCTTCATCTCCTACACCACCCAAGAGCCCTTCTTCACTTAATACGGATTTTAGTGAATGGTATATCTCCGTTCCTGCTTGTAACGCACTAGAAAAATTATCAAAACCGTGAGGGACAACCATGAATTCCTGAATATCGACATTGGATTCTGCATGTGCACCTCCGTTGAGTATATTCATCAATGGAATAGGTAATTTCTTATCTTTCATTTGTGAAATATAATTCCAGAGAGGTTTTTTTGAATGGTTCGCCGCGGCACGTAAAACCGACATGGAAACGCCCAAAATAGCATTTGCTCCAAGTCTACTCTTATTCTCTGTTCCATCTAAAATCAGCATTGATTCGTCTATTTCTTTCTGATTAGAAACTTCCAATCCTAGTAATAATTTTCTTATTTCATTGTTAATATTGCTAACCGCTTTAGACACGCCTTTGCCCATCCAATCATTGGAATTATCTCTCAATTCAACTGCCTCATAACTACCCGTACTAGCTCCTGATGGGACTGCTGCGCGACCTGTTAGTATACCATCTACAAAACAATCAACCTCAACCGTCGGATTACCGCGAGAATCAATTATTGTACGCGCTTTGATATCCGTGATAATGCCGCTCATCGATTAGTTCCAAAAGGAACGATAGTGTGAATGTTACTATGGATAAATTAGGAATTCAACCAACTTAACCATCTAGAAACTTTATTCTGGATCGTGGGAATCTGAATCTCAGAGTGGCATACCTCTTCCCAACAAAGTTGCTCATCAGAGGGAGAAATAGAAAATAGTTCGGCTTTGAAAATAACCCCGTCTGGGCTGTCATGAGTATCTCGCTTGTCATCTACAAAACAATGTAATAGATGTTTAGGATAATGATGAATTTTACCTGAATTACAACAGCACAATAATACACTCTTTTCTAAGAAAATTAATGATGCCCCCGTTGATTCATCAATATCATGGCCAACTACTTTACAATCGGCGAGAAGTGAAGCAACATCTATGTTATACCACTGAGATTTCGAGATTGGTAGATTGAGATTAGAGACTTCGTCTAAATACTCTTGAACACGAAGATTAGTCATGGCGTCATCCTCTGACATGTATTCTCTCAAATTGCCGACCCATTTGAATGCAACTTAGTATCAAGTATGTTATCAAGTAATCATTAATTACCTGAAAGCGGAAATATTTGGTGAGCAATAACTGCTCAAAGTGACAATAACAATCAAAAAGGGTTCGCTTTGCGGATTAATCATGGTTGACGTTGATTCACTTGATAGAGCTATTCTTTCTTACCTCAGAGATGCTGCTAGAGCCCCTTTTGTTGATATCGCAAAACAGGTAAATGTTACTGAACGTACTGTGAGAACTCGTATGAAAAGAATGGAAGATGATGGTGTGATTAGAGGTTATACGATTAGAGAAGCAGGTATCGGATTAACTGCTCTTATTAGATTAAAAGTCGGTTCCGGCGTCGAAATAGGGAGTCTTGCAGGAGAATATTCTGGATGGGCAGGAGTTGAATGTATATACGAAATCAGTGGAGATGCAGATCTAGTAGCAATTGTTCATGTTGATGATACTATTTCTCTAAGAAATCTACTAGATCGTATGTGGCTAGCAGCTCCTGGAGAAATTACATCTACACAAACCGAATTGGTTTTAGAACAATATTAATTTTTAATCAATTTATATCTGTAGTATCTTAGTTTTCCAGATTTGAATGATTCATATACAGGGGTTCCTTGAACACCTGCAAATGTTTCGAAACTGCGCCTAATTGTTCTCGGTACAAGTTTAGAAATTCTTTCTTTTTTTGTGTCATTAATCATATCCAAAGCCTGAATAACTTCTTGAGTAATTTCTTTTTTGGATGCTATCGAAAATCCTGAATTTGTAAATATTTTCTCGGTTTTTTCCATAGTTTCTTCATCTCTAAAATCGGTCCAACAGAAATTTCCACCGTTTTTTAAGACTCGAAATACTTCACTTACAAACTTAGACATATCGCCATAACAATGTGATGATTCAACATTATAAACAACATCAAAACAATTTTTTTGAAACGGCATATCCTGAGCATTCCCTTCTCTAAAATCCAAATTTTCTTGCTCATACCATCTGTTACACAAAGATACGGCTTCCCCGGAAAAATCTAATCCGACCAGAGAGGATGGTTTCATTGTTTTAGCTATCCAACTCGCTCCGCCACCTCTGCCAGAGCCTACTTCTAATACTTCTTTATTTTCTAATGAAACATCTCTTATATTCATATGATATAATTGTATAAACAATCTATATGCTTCGTCTGAAGAGTCTAATTCTGGACTCTCTGAATCAATGTAACCATAATTCATAAATCTAAACTCTACTTTGTTATGTGCTTTTGAAATTCTTTGATACCACCATTTCCATAATCTGTTTTGAATTGATGAAGGCGATATTTTGAGCAGCATTGCAAAAATTCTAGCTGGAATGCCCATTGACATTTTGTCACCTATACTTTCCACTTAACAGAACATCCGATACTCTGTGTTCTAGTTTCTATAATTTTTTTTCCAGACAGCATTGAATCAATTGCGTCTGAAAGTTCAGAAGTTGTCGCATGAGCAGGATCTCTTGGTGAATCGTCGAGTCTTCCTCTGTATACTACAATACCTGAAGAATCTAATAGATAAAACTCAGGTGTCCTTTCAGCACCATAAATTGTTGCTACAGACTGATCTTCATCATGCAAATATGCGTATGACATTCCTTTTGATGCTCTCTTAACCATATTTACCCAAGAATCTGATTCATATTTTATTGGATCGTTAGAATTAATCCCAACAAAACCAATATTATTCTTAGTGGCTTTTTTTGCCATTTCTTCTATTCTTGATTCTGACCCGACAACGTATGGGCAATGATTGCAGGTGAACGTAATAACTGCACCATTAGCCCCTATAATATCGCTTAGAGACAGTATCTCATTCCCGATACTATTATTGGCATTTGGTAATTGGAAAAATGGGGCTTTTTGTCCTGGTTCTATCCCAGCAGTAGTAGACATGTTCGATGCTATCATATTGTGTAATTCAACCCTTTGGGGAAATCCTCTGCGCTTGATTTTCTTGTCTAGATACAGATTCCTGTAACCTTCTCCTAGCCAATCTATGTTCTGGATCTATATCAAGTACTTTGCGCCATGCAATAATAGATGCATTTACATCTTCGTTATCGTGTAATATGGCTGCAATTCTTAATCTTGCATCAATATGCTTATTGTCATATTTCGCTGCTGCTTCGAAATCGGATTTTGCCTCTTCTATTCTCCCAAAATCAAGATATAACAGCCCTCTTTGATACCATGCTTCAGAATGTGTGGAATCAAATCTTATAGCGTCATTTAGTGGCTTTTCTGCTTGCTCAGATTTATCCATAGCAATCATACAAGCGCCCAAGTGAACAAGAGCCATGATATGTTCAGGATCTTGAGAAATCAATATTCGTAATTCGCTTTCAGCTTCTTTCCAGTCGCCCAAATTCATCAGTATTTCAGCACGCCTTTGTCTTGCTAAATTTAATTCTGGTACTAATTCAATTAGATAATTAGCATCATCAAGAGCCGTCACTAAATCATCTGCTAGAAGTGATGCAGAACATCTATTCAGTCTTGCTCTAATATGTTCTGGTTCAGTTGCAAGTACTCTAGAAAAGAACGATTGTGCTTCAATAAAGCGACCTTGCTTTGCAGCAATCATCCCTCTAATAAATGGAATAGAAGAATGATTTCTAATATTCGTTGATGCTTCAGAAACCAGTGCATTAGCCTGATCCAACTTATCCATCTCTAAACATAAGTGCGCTTCTTCTAACGATATAGATGGATGTTCGGGAATCAATCTTCTAGCCCTTATCAAGGCTATTTCAGCTTCTTTGATTGAGCCCTGATACCGTAATGCACGAGATCTACCAAGCCATGCTAAACCAGATTCTCTATCTTTTTCAATTGCTAAATCAAAAGAAATTGTAGCATCCAACAGGAGTATGTGATCATGCTCTCCTGTCTTGTCTCTGTGTTCATCTGCTGCAAGTAGATGTAATCTTCCCTGCATAACATGTAGTGATGCACTTTCCCAAGATTCTTGTGGAGCCTCTTCTAAGACTTTCTTAGACCAATCAATAGCCCCTGCACGGAATAAAACAAGACTCAAGCGCCCTCTTACTTCAGCATCCTCGGGATTGGTTTCTAACCATTCTTCTAATACTGCTCTTGCGGAATCTAACTTTCCTTCATTTTCAAGTATCTCGCTTTCAATGAGAACGGTATACTCTCCCAATCCAAAGGCTCGACGTACTGCCTGAAGTGCCTCTTTCGATTGGTTCTCTCCTGCAGCTAGTAATTTTGCCTTCAATAGCCAGGCTTTTGGATTGGTATTATCCATATACAATGCCCTCTCAACAGATTCCAGAGCTGATGTAATTTCACCTAACTGCATTAATTTCGAAGACTTGGATACCCAACCTTCTGATGTTGATGGTTCCTTAAGATGAGGATTTATCTGATCTTGTGCCATATTCGCTCTGTTGATTATATTCTGAATCTCTGACTCTTCAGAATTTTCAAAATCAACTCCCAAAGCATCTAACCTTCTGGTATTTCGGTTGAGTCTTTCATCTCCACTACCTGAGAGTAAAATTAATTGTTCTTTTAGAACATCGATATTATCTGGATTAATTGCTATTAGACGCTCTAATGTTCTGTCTAATGCATCAAAATCTGCTTCGTCTCTTTGTATGGATGCGAGTGACTGAAGAATGGATGAGCTTTCTGGAGAAAGTAAATTTGCTCTTCTATAAAAATCGCTAGCCCTGTCGAATCTCCCTGATTCATGAAACAACTCTCCTAAACCTCTTTGTTCATCACCATTAAGCTCTAAATCTTCTGATTTCATTTCCGCTTCTGTAAGAATTCTATCCAATCTTAGTACAAGGGGAATTATTCCAGGGAGTATATTTTCTCTACCCTCTTTTTCTGAATCATTCTGATAGTTGGATAGTAGTGATCTGGCTGCATGGGTTGCTATTGCACAAGATTCACTAGAACTAATTGTTACATCCTGTTCAAAAAGTAGGGATTCGGCAGATTCTAAAGATTTGTGTACAGATAATAATTCGTGAACTTCAGGAGTCTCTCCTAATATCGTATCGACACCTCTAGAAAGTAAATCTAACCTGTTAGCTGTACTAGCCAAATTACCTTGTAAATCGCCAAGTTTAATCTGCATTTCATTTCTTTGTCTAAGAACTGATTGATGACGTAACCATAGCGTCGCTAACGCGATTCCAACCAAGCCATACAAGGCTAGAATTATCGACGTCGACTGCTCCATCTATCACAAGCGGGAATGTCAGACTTTTGATGGCTTCTACTGTTCTGCAGTTACAACGTGGCTTTTACTGACCAATTTTTTTCAGCCAGAATTAATAAAAATCTTACATATCAGATGCGGAGTAGGCTTGTACTCCAGATTTTCTAGTAATTTTCCCAACGGATGTCGCAACCACGCTATCAATGCCTGCACCAGCGGCAAGAGTAAATATCCTATCTGTGACTTTTCCTGCGAAAACTAGGCCTTTAGCGCCCTCTGATTCTGCCAGTTTTGCTTCTAAAGAGCTAGCACCTATAGGCTCACTACCAGAGCCATCTTCATTCACAATAACTGCCTGGTTTCTTTTCAGTCCATCTAGCATACCGGCCCATCCTTTTATTTCATCCGAGGCTTCAAGAATTTCTTCACCGCGACCTACTGCAGCATCATCTTCTTTAGCTAATTCTGCTTGTATACGGGACACAATTTTATTGGATACCTCTTTTTGTGCAAGGCATTTAGTGATTACTTTACCTTCTAGATGTTCTACCTCACGGCTTTGTGGAGCCAATGCTACATGTGTTAATGATTTACCTAGTTTGCCACTTAATTCCATAAGGAGTAACTTTCCACCTCTATCTCCATCAACAAACGCTGTTACCATTGTTTTTGATTGAGCAAGGGCTACCAGCTCATCTTGTATACCGGAACCCATAGTTGCTATGGCATTTTTAATTCCAAACTTCAATAAATTCCTTACATCGTTCCTTCCTTCAACAATAATTATTGCACTACTGTCAGCGACTTTAGGCCCTGCTGTCATTCCAGATATGTCTTTTTCTGTGTCTAAGGTAAGTACTGAACGAACTTCATCTAATATATTCTTAGATTCATCTTGTCCGGAATTAACCATATTCAGTAATAATGTCTTAGCACGATCGATAACATTGTCTCGCTTTGCAGATCTGATATTTTCAATTGCTTTTACTTTAATTACTGACTTACATGGACCTATTCTGTCTATTGTTTCTAATGCTGCACCAATGACTGCAGTACTAACCTGGTCGATTGATGAGGACAGAGAGATTTCTCCCTGGACTTTTCCTTTATTCTGATTTAACGACACGTCAACATGCCCTATTCGGCCTGTTCTTTGTAACTTTCTTAGTTGTAATTGATCGCCTAAAAGGCCCTCTGTCTGGCCAAAAATGGCTCCGACAACGTCCTTTCTAGCGACTGTTCCGTCACAACGAATTGTTGCGTGTATGATATATTTTCCTTCTGTATTTGACATAATTATTCCTTTCTGGTTTTCGGCCCAACTAGAGGGGCTTCACTCCCTATTACCTGCTAGGGTTTTGGGTTGGATGGGCGCAAAACGCCCGCGAGTGTGGCTGATTACCAAACCTTGCCCGCAGTTACATCCTTCATGAAGCCTCCTGTTAATATAAGTAAAAAAAGCCAAAAATTTCAAACAAATCAAATTTGTAAATAAAATAAATGGGATAGAGATTAAGTCATATAGGTACTAAGGAAGGATATGGTGGAGCCGACCTCAGATAGGCGGATTGTTTTTCGAGGCGTTGTCAGTTTAGCTCTAAACGACGGGAATCTAACGTTTGGAGAAAAAAGGCTCATTACAAAATTAGCAAGATCGCTAAGACTGGGCAATGAAGAGCCTAAGATGATTTATGAGTCAATTATTGAAGGGAAAAATATTGAAAAAGGTCTTGAATTGACCAATAGTGAAAAAATATCTACATACGAGCAAGTTTTAGAAACGTTTCTAATTCATACGAATAAAACAGATGATGAATTAAAAATCATTGCATATTTGAGAAAGGTATTCGAGCTTAGTGATTCTGAACATAGGGCGATTCTTAGAAGTCTAGATAGGCAGTTAGAAGAAATTGTACATAGAAATGTTCGCCAAAATATCAGATATGAACTAAAAGAAACTATGGATAGACTGTCAGAAATAGTAGATAATATTAGAGTACAAAAATAAGGGATTTGAATGAATTCTGGGAACAATCTCGATGAGTTTTTGAAAAAACAATCAAAACGTGTTCATTCATCGGATAGGAGTTTGGCTAATTTAGTAAGAGACGCTTATCCAATAGGGGTTCCGGCTCTAATAATGAAATCTAGCACTGATAGGATGATGATTTCGTCCGGATATTCATTTATTCTAGGCACTCCAGATGAGCACTTGAGGAGCTTGGCGTCTTGGTTAATTACTGAAGCCGGAAATACTCATAGAACTTTATTAAAATTAATTAAAAGATTATGGAAAAGACATGGAAGAGAAGATGTTGCTTTGGCAGCTATTTTACTTTCTAATATTGATCTTAAGGGAATGGGAACAACTCCTTGGAAAGTCTTAGTAGATTCCATACATCCTGTAGAACCTGTAGATTCTCTATTACTAAATATCGAAGAGATATATCGAGCAAAACGCCAGCCACCCTCTGAAGAAATGATGCTTCAATGGATTGAAGGAAGAAAAGTTGAGCAGCACCTTGCATTGATAGTTGCATATTCAGGGAAAATACATGGACACTATTTCTCTGATGAAATAATTAAGAAAATTTCCCTAATTGAAATACCTACCGGAGATTCGATTTTATCTAGGATTATTGATAAATTAAATGAGGATTAAGCGTATAACTGATTGCTGATGACTACTTCCGACGTCTATGGTCGAACGGTTATTGCCTTCTGATGATCCTATTGCAGAAGAGGTATTAGAATGGACGATCAAAAGAGATTCAAAAGATATAACACAATTGATGAAATGGATGGAGACGACCGAAATAAGAAGAGATAGGCAAGTTTTGTTAAATCGTGCTATGGATCTAATGGACGAGATACAATACGCGTTAAATCGGCTCAAAGAATTGAGGTGAGAGAGTGCGAGCTCTACTTCTTGCAGGCGGAAGATCTAGAAGAATGGGCAAAGATAAGGCGTTAATTGAAGTAGATGGAAAAGCAATGATTGCAAGAGTTGTCGATGCTCTGGCAAAGGCTGGGAGAGAACCGATTAGAATCGCTGTTGCTACTCCTGAAAAAATGGAAGAGTACGCTGTGGTAGTTAATTCAAGTTATAATATTGAATGGGTTTTGGATTCAATGCAGCACGCTGGACCGGTGGAGGCAATTATTGAAAATTTAAATGACCCTTTGTGTCTAGAGCAAGATACTATTCAACTTGCAACTGCTGATGTACCCTGGATTACTTCAGAAGTCTTCAATAGTTTAGAAACATCCATTTCAAAAAATGATGAATTAATAATACCAACAGATGGAGATTTGTTACAACCATTACTTTCTTTAATTAGACCAAAATTACTAGTTCAATCACTGGAGTGTTGGAAAGGAGGGCCTTTACATCATTTATTTATGAAAAGACCCCACTCTTTATTAATGGTAGATGGAGAATTGATTAGAAATATTAACACCGAAATTGACCTTGAAAAGTATTAGGGCGGCGACAACTATAAGTGTATTTGGTCCAATCTATATTTAGCCAAGAGGCGAATGGAGATTGAAAATATGGGAATTGTAGAAATGATGAAATTTGATAGTGAAGTCTCACTAAGTAGAGGTGCTTGGTGGGGATGGACGTTGGGACTATTAGTAGTTCAAATTGTAGTTGGAATTGTTCTAGCTATTGCTTCGTTTTTCAGCGATGGAATTGTGGACGTTGTATCAATGATTTTCACCTTGATGGTCGTATGGGTTGGACTCTCTGTCTCAGTAGGGAGATTGAGAGATAGAGGATATACTGAAATAATGGAATTTGCACTAAGAATGATACTTTTCCCATGGGGATTGGTAGAGTGTGCATTCCTCGCTGGTCAAGAATAAGTACTTAATCGGTGAAATTGAAATTAGGTAATTCGATACGCCGGTATATCCGGCGTATCGACTATATTATACTCTGAATTACGAAGTAAAAACAGATAGGCATGTAAGTGACCCGTCTGCTTGCATTATTGGTTCCATATCAACTGACATTAGTTTGAATCCTTCATTTTGAAGAATATTCTTTGTCTTCGGGAATCCTGCTGCTATGATCAGTCTGTCATTTGAATATCCTATGGTATTAGAAGCATAACTTTCGTTATTTGGAATCCAAATTATCTCTTCAGCAATTTGTGATAATTGGCTTTCTTTAAGATGACCTTCGGCTGCAATAATAGTGCCCTCCCGAGGTGATGAGCAAACAGTCGTTAGATGCAACGTAGTATCTGGAACTTGGATTAGCTCTACATCATAACCATCTTCTTTGATAAAGTGACTAAGGAAGTCTGCGCCTTCTTTATTTGTTCTTGTAGACAATCCTAGTAGAAATCTATCATCATAAAATACAATATCTCCGCCATCCAATTTTGCGCCCTTAGGCATTCTGACAATCTCAGTAAAATTACTCATATGTTCCATTACTGCCTGTTGCTCTCCTTCCCTAGTAGGGTGGCCCATATTGGGTATAATCGCCTTATTTTGAACCATAACTGCAGTATCTTCTACAAAGCAACTATCGGGAAAATCTGGCAATTCAGGAAGTATTGTAACTTCTGTACCATGAGCTCTTAGAGCGGTAACATATGCTTCATGAGAACCTTGTGCCTCATTTGAATCAGGGGTTCTAGTACCAAAATAACTCGAGAGAGCTTTACTGTAATTAGAAGAAATACTCCTAACAACAGCAGTTTTACGACTCCTGTCAAATGCTCCTGGCACGGCTCTCCGTCTCAGGTTCCGTTCATAATGCTTCGGAATGCGGATATAAAATGTAATTATCAGGAATAATGATTTCCATAAAACGGTAATTTTGATACCTATGTATGGTCTAATTCAAGAACATTATTACAGGGCGCTAAGTATGAATAAACTAGTAGAGACCTTGGATGAAGAGGGAAATAGAGTAAGTCCTATATTACCTGCTGGAAAAAAAAATTATCTTATCGATATTGATGGAACAGTAGGTGAAGATATACCAAATGAAGAACCGGAAAGAATGGTAACAGCAGAAGCTTATCCAGATGCTATTGAAACTATTAACAGATGGTACAGTGAAGGTCACCATATCTGTTTCTTTACGGCGAGGACTGAAGAACATAGAACTGTCACAGAAAAGTGGCTTCATGAAAAAGGGTTCAACTATCATTCATTACTAATGGGGAAACCACGTGGAGGAAACTATCACTGGATCGATAATCATGTTGTTAGAGCCACCCGCTACACTTCCAAATTTACAGATCTAGTGAAACGTAACGCAGAGATCGAAGTATTCGATGATGAATAGTTCAATCATCTCTTCGTGGCAGTAAAAATGCTGCAGCTAGCATACTGATAGTTGCAAGAATACCTCCAAATCCAGGCATATTTGGTCCATTGACGCCTGAATCAGAAACATAACTATCTGACCAAGAATCATACAAATCAAACTCATAGCTTGGATCCATGCTTGTAATCTCTAATGTGTCTCCTGCGGAAATCATACCATCTGCATCTACATCTACATAAACATAGTTAGAATCCCCCATTTGACCTGTTAGTTCAGTCAAACTTGAGCTCTCTTCAACATTACAATCAGATCTAACGTCTGAATGACAAGATAAGAATTGGATGGAGAAGTCACTCAACGGCGCCTCAAAGGTTTGATTGTTTGCTACAGTAAGGAATAAATCTCTAGGTTCTTCATTCCAGTCATCTTCATCGCCGTCATCGGAATCATCGTTATCATACTCATCTGAATTATCGCCACAATCATCCATTCCATCATTTACCCAGTCCATTGGAATCTCATCGCCATTATCGCAAACGAACATATCGGGCTCGTTGTCTGAGCCGTCATCGTCATACTCGTCAGATCCATCGCTACAGTCCTCTTCCCCATCATTTACCCAGTCCATTGGTATTTCTTCTTCACCAGTCTCACACATCCACATGTCTTCGTCGTCATCATTCATGTATTCTAGCCAATTTGATAATTCATCAATATCTAAATATCCGTCACTGTTATTATCGGAGTAATTGAAGTGCTCTTGTGTTTCAGTTCGGTCATCATCATCTACCCATCCACCGTCTTCGTTAATAATAAAATCTTCAACTTCATTCCAACTAATTAATTCGTCTTCATTTTGGTCTATCATCATCATAACATCGTCAGCAGATGGTTCATGGCCGTCGTCATCGTCATCATCATCCCAGTCATCATCATGATTATTCAAATCAGGTAAGCCATCCCAGTGTACTGGAATTGCTGTCTTCGAGAGAGTTTGATCTACTGTAATTACTACAGCATCGCCCCACATCAAAGCATAAGACATATGCGAAGAAGATCCATTTTCGTCAGTCATAACCATCGAATATGACATTAATTCTGAGTTCTCATCGATCTTAACTGAAAGATTCATCATAGAACCATTATCCATATCTGTGGATAAGTCCATTGTTTGACTGTTTGTTACTGAATCGAAACTTACTGAAATTGTTGCAGAATCCATATCCCAATTATCATCAAATAAATCGTCTTCTGTATCTTCTGAATCGCCGCCCATATCACTAGCCATTGAGTCGGCTAACATTGGAATCACCCAATCCATTACATTAGGGACCTTGTCTCTAGTCTGAAATTTTTCATCAATAGTTTCTGCACCCATTTCAGTAACCATCGTGCCATCCAACTTGTGATGCACATTAACAACCTCTCCAACCTGTGTCATTGTTGTTATAGAAGAAAATAGCATTGGGATACTCATTGCTATAGAGACATGCGCTGCATTTGCAGACATATTGACCATCACAGTTTCTTCAATTAGAATCATCATATCGTCACCCATATCTCCCAATTCATCTCCCATTGGGGCCGTCATTGACATTGAATAGCCTGCAGTTGTGCTTTGATTGAGCATGGATTGAAGATCTATCTCTTGGTTCATTGCATCCATGAAGACTTCCATCGATGCTGCATAAATACAGTTACCTACAAGTTCTGTAGTAGCGTTTTCATCAAAGTTTTTTGCTTCAGTATCCATACACCCTACAACATCATCAATTATTTCTTCTAAAGTGTCTCCATCGATACATCCCGCAAGAGGTGTAGTGGCGATTAGTAAACTGGCTAACAACACAAGTGTTTTGTTCATACCCAATGGAAAGATTTTCTATTTAAGAATAAATCGCCGGCACGATAAAACAAACTCATATAGGAAACAATAACATATTCTTGTTACTTGGAAGTATTGTGAAGGCTCCTGTAAGTGCGTTTCTAGTTAGTATGATGATGTGTGTTGTAACGCTTTCTGGGTGCTTGCATGTAGATGATGGAAATAAAAAAATCATCGATAATAATGAAATAAATACGGGAATATTTGTCACAAACTCAAATGGTATTTCTATTGATTTTCCCCCTCTACCTTTAAATTTTATTTTCAGCGATGTAGGTGAAGATGGCCCTGAACCCAGTATTGGGATCACATCAAGTGGGTGTATATTTTTCATAGCTTTAGAAAAACCTATGCGGTCTTGTGACCATGGTCAAACTTGGAATAATGTTGCCGATATCACTCAGGCACCATTCACCAGTGACCCATATGGATGGGTTGATCCTGTTACTGATCGTGTATTCAACATACATATGATGGGTTTAGAATCAACATGGATTGGATGGTCCGACAATGATGGAGAAAGTTGGTTAGGAAATCCACACGATTCAGGCCCTATTCCACTAAATGACCACATTAAACTTGCAACCGGACCATGGGTCGATGAGGGCTACGGAATCCCTGGTGGATTATCTCCTGTATACGAACAGGCTGTATATTTTTGTTATAATAAGCTGCTTGGTATATTTTGTCATACCAGTTTTAACGGAGGAGCAACATTCGAGGTAGGTGGACAAATATTTGGTTTGGCCACTGATGACGGGGGATTACATGGAGCGATTACAACGGCTCCTGATGGGACTGTATACGTCACACCAAGGGTAGAAACACCCGCAGTGATTTTTTCAAAAGATAATGGCTATTCTTGGGAAACTCGCACTATGGGAGAAGATGTAGGAACTCCTTATCCTAGAAAAAACTCTGAAGTTGCTACCGATTCGGACTCAAATGCATATCACATATGGACTGGGAATGATTTCGGGATTTATATGTCAAGAAGTACTGATTCAGGAGAAAATTGGGAGCAGGAAAGTACGAGAATTAGTCCCATAGAAGTAATTTCTACTACTTTCCCCCAAATCGATGCTGGAGATCCGGGGCGAATTGCTGTAACGTATTTAGGTAGCGAAAACTCCAGTGAATTAGGCAATTCAGATATTGATGGATTGGAGTGGGATGGAAATCCGCATTATGCAAATGGTAATGTCAGCTACTATCTCTACATTACATTCAGTCTTAATGCATTAGATGCAAATCCGATATTCCATACTGTAAGAGTCTCCCCTGATCCGGTACAAATTGGAAGTATATGTCTCAATAGCGGAGATTGTAGAGACATTGGTGGATCAAATAGAAATTTATTAGATTTCAATGATTTACATATTGATAGAGATGGTAGAGTATATGTCGCATTCGCAGATGGTTGCACTGGAGATTGTGCTACAGGAAATAATTCTCAGCCTGAAGATTCACGAAGTAAAACAGGTGGTATGTATTATCTTGGTAGCGGGCCTAGTTTATACGAATCTGTTGGAAATTTAATTGAGTTCGGGACTGTAATATGAAAATAAGATTACACCAATTCCTTTCCAAATGTGGAGAATTTACCTCAAAGAAAGAAATTAAAGAAGCTATATGGAATGGTGAAATTCTAGTTAATAATTCTATAGTTAAAGATATAAAATTCGAATTTAATTCAAATACAAAAGTTGTGTCTTATAATGGTAAGATACTAAAATTGCCTGAAAAAAATTACTATTTTATAATTAACAAACCTAAAGGTTACATTTGCTCAAGATTGAGTGAACAAGAAAAAGAATTAGGAAAAAAATCTATATTTGAAATTTTTAAAAAAAATCTTAATGAAAATATATTTCGTAGACTAATCACTGTAGGTAGACTGGATGAAGATACCACTGGGCTTCTAATTGTCACTACTGATGGCAAAATTGTTGATGAGATATCGAATCCTGAAAGCCATATTTCCAAGAAATACTTAGTAAAAACAGAATTGGAAATTACAATGGAAGAGATTTTGGCGATAAAGAAAGGCGTCAAAATTCAAATTTTTGATGAAGATAAGATTGAACAATATATCTCAAGACCTGCACAAATTGATCTTGAGGGGTCAAATACTGCAATATTAACTATTGATGAAGGAAAAAAGAGGCAAATTCGTCGAATGTTTGATTCTTTGGGGAATCATGTTGTTTCAATACACCGTTTAGCCATAGGAAACTTAGTTTTATCTGATTTTGATATCATGAGTGGCGAATACCATGAGATAATTTTGGACCTGATTCTCGAAAAATGTTTCTAATCTCCGGAACAAAAAGCATCCAATACTTTTGGATATAATTGATGCTCGATTTTCTTAATCCTGCTCTGTAAGGTTTCTATCGTATCCCCTTCTAATACAGGTACTTCTTCTTGTGCGAGTATTTCTCCAGTATCTACTCCTTCATCCACGAGATGGACTGTGCAACCGGTTACTGTAGCTCCATCTATTAATGCGTCTCTATGTGCATGGGCTCCAGGATATTTTGGTAATAATGATGGATGAATATTTATTATTCGACCTTTCCACTTATTAACAAAATTGGGTGTTAAAATTCTCATATAACCACTTAAAACAATTAATTCAATTCTTGATTCTATCAATATTTCATTAATTAATTTCTCATGTAAAACCCTTCGCTCATTACTATCAATAACTTCAGGTAATGGAACTGATATAGAGGGAATATCAAACTTTTTCCCATGACTTAATCCTCCTGCATTCAGATTGTCTGAAAGTATTAGTTTTGTTTTATGTGCACAAGATTTAGAAATCTGATGGTTAAGCAGTGCAAGTAAACCTGAACCACTTCCTGAAATCAAGACTGCGATACGTATTGGGTTATTTGCTGAGCCTTTACGAGGGCGTATGTATGGCTCGCTCATATATATCGGAAAGGGTAAGGCTGCTTGAGAGTTTGCAATAGAATGATGAGACCAAACATATTGCTTTATGTCATATTGATTGGTCGGAGTTTTATGGACAGGTTAGAAACTGTTGACCAAGTGGTCGAAAAATACTGCGTTTCTAGTAGTCCAATGAAGAGTAGATTGTACATAGGTATGGGTTCATTATTCATACTCTTTGCAATCATTGGGATATGGGTACCAGGTTGGCCGACTGTGTCTTGGGCAGTTCCTGCAGCATTTCTATTCTCATTGTCAAGTGAAAAATTATTTAGAAAAACTCTAACAAATCCATATTTTGGAAACGCTATTTTTGATTATTATGCTACAGGAAAAACGATTCCAAAGCATGCTAAATATAGTATTGTGGCACTGATTATCATTATGGCTGCCATCTCTTCTTATTTTGTATGGTTAGTATCGACCAAAGGAGACGGCGTGTGGAATGATTTCTCTACCTGGAATGGTGCAGATCCTGGCTTTGGATTTATCACAATTGTATTAGTAGGGCTCATTGGCGTTTGGTATGTCGGAATGAAAGTTGAAACACGAAAATGATATTTTAGCAGTAATGATAAAACATTAGTTCATACGTCAATTCCGGTATCAATGTATATGAAACGGGTTCTGTTGGCTTGTATTTTCTTACTTCTGTTCTCGTTTAGTACTATCATTAGTAATCCCGTTTTGTCAGAAGAAAATAAAAAAGTTATTTCCTCTGAAGAAGTAATAATCACAGTAGATAGTACGAATTTACGTTTTTCTCCTTCAGAAATTAGCATCATGGAAGGAGATACGGTTCGTTTTTTTTGGCAGGGGCAACTATTAGCGCATAATGCAGTGGAAAGGAACGGAGTCTTTGATTCTGGAGAGCCCGAAAGAGACGTAGATTATTCGTTCAAATTCGAAATTGGGATGAATGGTACTTATGAATTTGTATGTGAACCCCATGAGTCTGCAAATATGATAGGAGAAATAATTGTCAACCCATTAGTTCAAGAAGTTGTTGAAGAAGAACAAAAGGAAAAATCAGTCCCTGGTTTCTCGATTATATTGTTACTAAGTTCATTGGCTGCTGCGGGAATATTAGATAGGAGGAAGATGGATGGAAATTTGTGATTCCATGAAAATGCCTGAGTTAAGTGATGGAGAATTTATAATTCCATTATTCACATTGGATACATTGCTTCTACCAGAAGATCAAATGATGATGAGGATTTTTGAGCCGAGGTATAAACAAATGTTAGATGATATTGCGCTAGATGGTTTGCCTTATGGTCATGTTATTTCAAATCCATCAATGCCACAATTGAATGGTACATCTATACCATATGATGTTGGCACCTTGGTAGAGGTTAATGACTTTCAAGAGCAGGGTTCTAATTTGTTATATCTAGCCAATGGAGGTAAAAGATTTCGTATTAATTCACTTATCGGGCCAGCCATAGAGCCCGAATTTTTTGATAGCGTATTCCCATCAGTAGATGCTTTGGTTGATGAATACATCGATAATAATCCAAATGGTAAATTATACCTTAGAGGAATTGTAGAACTAATTCCCGAACTGACAGGAGATATTGAAGAAGAACGTTGGAATTATATTCTTTCACTATGGAAAACATACGTCGAAATAATAGCCCAGATTAATGAAATGGAAATTAATGATTTTGATATTAGTGAAGAAATAGATAGTATGTTTCCTGTTCCGAATGTAGAATCATTATGGAAATTAGCAGGATTGATAGTTGACTCTGTTGAAGCACAGATTTTATGCCTCAAGGCAGAGAATGTTGAAGTTATTTGTAGTATTATTGAGGCGAATATACAAGAGAAGCTTACCACAGTTCGGCTCTTTCGACAATCGAACGAATAGGTGTTTGAAATGAAAAAGGACAAGGTGCTGGAGAATATTGAAGTATGTTCAAATTGCTTTAGTCCACGAATTGTACCTTACATGGGCTATGAAACTGGAAAGCGTTTCATCTGTCAAGATTGTAATCATATTAGTGTTGTGACTATCATTTTTGAAACTTTAGATGAGTTGGTAAAGGCTTTAAAAAATAAGAGAGATTCTTAAGTTAATGCCTCGATAATATAAAAAAATCCACTACAAATAATACCCGCCATAACCATATTGTGAATATGAGATGATTTTAATGATTGAAGCCATTTTTTGCCGACTCTAACTCCTACCAAAGCCGAAAAGACAAGTACAAAAATCAATGTCAATTCATTGGATATTTCTTCTGTTCTAAAAAATAAATAAATAGGAATTCTGGAAAGATCTACACAGAGCGCTAGAACACTGGCAGTTGCCGCATAGGCCATTTTATCTGGCAATCTTCGAGTCAGAAACATTGCTCTCAATGCGCCCTGATGACCAGATAGGCCTCCCATAAATCCTGAACCGAAGCCACCTACTCTGTCGTTTGTCTCGGGAATTGTGTAACCTGTCCATCTTTCACTAAGTGTGAGAATTGGTAATATGACTAAGAATGCCCCTACCAATAAAAGAAGAGGTTTACTAGGTACCTGATTTTGTAAAAGTGCACCAATTATTGAGCCGATAATTAACCATATTCCATACCTTTTAATTGCATTATAATCTACTGATTCTCGTAATGCTACATATTTTCCTGCATTATGGGCACAATGAACTATCGCTACAACTGCAACCGCCTCATGAACGGGAAGAAGAAATAATACCAATGGAGTTAGTATTGTAGAAAGTCCAAACCCTGCAGGAACCGTAAGTGCAGCAGCAAAAAATGCACCTAAAGAAACAAATAAGATTTCCTCCACGCTACTGGGATATAATCTATGTTAATTTACTTTGACAATATAGACTAATGCTAGTGTAAGAACAACCTCTGTCCTGTAAATAACATAGAAATTCCATGCTCATCGGCAGCATCTATACATTCTTGATCCCTTACTGAGCCTCCAGGTTGCACAACAGTAGTAACACCTATCTCATTTGCTGTATCAATACCATCTCGGAAAGGGAAAAATGCATCCGATACCATCATTGAGCCGATAGCCCTATCGCCAGCTCTTCTTGCTGCAATTCTTACAGCTTCAACTCTACTTGTTTGGCCAGGACCAACTCCCACCGTAGCAAATCCTGTTTCTGTTTGATTGACTAAGACGACTGAATTAGATTTTACTTCTGAGAGTACGGTTGAGCCAAAACTTGCTAATGAAATCAGTTCTGGAGATGTTTTTATCTTTGTGACACAATTGACAGTTGACCAATCAATACTTGGTGGACCTTGGATTTGTCCTACCCATCCACCATCTAATTGCCTTACCCTGAGTTCATCGCCTCTTGGAGAAAAATTAGACAATGTGAGCATGCGTCGGTTTTTCTTCTGGGATAAAATTTCTAATGCTTCTTCGGTAAAACCCGGAGCAATGATACATTCTAAGAAATGATTGCCGATTTCTTCAGCAGTCTCTTTATCAACAATAGATGTGAAAGCCACAACACAACCGAATGCACTTTCTGGATCGCTGGCCAAGGCGTTTTTCCAAGCGTTTTTCTGCGAAGAATCAAGAGAGACTCCACAAGGATTTGTATGCTTAATTATTACGCACCCATGTCTCAAATCATTTGTGATATCTTTCAATAGTCCTCGAGATATTCTCAATGCGCCGTCTAAATCAAGATAATTATTGAAAGAAAGTGCCTTGCCTCCATGTTGTATTGCCGCAGCCAATCCTCGTGGCCCAGAAGGAGAAGATTCTGGATAAAAGGAAGCTGGTTGATGAGGATTTTCTCCATATCTAAGAGATACTCCTGCCTCAGATGCAAAATGTAGGCGGCTGGGTGTTTTTTCTCCTATGTATCGCCTATCTAATTCACTACTGACTGCGGCATCATAAGCTGCTGTACATTGAAAGGCAGCCAGGGACAATTGTTGTTTTATCTCTGTACTAATTTGAGATGGATCTCCTGATGTTTCTCTTAATGCTTCAATTACCATTTCATATTGATTTTCATTAGTGAGTACTAACACATCTTTATGATTTTTTGCAGCAGAACGAATCATTGTTGGGCCTCCTATATCTATCATCTCAATCAATTCAGCATCTGATACGGGAGGATGTTTTGCAGCAACGGATTCAAAAGGATATAAATTGACACAAACTAAATCTATTGTTGAGTAATTTAATTCGTCCAATGTTTTCATATCGTCTTCTCTATCTCTTCGAACTAAAATTCCTCCATGGACTGCGGGGTGAAGAGTTTTGACTCTTCCATCAAAACATTCTGGATGTCCTGTTGCTTCACTAACGTCGATTACATTTATTCCGGCTTCCCTTAATTTTCGAGAGGTCCCTCCCGTAGACAAAATTTCCCAACCCAATTCACATAATGAGGTTGCTAAGGAAATAATTTCTGATTTTTCCCATACACTGAGTAGAGCGCGCGGTGCTGCCATATCAAGGCGTAGAAGCATAGAACTTGAAGTGTTTGTAAGAAGTTCTTTCAATCGCCGCGTGAAGATATTACTTGGTCGATTCTAAGCATACCGATTGTAGTTTCAGAGGCTAAATCTAATGATTCAGTTATCTGCGTACGAGGATGCCAGACATCATTTATCACTGAAACATTGCCGTTCTCATTAATTCCAATGAAATCTTCTTTATTTCTAGTAGCTGTTCTCAACTCAAGAATACTATCAAGTGCATCGTTACCAGAGTTTTCAACTAGTACTCCTGGGATTGTTTCCATCGCTCTGGAAAATGCCTCCATTGCTAAGCGCTCTCTTCCTGGCTCTAGTTCGGAAGATTCTCTTACTGCATGTGCTATTCTACTGAATATTGCACCTCCTCCTGGCAGTACTTCATTATCTTCCAGTGCCAAAGATACGGCTCTAAGGCCATCATGCAGGCCTCTGATAATTTCCTCCGTTGCCAACTCACCTGCACCCCCCACTTCTATAGTTACTAATCCTGGTTTTTGACAACCATCTATTCTCACAATATCTTCAACCATATCACTTGCTTCATTTCTTTCCCATATTACAGAATCACAAAAACCTAAATCTTCTATATCAATATCGGAAATAGAATCTATTATTCTAGCACCTGTTGATAAAGCAGAGTTGTGTATCTCTGATGAGTCTAATTCTCCAATTGCTAGAATATTACTTTCTGCAAGATTATGTAAAATATCTCTGTCTATTTCTCCACCACATAAAATTAAACTTGCTCCACTGTCTATAAGTGATTTTGTGATTGTATTTTTTCTTTCTTGTTCAGCATCAACAAAAGCCTCAAACTGATCGGCCGATTTAATTTGGATTTCGGCTGTTCGTGTCATTTTCCGTATTTTTATATCTCCTGAAATGACTGCCACTTTAACATTAGAAAGATTGTTTGGTAAACTATCCATTAACACCCTACGACGAAAAGCGACACCACGAATTATTCGAGAATCACTGATATTACCTCGATTGGACTTGAACATCGAAATATATTCAGCTTTGGGAACTACCTGAGTTTCAGAAATTGATAACAATGATTCTACAATGAGTGATGAAAATAGGTCTAAAGCCCCCTCTGTTCCTTTTCCTGTCAATGCGGTTTGAGCAACAAATAATAATTTTCTATCATCAACTTTTTGTGAGTCGATATCTATCTGTTCTTTAGCAATTTCTAAAGATTTACGGAAACCTTCCACTAGAGTTAACGGATGTAATCCTTTCTTGAGAAGGTTATTGCCTTCTTGAAGAAGGCTACCACAAAGAAGCATTGTCGTAGTGACGCCATCACCACAATTTTCCTCTTGCGAATTTGCCATTGAAACCATCATTTTTGCTGCTGGGTGTTTGACTAAAAGTTCAGCAACAATTTTCGCTCCATCATTTGTCACTGCTGTAGTTCCATTAGATTTGTAGAGCATTTTATCGAGTCCTTTTGGACCAAATGTCGGCTTTAGTAAATCAGAGAAAACTTTTGCAGCGGTGATTAATTTTTCTTGTACAGCCGTACCGCTAGTTATGTTGGTTTGCTCTGGAACAATTACTACCGGAGGTCGCCCCGTCCCATCACTCATGTGCTTATCGAAAGAAAGGGCTGTCATGAATCCTTTGAATCAAAAATTAATAAAAAATAAGCATCATATGGAATAAATCTATCCCTAATTGCCAATTCGGTCATAATATGGCTAGGAGTTATAGTGTAGTTTGTACTATGATGCTCTTAGCCACAATTATGGCTTTTTCCCTTCCTGTTAAAGCACAGGTTCTTCCTGAAATAATAATGACATGTGAAGATGAAGGAGAAATTGATTCTGGTTCTAATACGAGAAATGAGATTATCGATTGTACCATAGAAAACCCAAGTATGTTCCCAGAACAAGTAGATGTCCAAGTTGAATCAGGGATATTAGAACACACAACACCTGGGACTGTCACTATCGGCGCGGGGTCTTCAGTTGATTTCGAAATTTTACTAAGATCTGATGTGGCCGAAGAACCCGGAGAAATAGAGATCAATATCACAGCAACAGTGACTCAAGTTAATGGCGTACCTCATCCATTAGGGCCTTCTGATTCTCAAGAGGTCATTGTCACGATTATTGAATATACAAACTGTCAGTCGGAAATAGGACAAGGTGGGGGAACTTTTGATGGAGGTGACGAAATATCTATCTCTGCCGCCATTAATTGTAATAGTAATAAAGAAGGGGAAATAAGTTATCAAATTCATCTAATAAAGAAAAATATGGGTTCATCGTCTTGGCCAAACGGATTTAAAGAGATAAACGGAGATTGTATTGTTAAAATTGAAATTGGAAATACAGGAGAAAATTGTAATTTTAGAATTAGTACGCCTGATAATTTGAATTCGAATTGGGAAGGATGTATTGTAGTTATTGAGGTTGGAGAGGTTCGTCCTAATTCATGTCCTAATTCAAACAAAGTAGATGTAATAATCAATAAGAAAGCGTCTGGACTTGGTCTTGAATTAGGGGGTAACGAGTCGATAATCGACCAACTAGGATTAACTGAAGAACAACTACCTGTAATTGGAGGATCTATTGGAATAGTTGTATTAATTATTGTGGGTTTCGTCTATTATCGAAGTAAAAATCGTGATTATGAATAATACTCATTCTAACACTAGGATGTGCCATCTTAGAGTTAGTGCCCAGAATATCGATAAACCCCCGGATGCAGTACTTGGAAAATCAAATAAATTTACATAGATAACATACTGAACCACTGTTAACATTATAATTACGGAAATATCCATTAAATTTGGATACCCCCATCCTGATTCACTAATTATATGTTCACGATTTTGTATAATCCATAAAATTGAAATCAATAGAAATATCAAGATAACGTGGCCAAATGCCCACCCAATAGAAGCGCCAAACGCAGACACTAAGTCATCTTGAAAACCTGCCAATATCATTGAAGCAATGTCAACCATGTTTTTCTACGAAAGGCCACTTGTTATTGAATTGAATGTACTAATTGTCTATGTTCCAAGTTCAATGTAATTTAGTTCTAATCTGTTTAATCCATTTCTGTTTATCGAAATCTGTAAGGGTTTCAAATAATTCTAAATCTCTAATCAGTTCTTCTCCACAAATTTTGTAATGCTCAGAATTCAGATTATACGAATGGCTCTTTTTGCTTAATGCGAGTAATTATAGATCAAGCCAAATCCAGTACATCATCATATCTAAGTACAGAACAATAATTTTTAGCAAAGGCCGAAAATCATTTTTAGAACTTTATAGATGGATCGAAATGCGGGATGAGAAGTTACAAGAAAAACTAATAGAAATCAAAACAAACATATAGATATTTATTTTCTGAATATTTCATCCATAAGTCTATAATCCAAATTATATTTATTTTTTATACAAGAAATATCCATATCTATTTTTTCCCTTTTTAGATATTTTTTTAATTTGCGAAATTGTAATTTTTTAATTAAATTAATTATATTCCATTTATTCCCATATGTACTATGCCTATCGACTCTTTTATTTTTCCAATCAAGTTTTAGTTTCAATTTTTCTTGTATATTGTCATGATCTAAATTTATTATCAAATCGAATTTAGATATATTTTTAATGGCATATTGATAATCTTCTTCAGTTAGTAGTTTATCTGGAAACTTTCCATTATTTGAAAAAATTCTAACATAATAGTTATCAGATAAAAAAATATTTGGTTTGTGTATGAAATTTACCAATTCTTCTTCTTCCGTATATCCAGAATAATATGCATAATTGTGATTTGAGATCAGTCTTTTTTCAGGATCTCTTAGACATGTAATTAATGTAACCCGATTATCCATTTCAAGGATACTAAAATTTGGAGCACCCGACTCAGTTGCAACGAAAGTAATTCCATTCTTTTGACAATTATCTATAAATTCTGATAATTCATGATCGCTATATTCCCAAATAGGCAACACAACTCCACTATCGTTAGTTGGATTTCCATTATTATTGTTAAAATACATTTTTTCATTATTGGCTTTTGCCATATTAACTATCAAAGTTCCAGCAGCTTTATGGATATGTTGAAACCATATTAATCGATATACGATAGAATCACCTATATACTCCACAATCAATCATACTTTTCATATCTATCGATTGACTCGGATTGATGAGGTGGCAATATTTGGATACATTAGGTGGATATATTGTAGGCGTTCCTAAATCCGGCTCAACTTGGTTGGCAAATGCATTGTCCCAGCATCCCGATATACAACTTTCAAATCCTAAAGAGCCGAATTTTTTCTCCACTCATAAAGGAACTTTCGATAGAAATATCAATAATATAGTGTTGGATGAATATAAACAATTTTTTATCGACGATAATAGAATAAAAATAGATGGTTCAATACATACATTTGCCTGTCCTTTAGCACCAAAGAGGATATATGACAAATTCCCAAATATGAAATTTATTTTGTGTATCCGTGAGCCCATTTCTCGAGCCTTCAGCCATTGGAGAATGATTATACAAACAAAAGCAGATAAAAGACACAATGCCAATTGGTCAGATTTTTCTTCTGCATGGCAAGACGAGAGATTGAGACATGAATCCTTGTATGGGAAATCAATGGAACGCTGGTTAAAATATTTTGATATTAATAATTTCATAATTATTGACAGTGGTATAATGAAAAATGAACAAAGGGAAACATTACAAAAAATTGAGCAGTTTTTGGAGTTAGAACCGCATAATTATAATTTAGAAATGATTAAAGACGCCAATAAAGCTTCTAATAGGAGGCCTTTGACATTAGTTGGAGATGTTTTGAAGAAGATATTTTCATCAATACCGAATTTTTTGAAAAGTCCGATTGTAAAAAGATTACAGAATAGAGGTATAAATATTTATTCAGCTCCAATAATAAGTGTTAAAGGCAAACATCATGAAATTAATGATTTACATTATTCACTATGTCATGAAGAAATAATAGAAGATTTAGCGTTATTTGAGTCTATTACTGGATTTTCAACAAAAAAATGGATTGATATTATTGATAATTATACAAAATAAAATTGTTTCATATTCGCAAGTTCTTTGAAACCCTTTTTGGCTCTCCAAACAATTTTTTTCTCATAAACCAAAATACAGCGACAACCCAAGCCTTACTCCATAATGACCAGGATTCGTATCTTGATAATGGTTTGATATCACTATTTTGTGATTTTCTTAAATTTTTTTGTAATTTCCATAAATCTCCACTAGTTATACTAGTTCTAGATATAAGTCCAGCAGCACTTTCTACGTATTTTCTAGGATTGCGTCGATAAAGTAATTGTTCAGACTTAGGATATGGTGCATATGTCCCCATAGATCCTAAAGGTTCAGGATGATGCATTATACACTCAGGAGCCCATATTATCTTATGGCCCGCATCAATAACTTTCCATGCTAAATCCGTATCTTCTCTATGTAAATGATACCTTTCATCAAATCCGCCTACTTCTTCCAAAACTTCTCTTTTTATTATCAAGTTGGCCGTTTTGAAACGATCCCATTTAAATCTTGTAGGAGGATTATGAGGTACTATATTCCCCATTTCGTCTTCTGTAGTCATAGCACCTTCGACCCCACCAATAAAATTATTTTTTTCAAATATTTTTATTATATTCTCTATCCAATTTGATGGTGCAACACAATCATCATCTAAAAACGCTACAACATTCGCATTGCCTCTTTTCCAACCTATATTTCTTGATATACCAGGTCCAAAATCAGTTTCTGAATCATCAATAATCTCGATTGACTGTGGTGCAATCGTTTGTTCACTTAATGATTTTAAGCACCTAGATAACAAATCCGGCCTTCGAAACGTCGGAATCACCACGTCGACACCAATTGACATATACATGTCTGTGCATATTATATCTTATTTAGATATCATATATTTTATTTCAAGAACAACCTGTAATTTCACCGCATACATCGCATTTTAGACACGTTCCATTACGGTGCATTTGGCTACTGCCACAAGATACAAAAATATTTTTGGTATATCTCCTTTCTCTTGCTATTTTTCTTTTTTTCATCTCTATATTTTCTAGATTTGACAATGAATCAAGAGTATGTTGAATTTCTCTCTTTTCACCTTTATTTCTTACCATACCAACATCACTCATTTGTGGTTTACTTATTGATAAGGATTAAAATCTGATTAAAAAAAGAATAGATGATTTAGGCCTATATCCGAATAATCACTGCAATATTTTATATGAAAGATTGAAACATCAGATATTAACCACAAAGGATTAACGGATGATATGCCTACAATTTATTCGATAAATGTTAGTGACTCGGGGGGTGTTCCTAAACTCCCTGTAAAAACTGCTATTGTCAAATTCGAAGGTGTGTTAGGAGACCATAATAGATTCAGAATGGAAAGGAAGAATGGAGACCCAGGAAGGGCTGTTTGTATTTTCTCAAAAGAGAGAATATTAGAACTTCAAGAAGAAGGTCACCCTATCGATATTGGTACAGCGGGAGAAAACTTCACTATCGAAGGAATGGATTGGTCAAAGTTGGAAGTTGGTATGACAATCAAGCTTGGACTTGCCCTAATTCGGTTGAGTGAACCTTGTGCTCCTTGTAGAAAAATCGGGAGCTCGTTCATTGAGGATTCATTTTCTAGAATTGATCATAACAGAAGAGAGGGGTGGTCCCGGTGGTCGGCTTCAGTGGTTGAGGAAGGGTTTGTTTCAGTTGGTGATGAGGCGTATCTAGATAATTGTTGAGTGAGAACTGCTTGCTGTATCCGAGATTGTGAAATACGATTGATGTTTCGCTAAGTCTCCAAGCAGAGGTACCCGAGTGGTCAAAGGGGCTGGGATGAGGTCCCAGTGCGTAGTGCTTCGCAGGTTCAAATCCTGCCCTCTGCACCATTATGATAACATTACAGTTATTACAAAGATAATGCCATAATAGTTCCATTTATATTCAATAGTCGGTCAGTATAATCATGCACATAGCTGGAAAGGTCTTTCTTGTACTCGGTTTATTGATTACATTAGCTGGGATTGTAATGACAATTAGTGGAGGTTCGGCATTGAGTGATGTTGGAGAATGGGACGTTGAAGGTAAAAGTCAATTTGATGGCCCTGATGGTACCTGGCAACATACTGGTACAGATTGGATGATAATTTATGTTAGTGATGCTGTTGACTGTGAGGCTTTTAGTGTCACTTATACAAATGAAACTGGAGAAACGGGTTATAGTGAAGATGAGCCATTCTTTAACAAGGAAGAATGTAATGCAGATGGTTCCGCTGGAGCTGATGATGATCCTTCGGGTTACTATAGTGTCGGAGAATTTAGAGGTAAGGCTGGTGAATATACGGTAGATGGGACTCATGAATTCTACACCGTTGGCATTGGAGATGTTCTTCTTGAAGAAGGCGGAGAAGCCGTTGGTGGATTCTTTGCTGCATTAGGAGGCGCGACTACAGCTTGTTGCGGAATATTCTTCCTGATACTAGGTGGTGTATTCGCTGTTGTATTGAAGGAACCAAAGAAGATGCAAATTACTGAATCTGGTAATTAAATTACAGAATAATAATCCTTCATAGGACCGTTTAGTTCAACAAGATAATCGTGTTCCGGAAGATATGGAGCGTCACGGCGTCGCTGGTTTGCTTATACTGTTAATGTTATCAGCACCACTAACTGGATGTTTTGCTGATTCGGCAGATATGCCTAAAGAAGGTGATTTGGAAGTTGATATAGCGATTTTAGAGGGTGGTTTTTTCCAAAATCTAAAAATCTCCGCCTCTAGTTCTATGTCAGTTTTCATACCTTATTTAATTGTAGATGAAAGTACTGGTTTTGTACAAAATTCAACCATTATTGATTTAGATAAAGGCGAGTCTCAGACTTTATCCGTTTTAGCACCCCCCAGAGCTGAAGAAATGATTCTAATCATAGGTGAATTGGGTAGAGATTATTGGCCTATTCGGGATCAAGATGAATCTTGGGTAACGTGGGTAAGTAGAGGAGGATATGATAATTCAGATAACGGAATTCAAAGAGTTCCTGCTTCTTTGAATAATACTTATGATACTGTTAATCATAGTGCTGATGCCGGTGGTTCCGTGAATTATAAATTTTTACCAATTGATAGGATTATGACTTTGTCTAAAGATGAAGGGGGTGATCATTCATCGGGAATTGTTGACGGTAGAAGTGTTTATGATAGGTTATATGAAATGACTGATCCGACAGATTCTTTCGATATTGTTGATGGTAAAGAAGGATATTATGACAGATGGGCAGGTCAAGGGAATCCTGCTTACGAAGATGCGGCATTATATCTGATCAGTGAAATGTCTTCATTTGGTTTAGAAGTAATTGGGCATAGATACGAATACACCGATATCACTGGTGCACAGAATCCTGAAGCTTACAATATCTGTGCATATAAATGGGGAGCTGAAGTCGAAAACGAATGGTTAGTTTTTGGAGCACATTTTGATGTTGCTCCACCAGTAAATGCTGTACTTCTTGACCCGCATATTATCGGTGAAAGAACATATGGAACTAGAGTCGGAGCTTACGACAATACAGCAGGTACTGTGATGGTAATGGAAACGGCAAAGGCTCTGTCTAATTTCGAAAGTAGAAGGACGATGGTATTCTGTCTCTGGTCAGGCGAAGAAGGTGGCAAGAGAGGATCGGATTATTGGACGGAGTACTATGTTGGTGAAGATAATCCTGATGTTACAATTATGAATTATATCAATTTAGATATGGCAGGCGTAAATTGGCCCGGCGGTGGAGGGGCTCCACATGGTGACCCGGATCCAGCAATAGATGAAGACGGGTACCCTAAAGATGCTGAAGTCTGGCCGATGAGAGTCTACATCGGACCTGGCCCTAATCATGATAAGTTAGATCAGCCAAGAATGGTTGGGCTCTCAAATTGGATAGGTTCTGATGCTTTGGGCTTAGAAGAACAGTTAGGTACATTGGTCGGTACTAACTACTCTGCCGATACTTGGAAAACTAGTGTTTGGCTAGATATGGACAGGCCTGAGATTATTGTATATGAAGATACAACAGCAAGAAGTGATCATGCTAGTTTCCAAGATAATTTAGATGTTGTAACGATAGGTTTTGGTGGATTAGTCGATGGTTACTGGTGTTATCATCAAGTTTGTGATACTTTAGATGAAATGGAGGCTTGGATGGACACTACAGGGAAAAATTATGGTGAAGAAAACACAGGTGTCTCCAATCTAGTAAACAGTTTAGACATGGTAACTTGGTGGGCTTTAATGACCTTTTTCTACTGTGATGAAAAACCCATCGTAAATGCATTACTTTGAAGATATTATTGGTGGAAATATGTCTTCAAAAAAATATGGCGACACTGTGGCGAAAGATTTGTCAGATTGGGGGAGGCCTGTTGCACGTCTCTGTGCGACTTTTCTAAAAGATAGGAATATTAGTGTAATAATGGTTACTAATTTCCATCTAATATTGTCTGTCTTATGTGCATGGTTAATTTTACAGGATTATATTATTGAAAGTTGCGTCCTCCTTGTGATAAAAGGAGTTGTTGACGCTATCGACGGGGAGTTAGCCAGAATCAGAGAAAGGCCATCTCATGTTGGAAGATACTGGGATACAATTGCTGATACAATAGGCCTTATTTTGGTGACCTATGCGTTTGGCCAATATCTAAATTGGAATAACTTATATTCAATTGGGATCGTGATTGTTGTTCTTCTACAATACTCTCTCTTCAATCATTTCTCTGTAAAAATGAGGCAGATTGGCGCAGGAGATGATACAAGTCGAACTGATGAAAAGATACGTCCTTTAGCAAAACCTTGGGAAAAGCAAATTCATGTAGATTTCTTACATAAGGTGTACTTAGTTGGTTTCTCTTGGCAAGATGATTTGATTAATTTCATGACTGGTAAAAATGATCAGAACATCTCTTTTGAATTTACTTTATCTTCATTGTTAGGATATGGTTTTCAATCAATAATTATACTTATTTTGGGATTGAGCATGAACATAAATTTATTAGATGAATTGATACTTATCGTCAATAGTTCTATTGCGATTATTGTGATAATTAAAAGTCATTTTTAACCGAGGCCGGCTAAAAGTTAATCACTGTCGAGATGAGAGAACTGTTGTATCGTAACAGTTCTTTTATTTTTAGTAGGGTAAAATTTTCTATTCATTGTTACGATACCCTATACAACGACGACTATGTGAATATACTACTAAAACTCAATAGTAAGCATAGATAATACCCTAAAATATTATATTTGATAAAACAAATCAAAGGTTATGTCAGGAGACAGTGAAAAAAGCTTAACGCCGTACATGTTGGTTGGTGGACCATTACTTCTACTAGGGGCATTCTTCAATTGGCCTGCCTCTGATTATATTGGAGAAAGAGGGGTAGCATCACTTGCCGATGAAGCTGATTCTCTAATGCCGCTAATGATTGTAGCCTCACTCGGAACAATCATTATGTTCGGAGGATTATATCTTCTAAACTCTGAAATGATTGGAAACGCAAAGGGAATGAATAAACAATTACTGACCGTTGGTAGTATTCTTATTGTTGCTTCATTAGTCGGTTTCATCATAGGAATGGGCAGCAATGTAAATGTCATCAATGCAGAAATGACAGACGTTGATCCGATTAATGAAGAGCAAACTTGGGCATCCGAAGAGGATCAAATGACATCACAAGAAAATTTCTTCGATACGGGTGCTACGGCTTGGGCACTTTCTCCTGTAACTTGGGGATTAGCGATGATTATAATCGGATTAGTTGCGTTTACAACCCAACGTCCTGAAGGGGCTATGGATTGGTTCCTGCCCGCTTGGATGCCTTTAGGCACTGCTTTCCTAGCAGCGCCAATCTTGAATGAGCCAAGTTATTTTGATATGATTTTCCCTGTAACAATATTGGTTCATGTCTTATTGGGTATACTAATGATGACTGGGAAAGTCACATTGCCTGAATGTCCCTAATACAATATTAGGCTCACTTAACCGACAAGATTTGGCAATTCAGTTAGTGTAAACCATACCATACTACTACAGACTACCAACCAGAAATAAAATATGGACTGAGACCATGTTTTAATTTTCTTACCGTCAAGAGGGCCCCATGGTATCATATTGAATGTACCAAGAATTGCATTACCCCACATCCATGGTTCGATGATTGTCTTTATGATACCGTATTCTGTGAATCCGAAGAGTACGATTATGAGACCGAGTAGCCAAAGAGCTACGTTGGTGACTGGCCCTGCTAAAGCGATTTTTCCAAATTGAGATTTTGTTGTATTACCTGCGACCATGACTGCTCCTGGTGCCATGAATACTATGCCAAGTGCAGCTGCCAATATTATTCCGAATCTGAGGCCGCCTGAATCTGCCCTAAATTCTGCCCAACATCCATAATTTCTTGCAGCAAATTTATGTGCTAGTTCATGTAAAACAAATGCAGGAGATATAGCAATAAAGTATATGATTCCCCCAATAATAAATGACATTGGTTGAGAAATTGCTCCAAAAATTCCTCCTGTTGACATGAAGGCTAAGGCTATTGTGAATGCAACTGTCGCTCTAGTCAAATGTTCTACTTCAGTTTTTGAAAAATGCCATATTGATCCTTTATGAATAGGGATTCTTTGAGGTTCAGTAGGTATATTGAATGTTCGGAAAAAAGGTTGACCTCCCCCTCTTGTAACCACTCTAATATGCGGTTTACGCCAATTACCGTCATCTCTAGCACGCGTATAAGTCTTGGAATTGTTATTCATTTTATCAAATGGGTCTTCATCCAACCACCTTGCACGTGGGTCACGTTTTTCGGACATTGTAGTTATCCCATACATCCATCTTGTTTGAATGCTCGTAATTCAATCTTCATCAAATAAATCATTAACATCGTCCAGCAACTCTTCCCAATAAGAGTCACTTACATCAGGTTTTTTGTCACTTATTTTTGACAATAAGTCTTCTATTTCCTTTGAATTAAATTTAGTGGTTTTTCCCTTTCTATTATTCGCAACATCTCTAATTAGAGATTTTTGTGGCTTATTTCTCTGTTTTTCGAATCTGTCTTGCACTTCTTCGGCTGTTTTTGGTTGCGACTTTCCTTGATGCTTGTCTATGAGTGATTTGTAATAGGACATAGTTTCCGAATGTACAGTATTATCGATAAAATCTGTAGGATTGGTGAGCATAGTCACAAATTCTCTAGAGAGTCTATCTGCTTTAGTGATTGCAACACCTGAAGATATCTTATCGCGAACTTTTACATGTGCTGAAATACAATCTCTACATCGTTGTGAGCCGGCAATATCAGGGGCGTCACAGGCTAGGCAACAAATGGAAAATCCCATCTGTTCCATTGCTCGCCTAGGTAGAGACATATTCCAACTGGGACGGATTAAGGCAATGAATCCTGCGAATGATTGAGTGGAGTGTATTGGAAACATTATTTGATAAGTGAAATATTGTACTTCTAATTGATGAGAACTGTTACTACAGATCTTGGAGTTGCTGCTTGCCTGGTGGAAAATAATAAAATTTTATTGGTAAAAGAGGCCAAGGGGCCACAAAAATATCACTGGGGGCTTCCAAAAGGCACGGTAGATGAAGGAGAATTACCGCAAATTGCTGTTATTAGAGAATTGAAGGAGGAATGTG
>Ga0075478_10000031_pt1 | contig 40726 bp, 35 predicted proteins | sample DEB08_DNA_15_FD_71483 | JGI IMG/M metagenome (GOLD analysis project Ga0075478, IMG submission 71483) | Aqueous microbial communities from the Delaware River and Bay under freshwater to marine salinity gradient to study organic matter... | ecosystem: Environmental > Aquatic > Marine > Coastal ...
CGCTCCTGCCTGTACTCACGGTCGTCTTGAGCATTATCGTGATCTGGTACGCCGGTTCGATCCGACTGAACAGTCCCCAGCTCATCGATCGCTACGAAAAAAATGGCCTCGACTGGACATTCGCTGAACTGGCTTTTGATGCCTGGGAAATGGAGCGGCCGGTGTTGCCATCGCCCCATCAGGTGGGTATCGAGTTAAAGAAGACGGTGATTGATAAACCCTTTACCTCCAAGCGCAGTCTGGTCTACCACGCCGGCATTACGCTCTCATCATCACTGCTCGGCTTTGCCCTGGGAGCGCTGCTGGGCATTGGGTTGGCGGTTGGAATCGTTTACGTGTCGACGCTGGATCGCTCGCTCATGCCTTGGATTATTGCCTCGCAAACGATTCCGATTTTGGCACTCGCGCCGATGATTATTGTGGTTTTGGGATCGATCGGAATTACCGGTCTTTTCCCCAAGTCGGTCATCTCGATGTATTTGTGCTTCTTCCCCGTCGTGGTGGGTATGGTTAAAGGTCTGCGCTCTCCCGAGCCTATCCTTATCGATCAGATGCGCACCTATTCCGCCTCCGCCACTCAGATTTTTTTCAAGTTGCGACTACCCTCATCAATCCCATTCTTGTTCGCTTCTTTAAAGGTCGCTGTTGCCTTAAGCGTGGTGGGGGCAATCGTGGCGGAGTTGCCGACCGGGGGTCAGGGCGGACTGGGAGCTCGTCTGCTCAGTGGCTCTTATTATGGGCAGATCACCATGATCTGGGCGGCGCTGATTGTGGCTTCTCTGGTATCGGCTTCGCTGGTGGCTTTTATTGGAATCATGGAGCGGATAGCTCTACGCCGTCTTAACGGAGGGCAGGCAGCGCTCGGATGAAGACCGTCTTCAAAAATCGGGAAATCTCGGTTGGTCTCGGAGCGGGATTGCTGGTGCTGGCGTTAATGTTCCCGCCCGCCCTGGAACAGACCTGGAGACAGATTCCGAACGCGATCTTTGGCGTGGCCATGCTCGCGGGCGTCTTTGCCTTGGTTGCAATCGTGCGGATAGCCCCGCGTATGACTCTGATTGCTCAACTGCTGCTGCTGCTTTCTGCGTTGCGGGTAGCCCTCGACATTGTTCATCTCGATTCAGTGCAAGGGTCGGGGCGACTTGGATTGTGGCTCTGGGTGAGCGCATTGGGCTTTGCTGTCTGGCACGTCATGAAAGGGTTTTCATCTCAAAAAGCTGATGCGACGCCAAATTCCCTGGTTGATCGGATTGTGGTTCCCGCGCTATTTGGTGTTTGGTTCCTGGCGCTGTGGGAATTCATCACAACGGGACTGGGTATTCCCCGAGTCCTGCTTCCCTCACCAAGTCTTGTGGGAGAGTCTATTGCCGGCTCGCTCAACGTGCTGGGCGCTGACTTTAACCAGACGGTGGTGCGAGCGGTTATTCCCGGATTCTTGATGGGTAATCTGGCCGGGTTTGCTGCTGCGTTGGCTGCCGATCGATGGCCGTTTTTGGGGCGTGGCCTTTTGCCGGTCGGAAATCTTGTCAGTGCGATTCCGATAATCGGAATCGCACCCATCATGGTCATGTGGTTTGGTTTTGACTGGCAGTCCAAAGCGGCGGTGGTTGTGATCATGACTTTTTTCCCGATGCTGGTAAACACCATCAGCGGTCTCAGAAGCTCTACCCCCATTGAATTGGATCTTATGCGCTCGATCGGAGCCAGTCACTGGCAGACTTTTAAAAGAGTACGACTGCCAAATGCGTTACCTTTTGTCTTTAACGCCTTGAAGATTAATTCCGCTCTGGCGCTGATTGGCGCGATCGTTGCCGAGTTTTTCGGGACACCCATTGTCGGGATGGGCTTTCGGATCTCAACGGAGGTTGGGCGGATGAATATGGAGATGGTCTGGGCATCGATAGCGGTAGCTGCGGTGTCCGGTTCATTGTTTTATGGATTACTGGCGATGGCGGAGCGGCGCGCGACCTTTTGGCACGCGTCCTTTCGTCAATCGCCGTAAGGAAGTCCCGAACGGGACATGATTAACCCACAAGAGGAGGTAACTATGAGAACCAAGCTTACGAGCATGCTTTTGGCCGTGTCCGTGGCGATGACAAGCTCTGTCGCATTCGCTGCGGATAAGGTGACCCTGCAGCTGAAATGGGTGACCCAGGCGCAGTTTGCGGGCTACTTTGTAGCGAAGGACAAAGGCTTTTATAAAGAGGAAGGATTGGATGTCACGATTAAGCCGGGCGGTCCGGATGTAGCGCCGCCTCAGGTGATTGCGGGCGGTGGCGCTGATGTCATTATTGACTGGATGCCCTCGGCATTGGCCTCGCGCGAAAAAGGCTTGGCGCTGGTGAATATCGCCCAACCGTTCAAGCGATCCGGCATGATGCTGACCTGTCGCAAGGACAGCGGTGTCAAAGCGCCCTCTGATTTTCCAGGACGCACCCTAGGGGTGTGGTTCTATGGAAACGAATATCCCTTCCTGAGCTGGATGAGCCGTTTGAATATCGCAACCGACGGCAGCGCCAATGGGGTCACCGTGTTAAAGCAGGGCTTCAACGTCGATCCGATTCTGCAAAAGCAGGCCGACTGCGTGTCAACGATGACCTATAACGAGTATTGGCAGATCATTGACGCTGGACTTGGTGCAGATGAACTGATCACCTTCAAATATGAAGATCAGGGTGTGGCAACGCTCGAGGACGGTCTGTATGTTCTGGAGAAGAATCTGTCCGATCCCAAATTTGTCGACAAAATGGCGCGCTTTGTCCGGGCCTCTATGAAGGGATGGGCGTGGGCCCGCGAGAACACTGATGCAGCTGCCGACATCGTGCTGGACAACGACGAGACGGGCGCCCAGACCGAGAAGCATCAGCGTCGAATGATGGGTGAGATCAATAAGCTGACCGCGGGTGGCGGCAAGCTCTCCGAGGCGGACTACAAACGAACGGTCGACACGCTGTTAAGCGGCGGTTCGGACCCGGTTATCTCAAAGGCGCCCATGGGGGCATGGTCTCACGCGGTTTGGGACGCGGCCTATTAAGCAACCCCAAACGGTTTTGAGTGGTTTCGCAAGGTGCGGCGACCCAGTTTCTTCGCGAGGAGAGATTGGGGTTGCCGCACCCGTGAAATCAGCAGCCGATTAATGATTGAAAACGAGTCATGAGAGAGCGCGCTCCAATCAAAGGAGAAGTTAAAGATGGAACTGATAGCCACATCACATAACGGTAAGCCAGGGATCGCTACGGATCGATTGAGTGAGGAGGCCTGTGCCCGTAATTTTTGCGAGATGCATACGCCGTTGGAAAAAAATGCGGCCCGGGTCGAGGCCGAGCGATGCTATTTCTGCTTCGATGCCCCTTGTACAGAAGCCTGTCCCACGGGCATCGATATCCCTGGGTTCATTCGAATGATTGCGAATGGCAACCCGATCGGAGCGGCCGGTCTGATCCTGGATGAAAACATTCTTGGCGGCACGTGTGCTCGCGCCTGCCCGGTCGAGACCTTATGTGAGGGTGCCTGTGTCCGAAATCATGGGGACGACAGAGCGGTCAATATCGGGCTGTTGCAGCGTTATTCGGTTGATCAGGCCTTCTCACAAAAAACTGAATTTTTCAGTCGCACGGCGATCTCGGGGAAATCGGTTGGTGTCGTGGGGGCGGGGCCCGCAGGACTCGCCTGCGCACACCGTCTCGCAACCCTTGGCCACAACGTGGTGATTTATGAAGCACGTCCGAAGTCAGGTGGTCTAAACGAATACGGGCTTGCGGCTTACAAGATGTTGAATGACTTCGCGCAACGTGAGGTCGATCTCGTTCTATCGATTGGCGGCATTGAGGTTAAACATGGTATGGCGCTGGGAAAAGACATCACTCTGGAGGAGTTGCGAAAACGTCATGACGCGGTATTCCTGGGCGTTGGCTTGGGAGGTGGCGCGTCGCTGGGCATTTCGGGAGAAGACGCGCCAGGCGTTATGGACGCGGTCGCGTTCATCGACAACCTACGCCAGTCTGAGAGGTACTCCGGTGTGCCGGTCGGACGTCAGGTGGTCGTAATCGGAGGCGGCATGACCGCAATCGATGCTGCCGTTCAGTCACGATTGCTTGGCGCAGAGGAGGTCACGCTCGTCTATCGGCGTGGGCCGGAGGCGATGAAGGCCAGCATTCTGGAACAGGAGTTTGCAAAGATCCGGGGTATCACGATTCGCTACTGGGCTCAGCCCTCGGCCGTTGTGGTCGAAAACGGACAAGTCACCGGCGTTGAGTTTGAGACAACCAACGAGGCGGCTAAGGGCGAGACCTTCACTTTGCCGGCGGATATGGTGCTGAAGGCGATTGGCCAGTCTCCGCACACCGGTTCGATGGGAGCCGACGCCTCGTTTGCGCTGGATGGGGGACGCTTTATTGTGAATGCGGATCGCATGACATCCTGCGAGGGGGTTTGGGCCGGGGGTGATTGCATTGCCGGAGGTGACGATCTGACCGTTAGCGCTGTGCAGGATGGGAAAGTAGCGGCGAAGGCAATCCATTTGACTCTGTCCAACCCATGACAGGAAGGCGACAGAATCTTTAATCACTCATCGACTGATTTATTGACTGAAAGGGGAGTCACATGACAGACCTGAAAACAAACTTCATAGGAATCGAATCGCCCAACCCGTTCTGGCTGGCATCTGCGCCGCCGACGGATAAGGCCTACAACGTGAACCGGGCCTTTGAGGCCGGCTGGGGCGGGGTCGTGTGGAAAACTCTGGGCGAAGCCGGCCCACCGATTGTGAATGTGAGCGGGCCACGCTATGAGGCCCTACACGGGCGAGATCGCAGCGTTATTGGTTTTAATAATATCGAGCTCATAACCGATCGGCCGCTCGAGATTAACCTGGCGGAGATCAAGCAAATAAAACGCGATTGGCCCGATCGCGCTCTGGTGGTTTCGCTCATGGTGCCCTGCCAAGAAGAGGCCTGGAAGGCCATTCTGCCTTTGGTGGAGGATACCGGCGCAGACGGCCTAGAGCTTAATTTTGGCTGCCCCCACGGTATGTCGGAGCGCGGTATGGGCGCAGCCGTAGGCCAAGTTCCTGAATATGTGGAAATGGTGACGGCCTGGTGTAAGCAATACTCCCGGCTCCCGGTGATTGTGAAGCTGACCCCTAACGTGACCAGTATTCGCCAGCCCGCTAGGGCGGCCAAGAGTGGTGGCGCGGACGCGGTGTCCCTTATCAACACCATCAACTCTGTGATGTCGGTTGATCTGGATTCCCTAAGCATCAAACCCAGTATCGATAACATGGGCACGCACGGTGGTTACTGCGGACCCGCCGTTAAGCCAATCGCGCTTCATATGGTCTCGGATCTCGCCCGAGATCCGGACTGCGCCGGCTTGCCTATATCTGCGATTGGTGGGATCAGTAATTGGCGTGACGCGGCCGAGTTTATGTTACTTGGCGCGGGTAATGTTCAGGTGTGCACCGCGGCCATGACTCATGGCTTCAAGATTGTCGATGACATGATAGATGGTCTTGGCCGATTTCTTCAGGACAAAGGTTTTGCCTCCGTTGAGGACGCCGTTGGCCGGGCGGTGCCCACCCTTACGGATTGGCAGCACCTGAATCTCAATTACACAGTAAAGGCACAAATTGATCAGGATCTTTGCATTCAGTGCGGCAAATGCCACATCGTTTGTGAGGACACGTCGCATCAGGCCATTCGGGCCACCCGCAACGGTAAAAGACACTATGAGGTGATGGAGGACGAATGCGTCGGGTGCAATTTATGTGTCACGGTCTGCCCGGTTGAAAACTGTTTGACGCTACGGTCGCTTTCAAACGAGGTCGATGTCCGAACGGGCGCGTATGTGGATCCCGACAAAAAATTGCATTGGACCGCTCACCCCAATAACCCGATGGCGGGCGTGTAACGCCGCGAGGCGCATGCTGCTGGAAAAACGTCAAAAGAGGATGCCCAGAATACGAGCCCAAGTCGAGAGGGCCTAACGTGGCAAATTAATCATGCATGGGAGGAAATCATCATGAGCGTATTAATCAAGAACGGCCGGATCGTTACCGCAGTGGACGATTACCACGCGGACATTTACATCGAAGACGAAAAAATTTCGATGATTGGCAAGAACCTTAACGTCGAAGCAGCTAAGGTGATCGACGCCAGCAATAGACTGGTTATCCCCGGCGGAATCGATCCGCACACACACTTTGATATGCCTTTTGGTGGGACGATGAGCGCCGATGACTTTGAGTCCGGCCCTCGAGCAGCTGCGTTCGGCGGAACGACCTGCGTTATCGATTTTGCCATTCAGAGCAAAGGCGAATCCACGTTCAAAGGGCTTGAGACCTGGCACCAGAAGGCGGACGGTAAATCCCTGATTGATTACGCCTTCCATATGATCATCACGGATATGCCTGAATCCAGACTCCCCGAGATGCAGAAGCTCGCCGACGAGGGGGTCACATCCTACAAGCTATTTATGGCTTATCCGGGTGTTCTGTATGTAGACGACGGTACGCTGTATCGCGCGTTCAGACAGGCCGGGGAAAACGGCACCCGCATCTGCATGCATGCAGAGAACGGGATCGTTATTGATGAAATTATCAAAGAAGCTTTGGCCGACGGTCACACCGCTCCAAAATATCATGGCCTGACTCGCCCGACGAGAATGGAGGCGGAGGGCGTCTATCGCTCTATAGCAATTGCGGAGGTGGCAAAAGTGCCGCTTTATATCGTGCACTTGTCTTGCTCTGATGCCCTTGAGGAAGTGAAGCGCGCGCGCCAGCGGGGCGTAGACGTTATCGCTGAGACGTGTCCTCAGTATCTTTTTCTGGATGCCAGCTACTATGAAAAAGAGGGCTTCGAGGGCGCTAAATGGGTGATGACCCCGGCCCTGCGGGAAAAGTGGAATCAGGATGAACTCTGGCAGGGCCTCAAATTTAGGGATCTGGAGACGATTGCCACAGATCATTGCCCGTTCTGCTTTAAGGAGCAGAAAGAGCTCGGTCTGGATTCCTTTACCAAGATCCCCAACGGCGCGCCCGGTGTCGAAAACCGCATGAGCCTTATTTATAACGGCGGTGTGGTGAAAGGGCGGATGGATCTGAATCGTTTTGTTGAGGTGACGTCTACGGCTGCCGCCAAGGCCTTTGGTTTATTTCCCAAAAAAGGAACGATTGCGGTCGGCACGGATGCCGACATCGTGATCTTTGATCCGGAGCGTAAGGAAAAAATCAGTGTTAATAATCCTTGTACGCATCATATGCGTGTCGATTATTCAGCGTACGAGGGCTTCGAGGTCCAGGGCTTTACCGAGACCGTACTCAGCCGTGGCCGCGTCATTATCGAAAAGAACGAACAGAAGATCGAGAAGGGTGGTCAGTTTGTGAAGCGGGCACTAACCGGTTCTCTACATACCGGTTGAGGACGTGATCCGATATTGAGAACGCAGATGGGAGGCAGGCGGAACCCGAACTCAGTTCAGCCACTGCCCTTCCGGCAGGGAATCGATCTCCTTGCCGGCCATCCATCTGCCATGGAATTGGAAGCCTTCTTTTTCCATTTTTGAGAAGAACGTTTTAGGGTCGTCACCCTCGATATGGGCGCGGTGAGCGTCCGCATCGGTAAAGATTTGCGTGTACAAAAAGACATTCGGGTTATCCATCGCCCGACAGACAAAAAAGTGCTTCATGCCGGGTTGATGCTCCAGGCAGGCGTATCGGTATTCGTTGATCAACTGCTCGATACGATCAAGGTCTCCCTCAACCACTGCGGTTACGTGAACAATGTATGTCATAAGGAAGACCAGAGCTCGGTGCTGAGGTAGCGTTCGCCCGTGTCGGCCAGGATGGCGAGCAACGTTTGGCCTGTCGCCTCATCCCGTTGGGCATATTCGAGCATGCCTACAACCGCGGCTCCACAGGAGATGCCGCAAAAAATACCCTCTTGCTGCGCCATACGCCGCGTTACGGCAATCGCGTCATCCGCATTGACCGCAATGATATCGTCATAAGCCGACTGATCCAGGGTATCGGGGATAAACCCGGGAGCCGTTCCCATGATGCGATGCTTCTTGGCGATACCTTTTGACAGGATAGGGGAGACGTCCGGCTCGGTGGCGATGATACGGATATTGGGGATGGCGGGGCGTAAAAACCGCGATAGCCCGCTAATAGTTCCCCCGGTTCCGGTGGTGCAGATAACCGCTCCCAGGCTGGTACCAAAATCTTGGATAATTTCGTTCGCGGTGCTCCGATGTGCGAGTGGGTTAGCTGGGTTGTAATGCTGCCCCACAAAAAAATAGCCCTTTTCCTTTTCGAGTCGTCGCGCTTCTTCAATGGCGCCTACGGTTCCTTTTTCCGCCGGCGTCAGCACCAGTTCAGCACCATATGCTTTTAAGATATCTTTGCGCTCCTGACTCATATCGGCGGACATGACGAACACGGCCGGATAGCCCTTCACGGCCGCCACCATAGCGAGCCCGATACCGGTATTGCCCGAGGTCGGCTCTACTATCGTGTCGCCCGGTTTGAGCACGCCGCGAGCTTCGGCATCCTCGATCATATTTAGCGCAGGGCGATCTTTAATAGACCCGCCAGGATTGAAGCTTTCCAGTTTGACCCATAACTCCGCCGCGCGTCCGCGATCAAAGCGATGAAGCTGGACGACGGGCGTGCGCCCGATGGTCTGAAGCACGTTGTCAAATTTCATTGGGTGTATTTTAAAGCCTCCGTCTGTGCGAAGGCGTCCCGGTCTCGAGAGCGCCGCTAAATCTGGAAGGATCTCTGATGGATCTGGACCTTCGCGGTCTGTTCAAGAGCCATACTGGCCCGATAGCCCACCGGCGCGTGCAGGTCATAAAGGGTCGTCTGTCTCAAGTCCCGGGGGCACCAGTCGGCGCCCACGAGTTCGGCGTGGGCGGGATCAACGCTGACTGAGAAATCCCCCAGCGGCAGAGCAAGGCCAAGGCCATGTCGTTTGATATAGGCTTCTTTTCGGGACCAGCAGGCGAAGAATCCTTCGGTCTGGTCTTCCGGCGAGAGCGTTGAAAGGGCCTTTACTTCTCCTTCAGAAAAAAAACGTTTCGCTAAATCAGACCAGTCATTTCGGGTGGGCTCTCGAATTTTTTCGATATCGACACCAATCGCAATCCTCTCGCTGAGTCCGATCAGTGCGAATTCGCCGGAGTGAGACACATTGAACTCGATGGCCGCGTGAGGCACGAATGGTTTCCCGTTACTGCCATAAGAAAAATCAATCTCGCCGGGGGCCATCCCCAGTCGCTCTGCCAGCAATCGCCGCAGGGCGGCTCGGCAGCCGATAAAGTGATTGCGGTCCCGGTCGAAAATGAACCGCTCCGCTCGAGCGATCTCGTCAGACGAGAGCAGTTCGCGCAGCATGGGGATCCTCGGCGTCAATCCGGACAAGGAGACGGTCCAGACATCAATCTCGGCAGGGCGAGTCGTCACGATCGTAATGAGGTCTTACGAGGGCGAGGTCTCAGCCGGTCGGGACCGAGCGAAAACGATGAGCGACACCCCGCAGAGCACGACAAAACCGCCGATCAATACGCCTTGGGATGGACGTTCCCCTAGCAGCAGCATGGAGAAGCCAATGGTCAGGACGGGCAGGATGAGGAGAACCGGCATGACGTGTGAGACGGGGTTTCGAGCCAGTACCGTATACCAGATACCGTAACCGACTGCCGTCATGATAAGGCCAAGGTAAAGCACGCTACCCCAGCCCACCCACGTTGCGTTCACCAGAGCATCGAGTTGACCGGTTTCGAAAATCAATGAACCCACCAGCATTTGCGGCGCGGCAATCACACCGATCCAGGCAATTCCTGTGAGGCCATCAAGTCGCCCGCTAATTTTTTTATACATGATCTGACCCACTGCCCAGACCAGAGCACCACTGCCCGTGAGTAACATGCCGTACAGTTGACCATGAAGGCTCGGCAGGCCCGCAATGATGGCTATGCCTCCAAAAGAGATCAGCATGCCGATGATGCGCATAGCACCGGGTTGCTCCCTAAGAAAGACAACGGCCAGCAGCACGCCGAACGGAACCTCCAACTGGACCACGATTCCACCAAGCGAAGCGTCTATCATCGATAACCCGGTAAAGGTCAGCCCGTATTGGATAGTGGATCCGACAAGCGAGATCCAGAAGAGATCCTTCAGGCAATGCCGTGGAATCGGCACAAACCACACCAGGACTACTGCTGCCAGGAAAAAGCGCATGCTCATGAGCATCAGCGGGGGGAACTCTACCAATGCTGCCTTAGCAACGGTAAACCCTAATGCCCAAGTGACCGGTACGCAAAACGCAAGCAGGAGTTCTCGCCACTTCATACGGTTGTCTCAAAAAATATGGGCTTTAGCCTGAGGGGCTCTGCCCGTGCGGTTGGCGGTTGGCAATCCGCGGACTATAGAGTAGTCTGTCGTGGAACTCGATATCGGATGCCGGTGCAATGAAAAAAAGATTCTTTGTGGCTCAAGCCTTAGCGGTATGCGCACTCAGTAAATTGCTGATTATCCCTGTTCTGGCACAGGCAGCGACGCCCGTGCAGCCGGTTTGGCTGAATGCATCGACGCCTGACGATCAGCTGCTTCTTGAAACCCTCGCCGGGTTCACGGAGCGCGATCAGCTGTTTGTCTCTGGGATATCTGGTGAATCCATCGCGGTGAACGGGTTCTTCGGCGAGAGCTCCGGTGTGCCGGGTCTGACCCCGACATTGAGTTTGACGGCGCGCGACGCGCAGCTGTTTCACTCAGAATTTGATCGCCATGTGCGTTATTCAGGCGCAACGGTTTCGGGCATGCCCGTCCAGGGGTGGGGCTGGTCGGCAGGCGTCGCACAGGTTGAATCCGCCACGCTGCCGGAGCGATTGAACTGGTTTGGCAGTTTACGGTTAGGTCAGGCCGATATTCAGGCCTATAGAATTCAGGTGAACTCCCGAGTAGCGGCGCACGCGATGAATTTGACCCTCAAACTGCCTTTGGGCAGGTTAGGCGCTCGCCACATGCAGGCTCAGGACGGCACCCGGTCCAGTGTCGCGCAGTGGCAGTTACCCGTTGGGAAGGGCCGCACCTTCGCGCTGGAGTTCAGTGATGGATCGAGCCGGCGGTTTAATGAGGGGAATTACCAGCGTTGGATGCTGTCCTATGCTGGTCACTTCGACGTCACGTCACCCCTCTGGGCAAGCGAGGGGAGCTCGTCAGGACTGGGCATCGTCAGCACCGCGGTTCTGGTTGCTGGAGCGGTGGCGCTCGCAGTCGTCGCCACGTCGGGTGATGACACCGAGGACCAGCAGCTTCGCTTTGGCAGTCAGAGTGCGGCCGCCAGGCACGTGCTAAACGAGACCAACCCCGCATCAGTTGCACAGAACGTCGAATACGGCGGATGGGTGTATCGAAACGCGGACGCGACCTTCAGCGCTACCGAGCCCCGTAAAGGCACGATTGACAGTGTCAATATTGGTTCGCCAGAAGACGTGCCGTACGGACGGGCAACTGCGTCCTACCATACGCACGGCGCCTATGACCCCCGATACGACAGCGAGAACTTTTCAACGGTCGACATTTCGATAAACAACGTGTGGAAAACAGACGGGTATCTTGCGACTCCTTCGGGGGCATTCAAGTACCATAACTTTTTAACGGGCGTGGTAACAACGCTGGGTACCATTGCGAACTGATATCAATCGTTTTTAACCAGGGATAGACAAAGACCTTTATGACGAAGCGACTTACGGCCGATGCGGTCGTGATCGGTGCCGGCATAATCGGTACAGCGATCGCCTATGAGTTGGCGAAAACCGGACGGAAAACCTGGTGCCTTGATCGACTGCCTGCTGCAGGTTACGGCTCAACGTCAAGTTCCTGTGCCATCATCCGCGTGCATTATTCAACCGTGCCCGGAACCGCGTTTGCCTACGACGGCTATTTTGACTGGCTGAATTGGCGGGAGTATCTCGATCTGGAGTCCGCCGAACCTCTTGCGCGCTTCATTAAGACCGGTTGTTTGGTCATGAAGACGCACAGTAACGGCTACCTTCAAAAGATTGTCGAGAACGTTGCGACGCTTCAGATTCCATTTGAGGAATGGGATCGCGCGAGGATTCTCGAGCGCCTGCCAAATTACGATCTTAACTGCTTTGCACCGGCGAAACGGGTAGAGGACCCCATGTTTGGTCAAGCGACCGGCGGAGAGATTGGCGGCGCCGTGTTTTTTCCAACGGCAGGATTTGTGAATGATCCGCAGCTGGCGACCCAAAATATCGCCAGGGCTGCTGAGCGCATCGGTTGCCGTATGGAATATAACGGTGAAGTGGTTTCGATTGATCGGGATGGCAATCGAGTGGCGGGGGTTACGCTTGCAGACGGAAGAGTAATCGCGGCCCCGATTGTGGTTAATGTGGGCGGCCCGCATTCGTCGATACTCAATGCGCTTGCGGGCGTGACGGACGATATGAATATTTCGACGCGCGCGCTGCGGCAGGAAGTCGCGCACGTGCCGGCGCCGGCAGGAATTGATTTTGAATCGACAGGACTCGTAGTCTCCGATAGCGATATTGGTGTTTACTGTCGACCGGAGCAGGGGAATTTTGTGCTGGCGGGTAGTGAGGACCCACCGTGTGATGTCCATCAATGGGTCGACGATCCGGATAATTTCTCGCGCGATTTTTCCGAGCAGGCCACTACCCAGGCTCTGCGGCTCGCTCAGCGGATGACAGGCCTCACCATCCCGTCGCGCATCGGAGGCGTTGTGGATCTCTATGACGTGAGCGATGACTGGTTACCGATTTATGACCGGTCGGCACTAGCCGGCTTTTATATGGCCTGCGGATCGAGCGGGAATCAGTTTAAGAATGCGCCTGCGGCGGGACGGCTGATGGCGGGACTTATTGATTATTGTGAGTCAGGAGCGGACCATGATTCAGAACCGTTTCAGTTTTCTCTGAAACATACGAACTATGTCCTGGACACGGCAGAGATGTCGCGCCGTCGGACGGTTAATGCAAACAGCAGTTTCTCTGTGCTGGGCTAAAGGATCTCAGCACCGAACTGTTCGGCGGTCTCCAGAAGCAGCTCCCAGACCGAGACGGCAAATCCTCTGGGAATGAAAAGGTCGTAACCGTCAGTGTTTCGATAGAGGGTCACACCGACGTGATGGATGCCGCTCGACGCCACCTCGCCGGTTTTGAATCCAGCATCCCGAAGATCCAGAGGCAGCAGTCGGCTGAGACATTCGGCGGCATCGGCCCCGGAGATCCGAACATGGGTTCGGGAGTGAGACAAATCCAAAACGACGCCAAGGTCAGGGGTCAACGAGGGGACGCTTCCGTTCAGAACCCACCACTTTAAAGGTTCGATACGCAGGGCGATTCCTGCGGTGCCCTCGGCCGTCTGACCCGGTCCAGGTGCAGCCGCCGCGTCGATATGGGTCTTGATCTCGTCGCCAACCGACGCCAAGGATTCAGGCCAGGCGGCGATCTGCCAGAGTTGGAGTTCTGCTATTTCACGCAGGCAGACGCCAGGCTCCCCGGGTTTGCCAAGCAGTCCCGCTGAGGTTCGACCGGCCAGGGCGGATACTCGATTAGCCATACATCCGCTCCCCGGAGGGATCAACCATATGCGGGGAGACAATCTCGACTCGCGTATTGCCCTTGCGCACCGGGTCGGCACATACCAATTCTTTTCCCGCCCAGGCCTGATGACCACCGTTGATAAATCCCAAGCCGATCCAATGCCCAAGCGCGGGAGAGTGAGTGACTGCGGTAACCCATCCCTCACCAAAGCCAGAGACACGATCTTCTGCGCAGAGGATGGATCCGGCGTTGAAGATCTCTTTACGATCTTTTGGGAAGATGCCGACGAGGCGAGGACGATTAGGCTCCGTTAGTGCGGGTCGGTTGCGAAGCGCACTACCGATATACGATTTGCTCTCGGCGGCCATGCGACCCAGGCCGGCATCTTCAATCGTCACCCGGCCATCGAGCTCGGCGCCGGTCACATGACCTTTTTCTATACGCAGAGCGCCTAATGCCTCCAGTCCGTAAAGGCATCCACCGAGGGGTCGTGCAGCGTTCCAGAGCGCATCCATGGCGGCCGGTCCGTAATCGGATGGCACGTATACCTCAAAGGCCCGTTCACCCGAAAAACTGATGCGCGCGATACGGGCGGGAATATGGTCTTTAAGCTCAAGCTCGATGACACCCATGAAGGGTAGGGTGCCATCAGAGACCGACCGAGGATTAACCACGCAGGCCTCAAGCACCTGTCGGGACAATGGCCCAGCCACTGCTATGCCGGCCCACTGTTCCGATACCGACGTGACATGTACTTTAAGATCGTTCCATCTGGTCTGCAGGAGCTCTTCCAGAAAGACCATGACCTTTCCGGCATGGGCGGTGGTCGTGGTCATAAAGTAATCGTCTTCAGCCAGGCGCCAGGTGGTTCCGTCGTCCAGGACCAGGCCGTCGTCACGAAGCATGATCCCGTAGCGGGCCTTGCCTATGGGTAGTCTCGCGAAGGGGTTGCTGTAGACGCGGTTGAGAAACTCAGTCGCGTCCGGGCCCTGGACCGCGATCTTCCCCAGGGATGTGACATCACAAAGCCCAACGGTCTCACGTACGGCTTTCGTTTCCCTTACATAGGCTTCGCCGATTCCTTCACCCGATCGAGCGAAGTACCAGGGGCGATGCCATAACCCGGCCATGGTCATCGTGCCGCCGGCATTCAGATTCCAGTCGTGAAGCGGCGTTCGTCTCAGTGGTCGAAAGTGCGCGCCCACATGACGCCCTTTTAAGGCACCGATACTGATCGGGGTGTAGGGCGGTCGGAAGGTAGTGGTCCCGACCTCGGGAATCTCCTTTCCGAGCGCTTCAGCCATCAGCGCGATCCCGATCACGTTGCCCATCTTGCCCTGATCGGTCGCCATACCGAGCGTGGTGTACCGCTTCAAGTGTTCGACGGAGACAAATCCTTCCTGGTGGGCGAGGCGAATATCGTCGGTCGTGACATCGTGCTGGGGATCAACGAAGGACTTTAAGTGGCGGCCGTCGACCGTCACTTCATAAAGCGGCTCGATCGGCTGATCAGGTGCCCCAGGAGTCGTCATCGATATCTGCGTTGACCGGTTGGAGATCCAGGCAAGCGCCTGCTGAGCAGCGGCTTCTCCTGATATCAGACAGGCTTCATGATCCAGCCATCCTGACGCGCTACCGGCCATGGCTATTGGCTCGTTGTGCGACGGCGCGATGAAGCAGGCCAGAGATTCCTTCCAGACAGGCTTTATCCCGCGGTGGGAGATCAGATTGACAACCGGTGACCAGCCTGCGGAAACGAGCAGAAGATCGCAGTCCAGTCGCCCCGAAGGATGCCAGCGCCCGTCCCGGCGATGAGCGGTTTCGATGGCGCGCACCGCCGGTGATCCGAGGGCGTTGAAGCAGGTCGTTCCTGTCTGAGCAGTGACGCCAGCAGATTCCAGCGCGTCGACTCTGGTCTTGGCGTCGAGACGCTCTCGGGCATCGAGGAGACGCACCGATGCACCAGCCTGTGCCATCTCACAGGCCACATCGATCGCCGAATCATTATTTCCCGCGACGACCACATTCTCACCAGGAACAACGCTATAGCGATTGAGATAGGTGCTCGCCGCGTTGGCATTCATTATGCCCGGTCGGTCGTTGTTGCCGAAAGCAAAATGCCGTTCTAATGCGCCACAGGCAAGCACTGTGAATCTTGAGCGAAGGGTCCAGAAGCGCTGCCGAGGTAACCACGGGTCAGGGTTGGCAAGATGATCGGTGACACGTTCCAGAAGCCCCGCCACGCTGTTGTCGTACAGACCAAAAGCGGTGGTATTCAGCATCAAGCGAACACCGGCCTGCTTTAACTGCCCGATTTCCTGTTCAAGGGCCTGGACCGAACCGCCTACGGAAAGGGACTGTCCGCCGAAGCGGAAATCCTGCTCGACCAGCACCACATCGCAGCCCGCGCGGGCCGTCGCAAGCGCCGCGGCCCGACCGGCCGGACCACTCCCAACCACCAGAACGTCGCAGAACCCGTGCGCATGTTCGTAGCGATCGGGGTCGGGCTCCCGTGAGGCCGTGCCCATTCCGGCCGCTTTTCGGATCAGTTTTTCGTACCACATCCACACGCCGGTTCCGCTGCCGGATTCGAATGGGGGCAGCCCCATAAACGTCTTGTAATAAAAGCCTGCGGCGAAAAAGCGACCCAGCAGGTTATTAACGGCGCCAAGGTCCAGTCGCACGCTTGGCCAGGCGTTTTGCCCGCACGCGTGTAGCCCTTCAAAAAGGGGTTGGGTCGTAGCCTTGACGTTTGCGTCCCGGCGATCCCCGCTGCCAAGCGTGACGATCGCGCCAGATTCCTCCACGCCAGCCGACATCAGGCCGCGCGGCCGGTGGTATTTGAAACTGCGTCCCAAAATCTTTTCGTCGTTCGCCAGCAGGGCGGAGGCCAGGCTGTCGCCGGCATACCCGCTAAGCGACTTACCGTCCCAAGTGAACCGGACGGGAGAACGCCGGTCTATGTGGCCACCGCTCGGAAGTCGTTTGGAGATCATTGCGGGTCTTTGGGTTTTTTAAGGACGGCCTGCATCCCATCATGCGCAGCGCGCACCGAATGAATGGCGTGTGTGCGGGTGTCGCGTTCGACAATGATCCACATTCGACAGCCCTGCAAATGCTGCCAGGTTTCAAACTGCACGCCGTCGATATTCTCCCGCTGGAAGACCGCGTCATGCCACAGGTCTACTGACGCGTCTAGCGCCGGGTATTCGACGGAGGCATCGCCGCCATAGGTAAACTCGCTGTGATCGCGCAGGCCGCAGAAAGGACAGTCAATTCGAAGCATGCGATCGTTAACCGTGCAACTTAGGGTCAGGTCCGGCGCCGCGCTCATCAATATTGATGCCGCGCGCGAACCGGTCGAGTGAAAAATTCTCAACGACGGGATCCGGTCGGTTGTTCGCGATCAAATCGGCAAAGTACCATCCCGACGCGGGACTTGCCTTGAATCCGCCATAGTTCCAGCCCGCATTAAGGTAGAGGTTTGACAGCGGCGTCTTGCAAATGAAGGCCGAACCGTCCATCGACATATCCATTACGCCTGACCAGTGGCGAAGCAGACGAACGCGCCCGAGGCAAGGCAGTATGGATGTAGCGCATTCCGCCACATCCTGAACGATGGGAAGATTGCCTCTCTGTGCGTACGATTTATACCAGTCGAGGTCTCCGCCGAAGACCATGCCTCCTTTGTCGGATTGCGAGATATAAAAATGAGCGCCGCCGACGCCAAAGACAACGACATGATCAAGAAGCGGTTTGAGCGGTTCGGACACGAAGGCCTGAAGCTTATGGGATTCGATGGGCAGTCTGCCTAGCTCCGACATGCGCCACAGTCGGGACGTATTGCCGGCCACGGCGAACCCTATTTTCTTTGCCCGAATAATGCCTCGAGAAGTCTCGAGCGCAGCGACCGTATCGCCTTGGCGTTTAATTCCGGTCACCTCGCAGTTTTGCAGGATATCGACGCCGCGTTTGTCTGCGCCTCGCGCATAGCCCCACGCGACCGCGTCATGGCGGGCGGTGCCCGCCCGTGGCTGCACCATGGCGCCGGTAATCGGGAAGCGTGCATCGGGCGAGTAGTTGAGATGCGGGATATTACGCTTGAGCGTGGGCAGGTCCCAAAGTTCGCCATCGGTGCCTGTCAAACGCATCGTGTTGTACCGACGCGCTGCCGCATCGCGCGCGGCGGGGCTGTGCAACAGACTGACATGAGCCCGTTGACTGAACATCACGTTGTAATTGAGATCGTGACTGAGGTTTTCCCAGAGTTTAAGCGAATGCTCATAGAACTCCCGATTTCCCGGCATCATGTAGTTTGACCGCACGATGGTGGTGTTTCGCCCGCCGTTACCTCCCCCTAGCCATCCTTTTTCCACCACGGCGATATTTGTGACGCCATGGTTCTTGGCAAGGTAGTACGCCGTCGCCAGTCCGTGCAGTCCGCCACCTACAATAACGACGTCGTATTCTTCTTTTGGTTCCGGATCACGCCAGGCCCGTGTCCAGCCTTTCTGGCCAGAAAGACCGTTGAGAAAGACTTGCCAGGCGGAGTAGCGCTTCATCAGGAGGGGTATGATGTGGGTTATTTTCTGGCGGTCTCTTGCCGCCAGAGGAGATGGCAGATCATTCTAAAAATAGTCGACCATCAGTTTCAAGTGATCGGATGTTTAATCAGAGGCTACGAGTCGGTCTTACGTTTAGATAGGCCCAATTTAAAACCAGATAATCCACCCAAGTGGGACTCTTGCCCCCAGATACCGTATGACGTCATCTTCTCCTGCGCTTTATCCACCCCCTCGTTCGTTAGCCTGGTTGGTGTGGAGCCTTGGCGCGGGCCTTTTCCTGCTGGGATTTTTTCATCGGGTGGCGCCGGCGGTTTTGCATCGCGAATTGAGTCTGGATTTCGGGCTGAGCGCCGCCGGTCTTGGAAGTCTGTCGGCGTTGTATTTCTACTCCTACGTCGCCATGCAGATCCCGACCGGATTACTGGCAGATCGACTGGGTCCTCGGCGACTTCTGATTGTGGGTATTCTGGTTAGCACGATTGGCGCATTAGTGTTCGCAATGGCACCCACTTTGTTTTGGGCGGGGGTGGGACGGTTTTTGATTGGTGGTTCGGTGGCGGTGGGTTTTGTATGCACGTTGAAACTCGCAACGCATTGGCTGGCTCCGGAGAAATTCTCTCTGGCTGCTGGGCTTCTTCTTGTCGCCGGGATGATGGGAGCGGTGTTTGCCGGTGTGCCCCTTCATGTGGCCAGCGATCTTTTTGGCTGGCGCGGCGTTACGTTGTGCGTGGCGGCCATCGGTTTAGCCCTCGTCGTTGTTGTTACGATCGTTGTGCGAGACGACCCGCGCCAAAGAGGCTACTCCGGTTTTGTTCCCCGACACGATAACAATAGCTCGACGACCAACGAGTGGCGCAAACTCCGGGCGGTGTTCGCTTATCGGAATACCACCTTATTGGCTCTGGCACCAGGCGGGATTGTGGGGTCCGTGTTGGCTTTTTCCGGGCTCTGGGGTATGCCGTTTCTCACCGATGTCTATCACATGACCCCGGGAATGGCCGCCACGTTGTGCTCTGCCGTGATGCTCGCGTGGGCATTCAGCGGACCGCTCTTTGGCGTGTTGTCAGAGCGACGCAAACGTCGGCGTTCGCTGTATCTCGGCGGCGCATCTTGCGCGCTTCTTTGCTGGGGGGTGGTGGTACTGATCCCCGGACTTCCGATCGGGGTCCTCGTTGCGGCCCTAATCAGCGCAGGGTTCTTTTCAGGAGGAATGATTCTGGGGTTTACGCAGGCGAAGGAATCCGTGCCGATAAAGTTGGCCGGTACGGTATCGGGCGTGGTGAACATGGGTGTGATGTGTGGGCCGATGCTGTTACAGCCGCTCATCGGTTGGATACTGGACCGGTTGTGGCAGGGCCAGCTGGGACCTGATGGTCTGAGAATCTACGTTTTCGAGAGTTACCGATTGGGTTTTTCTCTCATGCTGGTATGGTTGCTAATTGCGGTTGTCAGTATCGCATTCTCAAGGGAGACCTATGCAACCCAGCTACCGGAAACATAGAATCAGAGTGCATTTTCGAAGAGATCTTGTATGGACGATACGCCCGCGCTGCGAAAAGAGTTTGAGGCCTTCATAGAGGCCTACCCGGATACGGAATTTGTCGATGTACTGCTGCCGGATTTGTGCAACATCATCCGGGGTAAGAGGATCAATCGTGATCAGTTCGAGAAGTTATTTACTGATGGGCTACAGATCCCCAGCTCAATCTACCTGCTCGATATAAACGGAAATTGTACGGATGCAGGGGGTCGCGGGTTCTCGGATGGGGATCCGGATGTTCAGGTTCGCCCGGTCCCCGGAACCCTCAAGCCGGTGCCCTGGGGAGCTTCTGGGGCGGCGCAGGTGATGGGTTGTCTCTGGGAGTTAGACGGCACGCCGTGCGAGGTCGACCCCCGCCATGTGCTCGAACGCGTGGTCTCGCGACTGCGCCAGGACGGGATGAATCCCGTCGTCGCTTTGGAGCTTGAGTTCTATCTGCTGGACGCTTCAAGCGCGGAAACCAGTGAGCCACGACCCCCGGTATTGCCCGAGACTGGCCGTCAGGCCACAGCCACTCAGGTTTACAGCCTTGCTGATCTCGACGGCTTTACGGGATTTCTGAGCGAGATCGAAAGTGTTTGTCGAGTCCAGAACATTCCCATTGGCGCCTCGACCGCTGAGTATGCGGCCGGCCAGTACGAGATCAATCTGGATCACGTTAACGATCCGCTTCTTGCTGCAGACCATGCGATCCTGCTCCAGCGGGCGGTGAAGGGGGTTGCGCGAAACCATGGCGCGGTGGCGACGTTCATGGCGAAGCCGTACCCCGACGGTGCGGGTAGTGGCCTGCATATCCATGTCAGCGTCCTCGACGATAAGGGCAGGAATATCTTCGATGACGGCGGCGATTTGGGATCGGCTGAACTGCGCCATGCGGCCGCGGGTCTTCTTGCAATGCTTCCCGAGTCCATGGCTGTATTTGCGCCAAACGTGAACTCTTTCAGGCGCTTTGCGCCTAATCTTTATGTGCCAACGGCACCCAGCTGGGGTTACAACAATCGCTCAGTTGCAGTTCGCATCCCGGCAGGCTCACCCAGCGCGAGGCGAATCGAGCATCGGGTCGCGGGCGCTGATGCCAACCCTTACCTCACGTTGGCGGCAATTCTGGCCGGCATTCATTTTGGAATCAGCGGAAGGGCTGAGGCGCCCCAGCCCAGTGAGGCGAACGCGGGCGCCGAGATGGACCCCGGGATGCCCTTTACGTGGCAAGCGGCACTCGATCAGTTTGCAAAAGGTCCCGGTCTGTCAGACTATTTTGGTGCTACGTATTCAGAATTATTTAGGGGATGCAAGCAGTATGAGCTCGATGCGTTCTCCCGAGAGTTCACGCCGCTCGAGTACCGGTGGTACCTCGCCCCGGAATAAGAGCCTCGCCCTTAGCTGAAGCGAAGCAGAATCCAGATACTGGTGGCGGCAAACATTCCGAGGGTGTATCGCAAGTTCCAGGCGAAGCACTGATACGCGGTAATGCCATAGCGCCCTTGCATCGCCAGATTCAGGCCAGAGATCGGCCCGCCGGTTGATCCAACCGACCACGTCACGACAAAGACAAGCGCGAGCATTAATGGGTCAGGATCAAGGGGCGCAACCACCGCTGATGCGGCCACGATGGTGACGATGGCATGCACACCTATAAGGGCGAAAAACAGGAGAACCGCCATGAGACCGATGGCCACCTCTGGCGTAAAGGTCGAAACCCCGAGCCCAAACGGGTTTTTAAGCATCAGTACGGAAATGCCAGTGGCCATGACGCCGGTGCTAAAAAATAACAACAGTTCGCCGTACGTATCGGGTAGACGATTTAGACTGAAGTCGCGCACGGTGAGAAGGGCAGTAACGAGCGAGCGTTGCACGCTGAGCACCAGGGTTGGCACCAACACCGCCAGAGCAGAGACCAGCACCAGAACGGAGACCTCTGGTAGTGCCTCATGAGCAATCAGAACACAAATCATCATCAAAGAAGGCACCCAAAAGGCTCTAACGTTGACTGGGTACCCTTCAAAATCATTTAGCCCCCCCTGCAGGCGGAATCGATGCTCGGCCCAGGTCAGGAGAAAGCCCACGGCACATAAGGGCAGTGAGAAAAACAAAAGATCGGCCCAGCGCGCTCCCGGAGCGTAGAGTAGACAGGTACCCATCGAGGCGAAGAACGGTGACCATAGCGCAGCGAGCGCGAAACTGCGCTGCACGGAGGTGGCGGTCGTTCGATCGAGAGTCAATCCTTTTTTCAATGCGTCGGCAAAAATAATAAACGCCGATAAATTGATCACCGAAGAGAAGAGATGCACGCCGATCAGGGTCTGCCAGAATGCTCGGGTCCCGTTACCGGTAGACTTGGCACGCTTATCTCGCGTCTGGGTAATGAGTCGAAGGAAGCTGACCGCACACAACAAACTGATCAAGAGATGGTTTTGGGTCAATAACTGCTTTATTGGGAGCTCCCGATAACCTTGCAGCCAGGCAATTAATAGACAGATGAAGCCAATACCAAAAAAAATAGCGCACTGAATCTGCTGGACGGCCCGGGCGCGATCCCAAAGGAGAATCAAGGATGCCAGCGCACTCAATCCTGAGACCCACAGGAAGTCACTGAGTCCCGCACCGCCAAGGACAGAGGTAACGATCATCACTAACATGAGGCCGCCCGCGAGCCGGTGTTGGGGGGGGTTGCGGGTCAATTCCGTCACGGCTGTCGCCTGCTGTACGTCGTTTTTTGATTCGGGGGATTCGGCTGGATCCACCAGACAGTGGCCGCTCGATCCCTCGATATTTTAGTCGATAACGTGCAGGACGATAGACGGCGGTTTGTTCTATGGCAGTCGGTTTATTGATGTGGATGGTCGTTTGCGGATAGGAAAAGCAAGCTTAATCGTTCAAAATCGCCACATTGTCAATTTAAGGAGTCTCTTTGTTGAGCCACAAAAGCGATCGCCCCCTCATTTCGAAGATCGAGACGTTCAGTCAACCCTTTGTCTCATTCGTTTGTGTCACTGCAGAAGATGGCTCAATGGGCTGGGGTCAGATATCTCCATACAACGCTGACATATCGGCACTTGTTCTGCACCGTCAGGTAGCACCCTGGGCGCTGGGCCAGCCCGCGGACGGGATCTCACATCTAGTCGAGATCATTCCTGAGAAAGAACACAAGTTTCCGGGGTCGTATCTTCGGCGCGCCCTGGGTGGATTGGAAACCGCCTTGTGGGATAGGCAGGGTCGATTGGCGGGCAAGAGCGTATGTGAGTTACTCGGTGGTTCTCCAGGCTCATTACGGGTGTACGCCTCCAGCATGAGGCGGGATATTACCCCCGAGGACGAGGCCGCCCGCTTTGCCCGCTTGCGCGACAGCGCTGGCTATGACGCCTTTAAATTTCGGGTCGGAGCGGAGTGTGGGCGCGACGTTGATGAATGGCCCGGTCGGACCGAGGCTATTGTCCCCAAGGTGCGCCAGGTTTTGGGCGATGACGTATCCCTGTTGGTCGACGCCAACAGCGGATTTTCCCCGGAGCGTGCAATTGAGGTGGGCAAGATGCTCGAGCAGGAGGGCGTTGAGCATTTCGAAGAGCCTTGTCCATACTGGGAACTCGAGCAAACCCGCCGCGTGACCGAGGCGCTGCGGCTGAACGTGACGGGTGGCGAGCAGGACTGCGACTTGCCGACCTGGCGTCGCATGATAGACATGCGTGCTGTTGATATCGTGCAGCCGGATGTGTGTTACGTGGGCGGGATGATTCGGGCTCAGAAGGTCGCCCAGATGGCGAACGAGAAGGGCCTGCCATGTACCCCACACTGCGCCAATCTATCCATGGTAACGCTGTTTACCATGCATCTACTGAGAGCGATCCCTAACGCCGGAAAATATCTTGAGTTTTCAATCGAGGGCCCGGAGTATTACCCTTGGCAGGAAGATCTGTTTGTTGAATCGCCTTATCAAATCGAGTCAGGCTGTATTCGGGTAACGGACGCGCCCGGATGGGGTGTCGACATTAACCCATCCTGGATCGAGCGGGCGGTTTATCAGCAAAGTGGTCTGGATGAGTAGTTTCGCCGTTGAAAATTGCGCCCCACATTAGACTGAGCACAAGCGGATGAGTCACGGTATTTTTTCCCCAAATTTTAAGGAGACGCCGTATTGGTGGGATGCGTCGCCGCTCGATGAATCTGAGCCGGCGCCGATTGGCCCCGTTGTCGATGTGCTTGTGGTCGGAGCCGGCTACACCGGTCTATGTGTCGCCCTGCAAACCGCGCGCGGCGGAAAAAACACGCTGGTCATTGATCGGCATCAGCCAGGCTGGGGGTGTAGTTCGCGTAACGGAGGTCAAATCTCTACCGGAATAAAGCCTGATTTCCACGCGTTAGCACGCGATCATGGCGAGGCGGTTGCGTTTGAGACTCACAAAGAAGGCCTGCGTGCAGTGTCCTGGATCGGTGATTTTATAAAGGCAGAGTCGCTCGATTGTGCCTACCGTGTATGTGGGCGTTTTTACGGAGCACACACGCCAAAGCACTTTGAAAAACTGAAAAATAAAATGGCCTCCCAGCAGCCCGAGGTGGCCGTTGATGCTTATGTCGTGCCCAGGGCTGAACAACACAAAGAAATCGATTCGGAGTTTTATCATGGCGGCGTGGTGCAGACGCCATTCGCGTCGCTGGATCCCGGCGCTTACCATAAAGGGCTTTTGGCGCGAGCTCGTGCGAGCGGGGCAGTTGTGGCAGGGCAGACCGAGGCGCTTTCGATTGAGCGGCGCCGAGGCGGGGTCGGTTTTAATGTTCGAACATCGCGGGGCCTGATTCAGGCTCAGGATGTCGTGATCGCAACCAACGGCTATACCTCCCGGCTGACGCCTTGGCAGCAGCGACGGGTGTTCCCGATCGGGAGCTATATGATCGCTACAGAGGATCTAGGGGATCAGGCCAGGGCGTTGATTCCCCACGACCGAATGGTCGTGGACTCACGGCGGATCGTGGTCTATTACCGACTCTCTCCAGACGGGCGAAGGATCATTTTTGGTGGCAGGGTCTCACTGGCGGAGACCAACCCCAGAATCAGCGCTCCGCGCTTGCATCGCCATATGACGGCGATCTTTCCGCAACTCGAAACGGCAAAGATCAGTCACTCGTGGATGGGGTTCGTTGGGTGGACGTTTCAACACATGCCGCATCTGGGCAGGCACGAGGGGGTGTGGTACTCAATGGGCTATTGCGGATCTGGGGTAGCGTTATCGAGTTACTTCGGTACGAAACTCGGTCAACAGATCCTGGGTCTCGATCAAGGAAAGTCGGTCTTGTGTGATCTCCCGTTTCGCACGAAACCACTTTACTACGGTAAGCCCTGGTTCCTGACCGCTTCTGTGGGCTGGTACGGTTTTCTCGATCGGATGGGAATTTGACCGCACTGAGGGGGCAATCGTTGTCAGCGACCTGTTCGGTATCAGCGATTAAGAAGCACTTCGAGAACAAATCGTGAGCCAAAGTATCCAAGCGCCATGAGCGTAAAGCCCGCGCCTGTCCATAGCACGGCTGTTTGTCCCCGCCACCCCAGCAATCTCCGACCGGCAATAAGCCCTGCCAGACTAACCCAGGCGAGCAGGGCCAAAACGGTATGATGGTTGAATAGCAAGGCATCACCGAACATGCGCCCTGCGGACAGCGCCCCGCTGATCAATGTGACCGTCAGCAACGCGAACCCAAGGTAGATCAGCTGAAACAGTACGCGCTCCATTGTCTGAATGGGCGGCAGGGAGCGCCACGAACTGACGGTGTGGGCCTCTTTCAGGCTCTTATCGTAGGTCTGCAGCAATAGCGCCTGTGCAAACGCAAGGCTGACCAGAGCGTAAGCAAGACCCGCCCCTGCCATGTGGAGAAACCCAAGTGTGCCGCCAAGATTGGATGCATAGGCAGGGCCGGGTAGAAGCCAGCCGACGAGCGCCCCGGTAAACGCTGTTGGGTAGATGAAAACGCCCAGCGTATGAATTGGCTGGAACAGTCGCGCCACGAGGAACAACAAAGTCACGAGGAGCGTGATGAGCGAGAGCGTGGTTCCCAACGCCAGGTTTGGTGTTCCGGGCAGCACGAGCATCGGCATAAGACTCAAGCCGTGCGCGATAACGGCAAGATAAACGAGCAGCAGATCAAACGGTCCCGGCTGCCGCGAGGAGGATGCGCCACGAAGCGTGCGCAGCGTTAAAACGGTCGCCGCGAGATACAAGAGGCACGAAGTAAAACTAAGGGTAGGGGTCATCATGACAATCAACCGGGGCGAATATTAAGTCCGGGTCGTCGACCAAAGGAGTATCTGGATCCGTGTAAACTTACACTGTTCGGTTGATTAATGAATCCGAGTGTAGCGCAAGCGCCTCACTCGGGTGGATTCGATAAAGTCTTTCGAGATGCCAACGGCTTTTCTTAAAACCATTCTCCCATGTTCTCACAGCTAGGCGATCGCCTTAAAGACACCTTTAAAAACCTTACCGGTCGCGGACGGCTGACCGAAGAAAATATTAGTGACGCCCTGCGGGAAGTGCGCAAGGCGCTACTTGAGGCCGACGTCGCCCTGCCGGTGGCTAAAGCGTTTCTTGAGCGCGTGCGGGATCGGGCCATCGGCCAGGAGGTCTTGTCGAGCCTCTCCCCGGGTCAGGCGGTCATCAAGATTGTCCACGACGAACTGGTCACGCTCATGGGCCAGGAGAACGAGTCGCTGAATTTGGCGACTCGCCCGCCAGCGGTCATTCTGCTTGCTGGGCTACAAGGCGCAGGCAAGACCACCACGGCAGCGAAACTGGCACGGTTTCTTTCCGAGCGGCAGAAAAAGCGGGTGCTCTTGACTAGCGTAGACGTGTATCGGCCCGCGGCTGTTGAGCAGTTGCGTCAGTTGGCCGCGAAGCTCGAGGTTGAATTCAGAACAGAAGGTGAAAGGCCATCGTCCATCGTGGAAGATGCCCTGCAGCATGCGAGGACACGTGCGTTTGACGTCTTAATTATTGATACCGCTGGCCGACTACATGTGGATGATCAAATGATGACCGAATTGGCCGCCATTTATCAGCAGGTAACGCCGGTAGAAACGCTTTTCGTGGTCGACAGCATGGCGGGTCAGGATGCGGTCAGGAGTGCTGCAGCGTTTGATGCAGCACTTGCGCTTACCGGAGTCGTTCTGACAAAGACCGATGGCGATGCGCGTGGAGGAGCAGCCCTTTCGATTCGGTCTGTGACCGGAAAGCCGATTAAGTTTCTGGGTGTGGGCGAGGCGACGAATGCGTTGGAGCCTTTTCATCCCTCGCGGGTCGCCTCCCGTATTCTGGGCATGGGAGATGTCGTCACTCTGGTTGAAGATGTTCAGCGTTCTGTCGATGAAACCAAGGCGAAAAAGATTGCCGAAAAGTTGCGAAAGGGCAAGTCTTTTGATCTGGAGGACTTTCGAGATCAACTGTTTCAGGTAGAGAAGATGGGCGGACTCGGGGGTTTGTTGGAGAAATTACCGGGCGCCGCTCAATTGCCTGCGGCGGTTCGTCAGCAAGCAACCGGGGGCGATACCATCAGGCTTATTGCCATAATTAATTCTATGACTCCTGGAGAACGGGCTTTTCCCGCTGTGATCAAGGGGTCCCGAAAACGACGGATCGCGGCCGGGTCTGGTACCGAGGTCCAAGAAGTCAATCGCCTTCTCAAGCAGTTCGCCCAGATGCAGAAAATGATGAAGAAGATGAAGGGAAAGGGCGGCTTGGCCCGAATGATGGGTCAGCTTAAAGGGGGCGGACTCCCCGGGGGTGGTTTTCCGTTCTAGAACCGCCAGTCCCCTATCCAGCATGAGAAGGTTGTATGTTAAAATCAGGGGGTTTGGGAGACTTTTCTAGAGGATTTTGTAATGGTAACCATTCGCTTAGCGCGTGGCGGGTCGAAGAAGCGGCCGTTTTATTCAATCGTGGTCTCAGATCGTCGACGACAGCCGCGCGGGCGCTTTATTGAGCGTATCGGGTTCTTCAATCCGATGGCCGCGAAGGGCGAGGAGTCGCTGCGCTTGGATCGAGCGCGCGCTGAGTACTGGATCGGACAGGGCGCGCAACCATCCGAGCGAGTCGCCTCTTTCCTGAAGCAACCGGAAACGGCCGCTGCCTGATCGTCGAGGCCTCGAACTTCGAGGTCCGCACCATGGCATCGGAGGAGCACGCGCCGCTAATCGTTGGGAAGATCAGCGGTGTCTTCGGAGTAAAAGGCTGGATAAAAGTATTTGACTACTCGCGTGAGCGCGGAGACGTGCTGCAGTATGGCAAATGGCTCCTCGGTCGCAAAGGGCATTGGTCCGAGCGCGAGATTGAGGAAGGGCAAGTCCACGGAAAAGGGGTCATAGCGAAACTCGTTGGCTGTGACGACCGCGACACGGCGACGGCCCTTCAGGGAAACGAGATCGCCGTGCGGCGCGAATGGTTAGAACCGCCGGCGCGGGGACAGTATTACTGGTTCCAACTGCAGGGGTTGGCGGTTTCTAATTTGGAAGGGGAGTCGCTGGGACAGATAGCGGCGCTCATGGAGACCGGTGCGAATGACGTGCTGGTGATTAGGGAGATGGGCGATTCCGGCGAGATCAGAGCCGAGCGACTGGTTCCTTATATTGACAGTGTTGTGAAGGAAGTCGATTTAAAACAGGGCCGGGTCACGGTTGACTGGGAACTGGATTTTTAGTCGATTCGGTTGTCACCGAGCGTGGTAGCGACGTCATGCGGATAGACGTGGTAACTATTTTTCCGCAGATGTTCGCGACCGTACGTGAGTACGGCATGACGCGGATTGCGGTTGAACAAGGCGCGTTAGCGATGCACTTGTGGGATCCGAGATCCTACAGCGAGGACAGCTACAAACGGGTTGATGATCGACCTTACGGGGGTGGCCCGGGCATGGTGATGCAGGCGCCTCAAATGGTGAAGGCGATTCGGGCGGCACGTGAGGCGTCGCGAGGCAAGGTAATCTGCCTGAGTCCGCAGGGACCCGTGTTGAATTACTCGAGGTTACGAGAACTGAGTGAGGAGCCCGCGCTGGTACTTGTCGCGGGACGGTACGAGGGGATCGATCAGCGGGTGTTGGATAACGAAGTCGACGACGAATTGTCGATCGGCGATTATGTGGTCGCAGGGGGAGAGTTACCTGCGATGGTGCTGATAGAAGCGTTGGTTCGGCAGTTGCCGGGGGTGCTCGGTAACGAAAATTCAGCCGACGCGGATTCCTTCAGCAATGGCTTGTTGGACTGGCCCCACTTCACCCGGCCGGAGGTCTTCGAAGGGGAGCGGGTACCTGAGGTCCTGCTTGGTGGTAACCACGAGGAGATTAGACGCTGGCGCCTGAAGGAGGCGCTGGGACAGACCTGGTTAAAACGTCCGGATCTGTTGGAGTGTCGGAATATGAGCGACGAGGAGCAGATGCTCCTTGCGGAATTTAAGGCAGAGCATCCTTAGAGATGATGACAGGAGAACTTGCGATGACAAGCATTATTCAACAGTTGGAAAACGAACAATTGAAAGAGCAGGTGCCAGACTTTGGTCCGGGCGACACCGTTAGGGTGCAGGTGAAGGTCAAAGAAGGTAATCGGGAGCGGCTTCAGGCGTTTGAAGGTGTCGTGATTGCCCGAAAGAACCGCGGGCTCAACTCCTCGTTCACCGTCCGCAAAATGTCCTATGGCGAAGGGGTAGAGCGTGTGTTTCAAACGCACAGCCCCCTCGTCGCCGATATAGAGGTGCGCCGCCGAGGCGACGTGCGTCGTGCGAAGCTTTACTACCTAAGAGGGCGCACCGGTAAGTCGGCCCGAATTCGGGAAAAGATTTCCTGAGCAGTTTTCGGGGCGCGCTTTGCGTCTCGACACGAGCTGTTGAGCGGGTGAACGCGAGCAGTCGGGCCTTTCCTTTCTGGACAGCCCGGCGGGCCGCGCGCTCAGCGGTCTCGATTCTCTTTGTTTTAAGCGCCGGCAGCGCTCGCGCTCTCGCTGAAGACGCGCCGCAAGCAGCCTCCTCTGACCTGCCCGTCGCCCCGCAGGGCTCAGAATCGGCAATCACACTCGCACCGCAGCTTGATTTTCAGACACTGCTTGACTTCAGCGGTGGCGTTAGCGGGTTGCCCCCACGCAGCAATAACAGCGACCGCCTGGGTATTGAGCCCTTTGGAGTAGGCTTATCTGATCTGAATGACGCCGCGCTTCGCGAGCAGAGTCTCGATGAATTGCGGCTCTATGTGCTTGAGCACGCGCCACTCGGCACGAACGAGAGTTTCGCGGAGCGCCGACGGTCCCGCTGGTTGCTGTTACAGCGCGCTGGAAAACGTGAACGGCTCACCGAGGAGTTGTGGCACGCGTTCTCAAACCGCGAGGTTCATGAGACTTCTGAACTGGGGCTACGCCTCGGTTCATGGCTTATCGAGCACGGCGCCGCAGATGATGCCTTGAAGGTTTTTCAGGAGATGTTGGCGACCCCCGAACTCGATGCCGGATCGGTGCGACAAGCCCGACTCGGAATCATCGAGGGGTTTCTTGCGATAGATGATGTCGAGCGGGCAGATGCGGCGGCTCGTGATTTTCAAAACGACTACGATCCGAAAGAGCCGTCTTGGACAGTCTTGCAGGCTCGTCTTGCGCTGCGCCAGGACGACCCGACCCGGGCGGCCGAAATACTCCAAGATAACCCCTCGGTCTCGACCCAGCTCTGGCTCATTTTCTCGAAGTGGCGTTCTCTCACGATCGAGGCGCCCGTTGCCCTCAGTCGTCTAGGTGCGATTCCAATCCCTGCCGAGAGCGAGACGCTCGAGCGCACGCGAACGGCTATGGTTGCAGTGATCGCCGATCAGCCCTCGCTCGCCGCGACGCGCGTTAATGCCCTTGAGCGCTTGATCGAGTGGGCCGAGGAACTGGATCCTCTGTTCGCGCTGGACTTACCGCAAGCGCTCTTGGTCGCCTATGGCCACATTGCCCACACCGTTATCAAAGAGGGGGGCACGGATTCATCCTCCGCTGAGGGCCTCTGGCAGGCGCTCTGGCAGAAGGGAGATCTGAGCGCCCTTGAGGAACGCGCGCTTGCGGTCAACCTGATCTGGACCGGGTTGTACCCGTCGACTCCCGTGTCAGGGTACGGTTGGCTTATTCGCCACTGCCTCAGCCACCAGAAATTTTGGTTAATTCAGGTGTTTTTTGGCGACCGCGGAGTGCTGGCAAGTTATGAGGCGCTCGATGATGGCGCGTTATTGATCCTTATGGATGAAGCGCTGAGGAACACAGATTTTGCACTAGCGGCCGAATTACAGCGCCTTATCCGGAAGCGACCCGATACGATCGATCTTGGCGCATGGGTGGTGCGCACAGCCCGTATCCAGGTTTTGGGAGGTTATCCGGAGCTCGGAGCGGATAACCTTGACCAATGGCTCTCTAGTTTGAAAGAGATCTCTCCAGACAGTCTCGATCGGGTGATGCAGATCATGTTTGATCTTCAGTTTCTCGAGCAGCATGAGCTCGCGATCAAACTTTTCGAGAGTGCATCGCGACTGATCCGTACAGCCGATCAGAAACGAGAACTCTTTTACTGGATGGGTCAGTCTTGGCTCGGGATAGACGAGCCGGCCAGAGCCGCTGCCTACTTTCTGGAATCGGCGAACCTATCGGGACCTAATGACCTGCTTTGGCGGCGAAGCGCGCTTTATCAGGCCGGACTGGCGCTTGAGGCAGCCACGTTCTACGACGACGCTACCCGGGTCTATCAGCAGTTACTGAGCGATGCGAACGATGCCAAGCTACAGGCTAAGCTTCAGTACCGGTTGGCTCAGATTCAGCTGGCGAGGATACGTCAGGAGGGCCGGTAGCGATGGCGAGCAAGGGCGTCGGCCTGGTTGATCAGTTTCTGGATTCCTTGTGGCTTGAATCCGGTCTGAGCGCGAATACGCTAAGTGCCTATCGTTCAGATCTGGCAGCCTTCGAGACCTTTCTTTTGAAAAAGAACGTTCCGTTGGACGCGTGCGCTCGCGCGGATATCCTTAACTATCTCGCTGCGAATGTCCGGTCCGGATCGAGCGCCCGGTCGTCCGCTCGCCGTCTTTCAACGTTAAGACGGTTTTACCGCTATCTCGTCCGTGAGGGACTTTTATCGGTTGATCCAAGCGCTGATGTTCAATCTCCCGCGCTTGGGCGGCCCTTACCAAAAGCAATTACCGAATCGGCTGTTGAGAAACTGCTTGCCGCGCCTGACGGAAACGGCCCGCTAGTGGCTCGTGACCGGGCGATGCTCGAGACGATGTATGCCAGTGGACTTCGGGTCTCAGAGTTAGTGGCGCTTGAGTTGCACCAGGTGGATCTGACGACCGGACTTGTGCGGGTGACAGGAAAAGGAGGAAAAGAGCGTATTGTGCCGCTCGGGGATGAGGCCGCGCAGACCATCAAGGCCTATCTGAGTGATCAAAGAAAAATACTGTTGGGGGAGCGGGTGAGCGCTGCGGTATTTGTTACCCGGCGGGGGCAGCCCATGAGTCGGCAGGCATTCTGGCAGTTAATCAAACGTTACGCTGCAAAAGCGGGAATCGATACTCGTTTGTCGCCCCACACTCTGAGACACGCCTTTGCAACGCACCTACTCAATCACGGTGCAGACCTTCGAAGCGTCCAGATGCTCCTTGGTCATGCTGATCTTTCGACGACGCAGATTTATACCCATGTTGCCCGGGCGCGTCTCCAGTCGCTCCACAGCGAGCATCACCCGCGTGGCTAGCGTCGCACCGGGTCAGTTCAGCGCCTGAGCGAGTTGACGACGGTATGGGCCAACGCGTGGGTCGCCTGACCCCAGACTCTCAAACACCTGAATGACGCATTGGCGCGCCTGCTCGCCTTCAGGCTGATTCCGGGCTGCTCGTACGATCTCGATAAGCACCGCTAATGCATCTTCTACTTTGTCTGGTTCTGAAAGAAGCATCTTTCCCCATTGCAATCGAGCCGCCAGATCGTTGGGATCCTTCTCGACACGCGCCGTCAGTTCTTCCGCACTCATTTCGGATTGCCCCCCTGCGGCGATTTCTGCCCGTGCCCGGATCTGTTTAACGTCGGCTTGCATCGCCTCGTTAGCCGGCAGCTCTGATAGGGTATCTAGCGCTTGGTGAGCATGTCCGGCCACTATTTGTGCCTGCGCTAGGCTTAGGCGCAATTTTAAGTAGGTGGGATCGGTGTCGAGGGCCTCTGATAGGAGCGCAACCGCATCCGCCGGATTCCCCGCGTCTAAGCAGTCTTGTGCCTTTGTAATTATCTGATCCGCCGGTCGATCAAGATGACGCTCAACGATCTCTCTTACGGAAGACTCGGGTAGGGCGCCCATGAACTCGTCGACGACCTGCCCACGGCGGAAGACCTTCACGGTAGGCAAGCTGCGAATTCCGTAGGTAGCCGCCAGTTCTCGTTCTTGATCGGTGTCTACTTTAGCGACCAGGAACTTGCCGTCGTATTCAGAGGCAAGTTGATCCAGGATTGGCATCAGCATTTTGCATGGGTTGCACCAGTCGGCCCAGAAATCCACCAAGACGGGCACATCCTGAGACTGGCGCAGAACGTACGCGTCAAAAGTCTGGGCGGTGACTGCCTGAACGAAAGGGTGATCGGTCATGAGAATGTTTTCTGTGTCGAGAAAAAAGATGTGGGGTCGGCTACCTGTAAAGACAAGTCGTCGATGATCAACAGAACCCGAGTCGATTGCAATACACTAGCCGCTCGATATTGCCTAGCAGGACTCCCCATTGTCCAACATATCGCCCACCCGGCGGTCCCGCGCCCAGATCATGCTGCTTTCTTCAGCGCCAGGGCTGTTTGTGGTGCTGTGGAGTACCGGTTTCATCGGCGCTAAGCTCGGGCTCCCTTATGCTGAGCCCGCCACCTTCCTGGCGATGCGCTTTGCTTTAGTGAGCGTTATCCTTGGCGTCATCGCACTTTTAGCGCACGCCGCCTGGCCCAAGAGTTGGATGGAGGCCTTTCATATCATGGTCGTGGGTCTATTGGTCCATGGGGTGTATCTGGGCGGGGTATTTGCCGGAATCGATCTTGGCGTAAGTGCGGGCGATAGCGCGCTTATCGTTGGTATGCAGCCGATACTTACGGCGATCTTTATTGGTCCGATGCTGTCGGAGCGGGTAGAACCCAGGCAGTGGATGGGCTTTGTGCTCGGCACGATCGGTGTGACTCTGGTGTCGCTTCGCTACCTCGGCGCCTTTGACAGCTCTTTTGAGGGCGTGATGCTTTGCGTGCTGGCTGTGGTGGGAATGAGTCTTGGCACGCTCTATCAGAAGCGTTTTTGTGCCGGTATGAATCTGTTAAGCGGCTCTTTTTTACAGTTCGTTGCGGCGACGTTAATGATGGGCGCGATTGCTTATGGTTTTGAATCGCGAGTCGTGCAGTGGTCGGGAGCGTTCATTTTTGCGTTGGTCTGGCTTGTATTCGTCCTCTCACTCGGAGCCATGTCCGTTTTATGGGTTCTAATCAGGGCGCAGGCGGCCACACAGGTCGCGAGTCTTTTCTTTTTGGTGCCACCCGTTACGGCCCTCGTCGCGTGGCCGCTTTTTGGAGAGACGCTGAACCTCAAGTCGTTGGTGGGCATGGCGCTGGTCGTTGGGGGCGTGCTTCTGGTCAAAAGTCGGGAGAGGTCCGATGCGTAAAGAGATATTTCGACTGAGACAGACTTTGGGGCGTGTCCTCGTCGCGTTCATTGCCCTGCTAGCGATAGGGAAGATCAACGCGAGCAGCGAGCCCCGGTTCGTTGACTTTGACGGGCAGCCTACTGCTATAGACAGTTTCCTATCTGCTGATCGGTGGTTGGTCGTCATGATTTGGTCTCATACCTGTGTGATCTGCGCCAGGGAGATGGCGGGCCAATCCCAGATGCATGAGCGAAACCAGAGCAAATCGATTTCGGTTCTGGGAATTTCATTGGATGGTCGTGAAGGCCTCTTCGAAGCCTGGGCGTTTGCTGAGGAGCGGGAAGTGCGATTTCCTAATCTGGTGGGCGAACCTCACGCGGTGGCGGAATTTTTTAAGGAACAAACGGGGCGGCAGTTACAGGGAACCCCGACCTTTATGATTTACTCGCCGGGCGGAATATTGACTGCCGTGCAGGTTGGCCCCGTGCCTCCCGCTGCAATCGAAGCCTTCGTCGCCCGACAGAATAAACAGGGATGAGGGAATAATGTCGGAATACCGAAAAGGATTCTGGCTGACGCTAGCGGGCGTGATGGCCTTCACGCCGGACGCGCTCTTGATCCGATTGACGGCGATCGACACCTTCACACTGGCTTTTGGGCGGGGATTGCTCGCGGGCCTTGTGCTGCTTTGTTTTTATATGTTTTTCACAAAAACGGGGTTTCTGGGGGCCCTGCGACCGCTGGGTCGGTGGGGCGTATTTTTTGTCTTCGTTCAGGCGGCTTCTTCGATTGTGTTTTATGCCGCGTTCGCTTTCACCTCAGCGGCTAACGTCTTGATCATTTTTGCATGTACTCCACTGGCGTCAGCTGTGTTTTCTCGGATCCTTTTTGGCGAGCGCATCGGGCGAGTAACCCAGCTGGCAATCGGCGGAGTTGCCATCGGTCTTTTTGTCGTCGCTAGCGGCAGCCTTGAGAGCGGCCGGTGGGTGGGTGATGCCCTGGCATTTATTGACACGATCATCCTCGGCCTACTGTTTGCGATTATCCGCGGCCGCAAGGAAACGAACATGATGCCCGCAACGACCTTGGGTCTTCTGTTGGCGGCAGGAGTTTCGGTTTTTTTTGCCGACTTCCCTCCAATGGATGCTTTCCAGTGGACATGGCTCTTGATAGGGGGCGTGATCATATTGCCGGTAGCGATTGCCTTTTTAACGGTAGGGCCGCGGTACCTGCCTTCGGCGGAGGCCGCGATGCTGACCCTGCTGGAGTCCGTATTGGGTCCGCTTTGGGTCTGGTTGGCGATAGGAGAGAATCCGGGGATGCGGTCGATTACGGGAGGCGCGATTGTCATCGGTGTGCTTTTTTTGCACTCATTTGTTCGATTCAGGCAATCCGGGTAGATCCTCGGTAATCTCCGTTTTGGCCACGGGCATCTTGCATATGCGTCGGGACAACGTAGGATCAACACTAACTAAGCTTTTCTGGACTCTCACGTGAACCGCCAGGCGCGAAACCAAATACGCAGCCAGCGTCGCGCCCAACGGGCGGCGGGCGCAAGGTTGCCGCAAGTCCCTTTTGGCCCGCTGGCTCACGCTTATCCCCCAATCGGCCCACTGACCGAAGAACAAGTTGAAGAAATTCACGAGGCCTCTTTAGTCATTTTGCGAGATGCTGGCATCGAGGTGATGAGCCGAACGGTGCGTGAACGCTTCGCGAGAGAGGGCGCCCGGGTAGACCATGATCGGGGCATCGTTCAGGTGGATCCGGATCTCGTCTTGGCGCTCGTCGGCAAAGCGCCGAGTGAGATTACACTGACGCCGCGAAACCCAAAGCATGCGCTTCATCTGGGTGGCAACCGGATTTACTTTGGCATGGTATCTGGTCCGCCAAACGTGCACGACCGGGTCAACGGTCGACGTGCTGGAAATTTTGCTGACTATCAACAGCTAATTCGTCTGGGGCAGGCGTTTAACGCGGTGAGTATGTTTGGCAATCAGGCCGTGGCGACGACTGATCTAGCGGTGTCGACCCGCCATCTGGATTGTTACGAAGCGAACTTACTGTTGAGCGACAAAATTTTCTCCGCGATTCCGATTGGCCATGGGCGAGTCAAGGATGCGGTGGAGATGGTCGCCATGGCCCGCGGCCTAGACGTTGACGGTCTGCGTGAAAGTCCCGGATTGATCGCGAATATCAACATTAACTCGCCCAGGAAGCTTGACGAGGCCATGTCAGACGGTGCCCTGGCGCTTGCCGAGTTCGGCCAGCCCGTCATTGTCACGCCGTTTACTCTTCTGGGTGCTATGACCCCAGTCACAATGGCAGCAGCATTGGTTCAGCAGAATGCCGAGGCCTTGCTGGGTATCGCAATGGTTCAGCTGTTCTATCCCGGGAGCCCTGTCGTTTATGGCGGTTTTACCTCGAACGTCGATATGCGATCGGGAGCGCCGGCATTTGGGACTCCTGAAAACGCAAAGGCCAATCTTGCGGGTGGCCAGATGGCGCGGCGGTATCGACTGCCCTACCGAACCAGCGCTTGTAACGCCTCCAATGCGGCTGATGCGCAGAGTGTCTACGAGACGATGATGGCCCTATGGGGCGGGGTGATGGGTAACGGAAATCTTATTTATCACGCGGCCGGGTGGCTTGAAGGGGGGCTAGTGGCATCCTTCGAGAAAGTGATCATCGATGTGGAGGTCATTCAGCATGTTACTCAGATGTTGCAGCCGATTGACACCCGCCCGGAGGAGTTGGGTATTGATGCAATCTGCTCAGTGGATCCTGGCGGGCATTTTTTTGGCGCCGACCATACGATGGCTCGCTACGAGACGGCGTTTTATTCACCCCTTCTGAGTGACTGGCAAAACAACGAAAATTGGCTTGCGGCGGGCGGCAAGGATGCAACGACCCGGGCTACGGAGGTCTGGCAGTCTGTCCTAGCCGAGTTTGAACCGCCTCCCATCGATATTGCTCGCCAGGAGGCGCTCGCCGATTACGTCGCCCGTCGCAAAAAAGAGATAGGCTCTGGTGAGCCCTAGGCCATCAAACGGATAACCCATTCGATTAGCTTAATCTGCGCGCAAGGTGCTCTGGATTGCGCTCACAACCCTGTCGCGAATGAGAGGCTGAGCCTTCTCATTGGGGTGAATGCCATCGGCCTGCAACCACTCGGGATTTGCGAAGATCTCTTCAAAGAGCGATGGAATCAAGGTCGCTCCTAAGGCGTCGGCCACCGTTCCATAGTTCTCTCGGAAGGCCATCCGGTAAGCGGGCCCGTAGTTGGCCGGAATGTCCATCTCAAACATAATGACCTTCGCTCCTGATTGGAGCGCCAGCGTTGCCATGGCCATTAAATTGCTGCGGATTGCCAGAGGGGGGTGACCGCGGAACCCATCGTTTGCCCCAATTTCCAAAATAACGATAGACGGTCGATGTTGTTCCAGAAGGGCAGGCAAGTTCGCGCGCGCGCCGGCTGTGGTCTCTCCACTCACAGACGCATTGATAAAATCGAAGCCTTCAATAAGCTGTTCCTGAGCAAGATGAACCCAGCCATCTTGCTCAGACATTTGAAACGCTGCACTCAGGCTGTCGCCAAGAACCAGGACGGTCTTTGTGTCGGCCTGTACAGCAGGATGTCCTAAAACCAGAAAAAAAATGAGCGAAACCGAACCAAATCGCCTCATCGTTGAGGCCAGGCACCTTGTTCGTGAAGTGGAGGGGCCGACGGGAAAACTGACCATTCTGGATGATGTCTCGCTGGAGGTGGCGCGCGGGGAGTCGGTGGCAATTACGGGACCTTCGGGTTCCGGAAAGTCTACCTTAGTGGCGTTATTGGCTGGCCTGGACGTACCGACCGCGGGGGACGTGGTGTTAGCGGGCGAGTACCTGAACCGTCTGGATGAGGACGGCAGGGCCCAGCTGCGTTCGGGGCGTGTGGGATTTGTCTTTCAGGCGTTTTACCTGATGGAAACGTTAACGGCGCGTGAGAATGTGATGCTGCCATTAGAGATCGCTGGCCGTAAAGATGCTGCCCAAATAGCCACCGATTGGCTGGACCGTGTCGGTCTTGCCGACCGGCAGGATCATTATCCGCGTCAGCTGTCTGGCGGGGAGCAGCAACGAGTGGCTATTTCACGAGCCTTCGCTATCGAGCCGCAGATTCTTTTTGCCGATGAGCCGACCGGCAATCTGGACGATAAATCTTCCCAACACATAGCGGAGCTGCTTTTTTCCCTGTGTGACTCGCGTCAGGCCGCCCTCATTTTAGTGACTCATGATTCGGCGCTGGCCGCGCGTTGTCAGTCGCGCATTGCGCTGGCAGGCGGTCGATTGGTAGGCGCCTCTTAGTGCAGCATGTCCTCTTTCAGGCGCTTCGACAGTTGCGCCGCGAGTGGAAAGCCGGCGAGATCCTTGCACTGGGCGCGGCCATGGCAATTGCAGTGGGCGCTATTACGGCAGTGGTCGGATTCTCTGAGCGGATCATGAGCGGGCTTGAGCGCAGCGCGGGAGAGGTGATTGCTGCCGACATCAAGCTTGCGTCTCGCGAGTCGGTGCCGGTTGCGATAGAGGAGGAGGGGCGCCGCCTTGGTTTATTGGTGGCACGAACAACCGCGTTTCCGACGGTACTTTTTGACAAGGGGCAGACCCTACTGGTGTCGGTTAAAGGCGTGACCGAGGGATATCCGCTTCGCGGCGCGTTGAAGATTAAGCGCTCTCTCGAGGATGACGCCGCGGAGGAGCGTGTCGTGGGCATCCCCGCTCCCGGTGAGCTGTGGGCAGATCCCAGAGTGTTCTATTCGCTAGGCGCACAGTTGGGGGATACGCTGCAACTGGGGAATACAATATTCAGGCTCACGGCAGTGCTGACCTATGAGCCCGATAGAGGAGGCCAATTTTTTAGTTTCTCACCGCGCCTGATGATTAATGCGACAGATCTTCAGGCGACCGGTCTTTTGGGTCCAGCCAGTCGGGCACGGTACGCGCTATTGGCTGCGGGCCCCGTGGAACGGGTCGATGAGTTTAAAGCGGTTATTGAGCCGGCGTTGGATCGGCGCATTGCGATTGTGGATCTTGACTCAGCTCAGGAGCAGGTGGGCGCGACCGTATCGACCGCCCGTGATTTCATAGGACTCTCATCGCTCGCCACGCTGTTAATTGCAGGCCTTGCCATCACCGTAGCGTCGCGACGGTATGTTGATCGACGTCGCCGCCAAACGGCGCTTCTGCGAACCTTTGGAGCCTCTTCCGCTTCGGTTCTCCTCACCCACCTGATCGCCCTGTCGTCGCTGGGCTTGGGTTGGGGTGTTCTTGGGGCGGCAGGAGGATTTGCGGTGCAGGAGGTCATGGCGGGACTCATTGGCAGCTTGCTACCAGGGACGCTGCCGGCGATGGGCATAGGCCCCGCCTTTCTGGGGATTATTTTAGGAACGCTTCTGCTGGTTGCGTTTTCGGTTCCCTCTTTTTTCACGCTGGCAAGGATTGCGCCTATTGAGGTCTTGAGAAGCACTGAGAAAGCGGGCAGCGGGCGATTTTTCTGGCTGATCTATCTCATCCCTATCGGCGGACTCATAGGTCTCACGCTTACTCAGGTTGCCTCACCGCTTCTGGTTCTTTTTTTAGCGGGCGGGATCGCGCTGAGCTTGATAGTGATGATGGCCTTGAGCGTGGGGGTGCTTATCGCGATGAAGAGCCTTTCTGATGGCGCGGGGGTATCCTGGCGTTTTGGCCTTGGGAGATTAATTCGCAACAAAACCGCCAGTACCTTTCAAATCTCGACGATTGGTCTTGGGTTGAGCATACTGATTTTGCTGTCGGTGGTAAGAGGTCAGTTGTTTGATGCCTGGGAGTCGAGGACACCCGACGACGCGCCAAACTTTTTTTTCGCCAACATTCAGCCGATCGAGCGCGAAGGTATGGCGCGGTTTTTTCGTGAGCAGTTTGATGGGGCGCCCGCATTTACGCCGATGGCCACCGGACGTTTGGTCGCGATCAATGGCGCGACTCCTGTAGCGGAGGATTATCCAGACCCCCGGACGTCCTCGCGGATAGACGGGAACCTTAATTTTTCGTGGGCCTCCTCGATTCCCCCCGGTAACGAGATCGTCGCCGGGCATTGGTGGGAGCCGGGGTCTTCAGAGCCTGTGGTCTCCCTTGCCGCCCGATGGGCTGAACCGCTTCGTGTGGATGTAGGCGATACCATCTCGGTACGCAGTGGTGCGCAAGTGATTGAGGCCAGAATCATCAACATCCGGCAGGTGCAGTGGGAAAGTCTGACGCCTAACTTCTTCGTGCTTTTCCCGCCTGCTGTGCTCGAAGATGCGCCACATACCTATCTCAGCGCCGCACGCCTGGAGAGCGAGGACCAGAAAAAGCTCATTGAGTTGAACCGCCTATTCCCCACAAT
>Ga0075478_10000035_pt1 | contig 39737 bp, 52 predicted proteins | sample DEB08_DNA_15_FD_71483 | JGI IMG/M metagenome (GOLD analysis project Ga0075478, IMG submission 71483) | Aqueous microbial communities from the Delaware River and Bay under freshwater to marine salinity gradient to study organic matter... | ecosystem: Environmental > Aquatic > Marine > Coastal ...
GTACCAGTTCCGGTGTTAGCTACATTCTTGTTGTTCGTACCAGTTCCGGTGTTAGCTACATTCTTGTTGTTCGTACCAGTTCCGGTGTTAGCTACATTCTTGTTGTTCGTACCAGTTCCAGTGTTAGCTACATTCTTGTTGTTCGTACCAGTTCCAGTGTTAGCTACATTCTTGTTGTTAGTACCAGTTCCAGTGTTAGCTACATTCTTGTTGTTCGTACCAGTTCCGGTGTTGGTATTTTTCTTGCATCGACCCATCATGCGGTTAAACATTCCACATTTTTTGGATCCATTCGCTACCGTCGCGACTGCTGCACCTGCACCCACACTAGCAGCTGTACCGCGCTTTAAAAAATTGAACATTCCCTTCTTGGGTGCGGATGCGTTCGTACCTTTATTCAAAAATGACGTATTCTTATTAGATGCGGGTGCATTTGTACCCTTGTTCAAAAACGAAGCATTTTTCTTCACACTCCCACTAAATGTGGGTGCATTTGTACCCTTATTCAAAAACGACGTATTCTTATTAGATGTGGGTGCGTTTGTACCCTTGTTCAAAAACGACGCATTTTTCTTCACACTCCCACTAAATGTGGGCGCGTTTGTACCCTTGTTCAAAAACGACGCATTTTTCTTCACACTCCCACTAAACGTGGGTGGGGGTGGCGCAGAATTTTGGGGTTGATTCAAAAACGCGGGTTTTGACATGGGAACACTGTTTGGAATAGTCTGGGTGGGGGTTTGGTTTCCGGAATTTTTGGAAACAATCGGGGCTTTGAATGAGAGCTTATTCGGAAACTTGAGAGTGTTCTGTTTCTTTCCGGAATTATTAGTCATAGAAAACCCATTCTTATTTCCTGATAAGTTCACGCGATTTCCATTACCATTGTTAGTGTTACCGTTACGATTGAAGTTTCTGTTATTCTTGTTACCGAAATTGTTAAAGTTCGAGCTTTTGTTTTCGGTGTTGTTGAATGCAGAATTATTGTTAAAATTGCGACGATTGTTGTTCACTGCTGTGTTGTTCACTGCTGTGTTGTTACGCACTGCCGTGTTGTTACGCACTGCTGTGTTGTTACGCACTGCTGTGTTGTTCACTGCTGTGTTGTTCACTGCTGTGTTAGAAACGTCCTTTGTGATGAGACGTTTCGAGACAATCTTCACAGGTTCTCGGATTTTAAGATACCTGAGTCGTTTACCGATTGCATCGGTAAGCTGTTTTTTAGTCATTTGCTCGATTTGGGACGTAAGACCAACTTTACGCGCAATCCTTTTAAGATCCGAGCGCTTCGTGGCAGAGTCGAAAAGAAGTTCATACTCTAAATGTTTCAGTGGTGAAGCGCGATCGATTAAATATGTTCGATCCGCGGTCATCACGAGAGGAGGGAGTGGAAGCTTCCCACCATGAATATTATCATATGCCTCACACATCTGTTTTCTTGTGAGATTAACATTTTCCCCAGTTTGCATCTTAATGCTTTTTCTGAGATTTTCAATGTCAGCGTCTGGATCACACGCTGTGGCCATTTATATTAAACTAACAAAAAAAGTATTAGCGAGTAGAATATCCGATATTGTACAATCTAACTTTTTCTTCATAGGTCATGTTAAAATTAAACACGTTTGTATCTTTTACGTTTATGTCGATAACCTCTACTGGTATATCATACTGAACCCTGTTTTTGAGAGACGAACGTACTAGTGATTCTACGTATTGTTTTGGTGTTTCTATATCTTCCTGATGGATCGTATCCATCTTAATTTTTATACATGTAACTTCGTGTGGTTTTTTGTCCAAGAATGGGTTGATTGGGAATTGTTCCTGAGTACCCCCGTCAACATACGTTTTTCCATCATACTTTCCACATGCGAAAATAAGAGGTATCGCAATACTCATACACACTGCATCTATGACCTTCATATCCGGGTGTGTATCTCTCGAAAAGTATTCTGTTTTGTTGGTATTCAGACAGAATGCCGAAATATAAATTTTCATATCCAATTCATTAAATGTTGGGTCACATCCACATATCTCAACGAGTTTTTTACGTATGGGTGTCATAGATACGAACCCAAACTTATTGAAAAAGGATCCAAGTCGCAATTTCACGAGAGTTGATATATTTAGGTCGAGTGAAATGTTTAAGATTTCATCTATAGACATACCCAACGCCAAAAAAAGTGCGATGATAGATCCTGCCGATGAACCGGAAATCTCTTGAATTTCGGCTAATTGGGATTCACGTGCCTTCAAGCTCCCTATGAGTGAATAAATCGCCATGGATGCTGGACCCAAAACGAGATACTTCATCTTCTTACTTAGTAGAATTGAGGAAATTGACGACGTAAAAGCGCGAAAATGACGGCGTACACTACAGTGTGAATCATCGCCGACTCGACACTCGTTTGACCAGACTGAAATACTCCGCCCGAGCCCGCGGGAATAGTCAATAGAAGACCCGGGCTGAGTGCGATGAACATTGCCGTCGTGACGATGAGATCGCTCTGAGTAAGTACAAGACCCATCGCCTTCGCGACCAGACTGTACGCGAGGAAGAATACGAGGGCATGGAAAAAAACGGACATTTGATCTGTTTGGCGGTTCATAAATTTTACCTTTGAGCCGTCGGTCGTGAGAACCATACCGGGGCTCAGCGCGAGAAAAAGGGCGGCAGGTACGGCAACCTTTTGAGTTGTAATATCTGGGAGCATTTAGTATACACGCATATAATTTTTAGTGAAATCTACAAAGTGGTAAAATGTGACACCTCGTAGCATCTCTTCATGAAGTCCATTCATGTTAACGATACGTCTAATATGCTTCCACACATATTCAAGTGTATCCATGTGTTCCGAATACACACGCTCCTGGTACGGATCATGATTTTCATAGCATAGCTCGACAAAGTCACAAAACTTCCCGGAATGTTGGAGATGTGCATCATCCAATAACGTATTCATGGTGTTCCAAATGTGTCGCAGTTCATCTGAGTATTCGACTTCCCAGTCTTCGATATTCAGAGGAGTGTGTTCATTATTAAATTCATCGTCGTCGCTCACACAGGCGTCAAACCCAATGGTAGCTTCGTCGACGTACTGGCTCCAAACCATATTGTATTTCTACTTATCTTCTTTTACAGGTTTATCTTTTATACCAGTTAGCGAAAGAGAAGTTGACTCTTTCGTCTTAAGCCCATCTTTAATGGCATTCAAAGCCCCCTCAACCTTCGTTTCATCTCCACCAAAAAATGTCATGAGACCTTCCTTGATCGCGTCCTTATTCATACCAGCCTTCCTGACAGACTTGCGGATGCTAATCTTACCCTTCCTGAGGTTAATGGTATCGATACCCTGTTCCATCATATGCTTTTTTACATTTTCCTTAAGACGCTTCTCTTCCTGATTGAGGACCTTGATATCAGATTTAGCTTCAGAGAGCTGTTTAGTAAGATCTACTAGTTTAGAAACACTTTCACTAAGTTCATTCGTCACAGAAGTCATTTGTTAAATTACACTAAGGTCTAATCTTTAAGCGCACAAACCGCGTTGCATGGTGTCGGGAGCGATAGTGGAATTGTTCCACACGAAAGGTTCCTTAGGGTTAGGGGGATCCTTGCGGATCTGTTGGTTCGCGTTGCGGAGGGCACCACCGATGGTCTCGGGATAACCGACCTGAGCACGAGGTTCGAGGAAGTTCTGACCCTTGAGCACATCCTCTGGGGCAAACTGCCCAAAGTCTTCCTTGGAAGACACTTCACGAGGAAGGAGAGACGACGCGAGGCCGGTACCCTTGTTCATACCAGCGGAAGCAGTCGCGGGACCGATCGAGGAACCAGAACCGAAGGAGCTGTACTGCTTCTCGGTGATAGAGTAGTTAGAGGACCGGTTCACAACGAACAAGAGATAGATCACAACAGCGATGGCAGCGAACATCAGAATTTGCTGAGTGCGACCCTTCATCATAGTTTATATATTAGTAACAAATTTTTTTATTTAGTGAGAATATCGATCCGTTCTTTGATTGTCGTCTGAGGTTCCTCTGGTACGGAGTCGGGCTTGGGCTCGGGCTCGGGCTCAGGCTCAGGCTCAGGCTCGGGCTCGGGCTCGTCAACAAAAGCATACTCCTCTGGGTATACGTCACTTACTGGTTCATCTTTTACGGGATCATCGTGTACCCGAACCTGTACAACATTCCAATGGCCACCAAATGCCTTCTTGGCAAACCAAAGACCGGCGAATTCGACGATAACATCGCACGTCTTTTCGGGCTGGACCATTTCAATATCGACGTGTTCCTGGTTCATGTTAAATACACGCAGAGCTGGTTCAGTGATAACATCAGCGGTCATCTGACCACCATTGATGATACTGCGGTACGCACCCCTGATCACTTTTTCGGAGAGTTGCTTACCGAACCACTCGACACAGTTATCGTGCGCGGCGGATAAATTCTGGGACTCGATGTCAGTGATCTTGGACATGTTCGAGTCTGAATTGATGTCAAAAACCATCTCCCCTGAGACTTCGGAAAATGTTACGGCATTCAACTGAACGAGACACTTCTGCTTCTCATCATTTGAAGCCTTCACAAAATAAAGACCATCGTCACCTTTGGCTGGGGTGTTATAGAACATTATGCTTACTTTATGTCTCACTTCTTTAAACCAATAAAAGGTATAGCCGACGCGTTATCTAAAACCTTCTTAGATATCCAATCATTGCGACCAGGTTTGTACCCATACAACGTTTTGGTCACATTGAGGTTTTTTGGTAACCGCTTCGCCTGAACAGGTCTGAGTGGAAATTCGTTTTTAACGTATGCATTATTCTTCACATTTTTCCATTTCTTATTCTTAAGATTGAATCGTTGGTTCCCATGTGATTTGTTAAAACCCTCTACGTTCATCTTATTCGTCACGGGTTTTAGACCATGCACCAATTGTTTGGACAGACGCTCTTTCGAAGGCTCCGTCGTGAATCTCTTGTATTTATGAGGGTCTACTCGCTTCGCCTTCTTTATGTTTACTTCCCTGTATGACTTCATAGGTTTCATTTTTCGAAGACCTAATTTTGAACGAATCTTCTTGAACACGGTATCTATTGAATCTGAAGTTCCCACTCGTTTATCGAAAAGTTTACCGAGTCTCACGAGACGAAGACGGTCCTTGACTTTCTTTTCCGGCCTGAGTTTCAACTTTTGCATGAGATAAATATCCTCGACCAAAAACTCTTTACTCGCAACGTAAATCTTTTGGTTGTTTATCATCTTTCCAGAGACCGGGTTTCTATACACGACACTTTTCCGTTTCGTGTCCGCGACTTCGTATCCGAATTCATTGGGGCGCATGAATGGGATATCGAGTATACCACCAAGTGTGGTCTCCTGGATACGTCCGGTCGCGGGTGAAAAGAAACGGATATTCAGATCGAGTGCGAACAACTCTACGTCTATGAATACATCACTCTTGGATGGTTTATTCGTCGCACCACTCTTTTTCTTTTTTATGAGTGTGTATCTCCTGGTGACATACGGACCACTTTTACTGAATCCAATACCCGTGAATTTGAAAAGTTTCGGGTACTTGTTTTGGAACGACGCGATCCTGTTCTTGATCCGTGTGTTGAGATTTTTCGCGTGTTTACCGAGCATGTCCCAGAGTAGTAGTTTGAGTGCCTGCAGTTTTCCAAAATATTTGGTATCTGTCTTCATGAACGGGACAAACTTCGCGTCAATATCTGTGGTGACGATACGATCATTGAAATCAACGTACAGGTTAAACGCTTCACCGCCACTCACGATGAGGTCACCCGACGATTTCAGGGATTGGGTGAGTTCCCCGATCGTATCAAGTATTATATCACGAATAGAATCTGTTACCATGACATAGACCATTTTTTCCAGGGAATTGTCTGGAAATTTGTCTCGAAGTCGCTGTCTGAATTTTCCGAGATCGCGTTGTTCGTTCCTGTCGAAGTATTTCTTCAATTTCGCATCTTTGAAAAATAGATTTTCATTCATGAACTTATCAATGGCAACTTTCGAATAACTTTTTTCATCCATTAATATATCGTGATATAATAATATGGTCTGCAACGTGATAGACGAATGCAGGTGCTATGCATACGAAGATGACAAAAAACAATTTTGCGGGGTACGCAGAGGTCCACACGTACTCCCATGTCCTTCAGATTGTTGTGCTGGTGGGTGTTCAGGTAAAATCCCATTTAGAATCATCCCTCGTCCCAAGCCACCCAAACATGTACCAAGTTTCCGAGACATGGACATGAAAGTCTTACTGTTATTCACGGTCATTCTAGGTTGTATTTTTCTCCTTCTACTCTGACTTAAAGATTAACGAGCTAAGTAAGATATAATGTCTCTCGAAACTATTCAAACTGAAATCGCTGCTCTCCGCTCTGAAGTCAAGTCTCTCGTGAAGCTCGTCCGCAAGGTCAAGAACTTCCAGGAGGACCCCGATGGGGAAAAGGCTAAGAAGCGCGCCGAGAACAACGGCTTCAACCGCAAACAGGAAATTACACCTAAGTTGCGCGAGTTTCTCAGCCTTCCCGAAGGCGAGCTCATCTCTCGCTCTGAGGTAACCAAGTTCGTGAACAAGTACATCATCGACAACGGGCTTAAGCACCCCGAGAACGGTCGTCAGATTGTCCTCGACGACAAGCTCCGTAACCTTCTCGCACCACCTGCGGATGTCGTTGTGACCTACCTTAATCTTCAGAAGTACCTTTCTCCTCACTACGTGAAGAAGGCTTAAAAAAATAAAACACATACATAATAAGATGGTGACTTTTCTGACAAAAGAAACCACCGAATCACTTATTGGTACAAAGATCAAAAATCTTGATTTGTACCAAAAGGCTTTTACACATAAATCTGCTCTCAAAGAGTATGAACAATTTACAGAATCTTTTGAAACCCTCGAATTTATTGGTGACTCTGTACTTGGATTTGTCATCACTAAATTTTTATTTGATCAGCATGAAAGTAAGCAGGAGGGTTTTTTAACTAAAGCTCGAACAAAACTTGTTCGTGGCGAAATGTTAGCCAGTATTGCACTGAAACTGGGTCTCGAGAAGCTTGTCATCATGGACGAGAAGGGAATGCGTAATGGATGGAATAATAACCCAAAGATTTTAGAAGATGTGTTTGAGGCTCTTATTGGTGCTATCTACATGGATATTGGTCTTTTACACGCAAAAGAGTTTGTGCTTCGGATCTACCAAGACCCTTCGATGGTTGATATGAATGCCATAATGGTGGATGATAACTTTAAAGACCATCTCATGCGCTATTGTCAACTCAACAATTTCCAGCTCCCGGAGTACCGTGTGTGTGCACATCACGAAGGTTTGTTTTACATAGACATATATGTGAATGGACAATTCCTGAGTCGGGGATCTGCCAAAAGTAAGAAACAAGCTGAACAAAATGCAGCTAAGTCATTCTTTGATCAGCTTAAAAAATACAATGTACAGTAATTTAATATGCATCCGAATGTCAAAGCCCTAATTGAAAGGGAATATGCGGCACAAAAGTCTGAGGAGTGGCTCGCTCTTCGTGGAAACATGTTGACCGCTTCAGACGCTGCGACGGCGATCGGCGTGAACAAATATGAAACACCAGATGGATTACTCCTTAAAAAGTGTGGTCTTGGTGAAAAGTTCACTGGGAACGCCGCCACTCGTCATGGTGAGAAATACGAGGATGAAGCTCGTATACTCTACGAGGAACGTCACGGGGAAGTCGTGCACGAGATTGGTCTCTGTCCCCATCCCGAACATTCGTGGCTAGGTGGAAGTCCTGATGGTGTTTCCGAATCCGGAAAGCTCGTCGAGATTAAATGTCCTCCTCAGCGTGCTATCATTCCCGGTGTCGTGCCGGAACATTATATGCCCCAGCTACAACTTTGTATGGAAATTCTCGACCTAGAAGAGGCGGATTTCATTCAATATAAGCCAGCTGAAACCAATTGGCCGAAACCGGAAGAGTTTGACGTCACCAACGTGAAGAGGGATCGTGAATGGTTCAAGAAATACCTCCCAGTCATGAAGGAGTTTTGGGACAAGGTTGTGTACTATCGAGAACACATCGATGAACTCCCGAAACCCAAAGAGAAAGTGAAGAGACCTCGTAAGAAGAAGGAACCTGAACCCGTCGTGTGTGAAGTTCAGGTACTTCCAGATGAGGATGTGTACGTGGAAGATTGAAACCTAAGTGAATCATCTACACAAGAAAAACATCTCAAAAAATGAAGATTGAAGGTCTCAACGGACGTCTTTTTGCACCGTACCAACATGACGGTGTGAAGTGGATGCTTGGTATGGAACACCAAGCGTCCGGACCCAAAGGTGGGTTCTTATGTGACGAAATGGGTCTGGGTAAGACCGTACAACTTGTGGCGACCATGCTCGGAAACCGCAAGTCCCGTACACTCATCATCGTACCCAAATCTATTATCACTCAGTGGTCGGAGGAAATTATCAAGTTTGCACCGGGATTGCGAGTCGCTGTTTTTGATGGTCCGGACCGAGTCCTGGACAAATCGGCTGACGTGACACTCGCACCGTATACCCTTCTCGTGACGAAGGAGGGGACGACCCCTCTTCACATGGTCTCATGGGATCGAGTCATTCTTGACGAAGCCCATGAGATTCGAAACAAGAGTTCGAAACTGTTCAAGAGTGTGTGTCGCCTCAAGTCTGAAATAAAATGGATTGTCACGGGTACACCTGTGTTCAATTCGATGCAAGATTTCGTGTCTCTGTGTACGTTTCTTGGCATCCCAAAAAGTTTTGTTCAGGGTCGAACGAAGGAGATCAAGGACATCTACATTCTTCGAAGAACCAAAGATGACCTGGTCGATCGACTCAAACTTCCTCCGTGTTATTTCGAGAATGTCGAACTCGATATGTTTCCAGAGGAAAAAGCACTTTACGAGTGTGTCTTTACCGAAGCACAGGATACGATCAAGGATGCGTTCAGACACGCCCAAAGTCTCAACGCGAAGAATATGGTCATTCTGGAGTGTCTTCTTCGCGCTCGACAATGCATGATTTGGCCGCAGATGTACCTGGATGGTGTCGCAGTGAAGAATGAAACCACACCGACGAGATGGACGGGGCGATCGAACAAGATGGAGACGTTATTCAGGATGATTCAGGAACACCCAGATGAAAAGAGCCTTGTGTTTTGTCAATTCAGGGGTGAAATGAATTACATTCAGAGTCAGTTGAAGTGCCCAGTCTTTAGGGTTGATGGCTCGGTCCCTAAGGATGAGCGCGTCAGGCAGATTGAGGGTTTCAAGAAGGCATCCAGTGGTGCTGTTTTCATCATTCAGATTAAGAGTGGTGGTCAAGGTCTCAATCTTCAGGAAGCGACCCGAGTGTACATCATGGCGCCATCATGGAACCCTGCAACGGAACTTCAGGCGATTGGTCGAAGTCATCGAACTGGACAGACACAGGCGGTTTACGTAAAAAAATTGATCTACAAAGAGTGTCCGCGTTTCGTGAGCGTCGAAGAAGAGATGATGGCACTTCAAGGTCATAAATCCATAGTGTGTTCCGAAGTTTTGAATGATGACAGGGTGAAGACACAGATCCCGGTGAATCGAACATCTGACCGAATTTCAATCCTCGACATTAAGAAAATTTTCCGTGCTTAATGTAAAAATGACTGTTGGATCTCGCGCTGAAGTTTTTCACGGTAACGCTGACAGGACTGCTGGAGGTCTTTCCAAAAAGGATCTCATCATGAAGGATGGACGGATTGTATCCAAGTCGGCGAGCAAGGCTGCTCTCAAGCGTATGAAGAAAGAGGGTAAGAAGGCGATGGTGAAAGTGTTCAAGCCTAAGAAGACTGGTTTCAAGCTTCAGCCCAAGGTTGGTACCGTAGAGTATGAGAAAAAGATTGCTAAGATGCAGTAAAATTTTGTAACTATAGAGTAAGAATGTCTCTCAAGCGCTGGGAAGACTCAGTGAAAATTGCAAAAATCAAACTAGGAATAGACCCAAAGGAATTTACCCGGATTCAAGGTAAATTGCTCAAGGAGTCTCAGAGAATATATCGCATTTTGATGTTGAATAAAAATGTCAGTAAAAAGTAATTATGGCTTCGACCAACCAGAACCAGGTGCCAAACAATGCCTCGCGTAATCCCAACATTGCTACCGGGAACAACGCTCGTGGGAACAACAACAACCAGGCTCGTGGGAACAACAACAACCAGGCTCGTGGGAACAACAACGGTCGTAACAATAACGCCAGGAATGGTAATTCTGTTATGGCCCGAGCGCGCGGTAAATCTCTCGCGGAGCAGGCACAGTCTCAGGGGTACGCGATGGCCCAACGGGCTCACGAACAGGCACTCGCTATGGTCCAACAGGCGCAACTTCAGGCTCTCGAAAAGGCGAAACAAGTCGCTGTCGCTCGTGGTTTGCAGTTCAATGCTAACGTACCAACCAACTACCTCGATTCTCAGGGGCGTCGGATCATGCAAGGTGCGAACGGTGGTACGTACGTGAACACTGCGAGTGGTCGTAACTATAAGCCGACACCTGCGTTTCTGAACCAGATGGGTACGAACGTCGTATCTCAGGTTGGAAAGAATAATAATCTCCCTTAACAATAAACAACAATGGCGTTCGCCGCCCTAGCGAAGAGTGCTCTCAAGTCTGCCGCCAAGTCCGCTGCCAAGGAAGCGAAAGGTATGGCAAAGAATCTCGCCAAGAACGCCGCCGGAGAACTCAAGGCCGCCGCGAAGGCCAAGTCTCAGCAGATGACTCAAAACGCGATCAAATTTGGAACGGCGAAGCTGAACCAGGCTCAGGCGCGCGTTGCAAACAAGATGGGTGCGATGGCGGTTGGTGTACAGGCTGGTGCGCCCGTGATGGTGGGTCCTAAAGGTGGTAACTTCCGACTCAACTCCAAGGGTCAGCGTCTTCCTATGCTTCCTCTTCGTTAGGTAAGACAAACTGGAATCCCTTAAGGTTCTGAGGCTCATATACGACGAGCTGATATAATTTCCAAGTACATCCAAACATCCTATTCAAGAAATACACACTGCCAAGTTCGACGATGGCGTGTCCAGAATTCCTTGCATAGAGACCGTTTGTAACTTCATCCCTGACGGGAACCTTATCGGAATTGTAGATAGTCGCCTTGATGGCATCTTCCATATCTGTATCAACCTTCACCCGAATCTTCGGTTCGCGGTCGCCAGACATTTTAATATTCGAATTAAACATTGGTTCTAGCTCCTCTCTAGTCATTTGTTTACCAAAAATAGACTCACTCTGTTCAATGACAGAATCAATGACTATATTTTCAATCTTGCGTATGGACTCGTAAAACTTCTTCATATAGCTTCCATCTTCATCGTAACCTTTGATAGCGAAGTCGATATTATACTTCGTCTGACCAACCTCAGGTGTAAACCCGGAAACTCCAAATGGCATGTACATACGTGGGAACTGTATGCGGAAAGGTGTTCCCTGTTTTGTGCTGATGACGATCTTTCTATTATTGTATTCATTTAGTTGGATATTTTCAACAGCTTTGTCCATGAGTCACTGTATGTCTAACACGTAAAAACTTTAAGCTGAGCACGCGACACACTCTGGTTCTAAACTAAACTGGATTGGCCGAGCTTTCGCCTTAGATCTCAGATAATACATTCCAGTCTTAAGACCCGCCTTCCATGCATACATGTGCATTGAAGAAAGCTTTGACATTGTTGGACTCTCCATAAACAGATTCATAGATTGAGACTGATCGATAAAATGACCCCGATCCGCCGCCATATCGATAATACACTTTTGACTAATCTCCCATACAGTCTTGTAAAGACTCTTAATATCGTCGGGTATATCTACGATATTCTGAACGGAACCACCGGCCTTGACCATGAGATCCTTCATTTCCTTCGACCACAGACCACGCTTTTTAAGGTCATTCACTAAATGGTTATTCACGACAACAAATTCACCTGCAAGTGTACGCCTCAAATAAATGTTGGTTGTGTACGGCTCAAAACATTCATTGTTTCCTAAAATCTGAGCAGTTGAAGCAGTTGGCATGGGAGCCATGAGAAGACTGTTTCGAATTCCCTTAGTTTTGACCCGTTCACGCATTGCATCCCAGTCGTAACGACCACTGAATTTAGTATCACCTTCCCACATATCTGGCTGAAGAACACCTTCAGAGGCGGGAGATCCTTGAAAACTTTCATAAGGACCATCAATCTCGGCGAGTTCCGAAGAAGCCTCGATGGCTGCATGGTACATCGTCTCGAAGATGTGCGCGTTCATGAGACGAGACTCTTCACAGTCGAAAGGAAGACCACAAAGAATAAACACATCCGCGAGACCCTGAACACCAAGACCGATGGGACGGTGCTTCATGTTCGAACGTCGGGCAGTCTCCACTGGGTAAAAGTTGCGATCAATGACACGATTCAGGTTTTTCGTGACAATCTTTGTGACTTCATGAAGCTTCTCGTAATCGAACGTCTTCGTTTCCCGGTTGACATATTTGGGGAGGGCGATAGACGCCAAGTTACATACAGACGTCTCGTCCTTGTTTGTGTATTCCAAAATCTCTGTACAAAGATTGGAACTCTTAATCACACCCAGATTTTTCTGGTTCGACTTAGAGTTGCACGCATCTTTGTAGAGCATGTATGGGGTTCCAGTCTCCGTTTGAGACTTGAGAATCGCCTTCCATACATCGGCTGCGGGAACGGTCGCATTGGCAAGACCCTCTTCTTCATACTTGATGTAGAGCTCTTCGAACTCCTTACCATAGACATCAGAAAGGCCCTTAGCCTTGTCGGGACAGAAGAGGGACCAGTTACCGCCCTCTTCCACACGCTTCATGAATAGGTCGGGAATCCACATAGCTGAGAAAAGGTCGCGGCACCTAGCCTCTTCGTCACCTTGATTCAGGCGCAACTCTAGAAACTCCATAATGTCCGAATGCCAGGGCTCCAAGTATACGGCGATCGAACCCTTGCGACGACCAGCCTGATTCACATAACGCGCTGTGGCATTGAATACACGAAGCATTGGGATGATACCATCAGATTGACCGTTTGTACCTCGAATACGGGACTTGTTCCCACGAATATTGTGAATATGCATACCGATACCACCTGCCCACTTTGAGATTTGAGCACACTCTGTCAGAGTTCCGTAAATGCCATCGATGGAATCATCTTTACCGGCGATAAGGAAACACGACGACATTTGAGGTCTGGGTGTACCAGCGTTGAAAAGGGTAGGAGTCGCATGAATGAAAAAACCTTGTGACATTTTATCGTACGTTTCGAGTACAGACGGGATGTCTTTACCGTGAATACCAATCGCTACACGCATAAACATATATTGAGGTGTTTCAATGAGTTTACCATCGACGCGTTGAAGATAGCTCTTCTCGAGAGTCTTAAGACCAAAGTAACCAAATTCAAAATCCCGGTCCGTCTTGATCTGTTCTTTGACTTGTTGAGCGACTTCGACAACCTCGTCTGTGATCACACCAGCCTTGTGGAGTTTACGCATCGCGAGATGAAAATTATTAGGGCACACTTTTTGGATGTTACTCGCCACAATACGCGTAGCGAGTATTTCATAATCGGGGTCAGATGTGATCATACCGACACATATTTCGGCCGAAAGGGTGTCGATTTCCTGGGTTGTAATGTTATCATACATGGACGAAAACACTTGCTGTGCAACCTTCGAAGAATCACATTTTTCAGAAAGTCCGTACGTTAAGTTCTTGATCCTATTGGTGACATTATCAAATTTCATATCCTCAATACGACCTGAGCGTTTAATGACCCTCATATATTTACACTTCCCGTTTTATTTTTAACTTACTTCTTGCAGTTCAAGTCGGCACTCCGGACGGTGGCGGTTCCAAGTGTTTCCATGCGACGATCGGGTTGGAGAAGGTATGTGTTCACGAAGAATGGACCCTCTTTACCCGCTTGTGCTACAGGGGCATAGGATCCAATGAAGCAGGAGGGTGGACTACAAGCGATTGTGTCTACCGAGTTTGGACCTTTGGCATAAGCTTTGTCAAAATCGGCGTAGTTCAGCATTTACTATTGACACACAATTTTTTTCGGGATGTATATTAAATGAGTAATCTTCACCTGAATTCTGTAATGCAGTGTGAGACTCCATTGAATACACTCTTTTTTTCTGAGTTCAACAAAAATCTTCTTCAGCGTGGAATTCGTCAGGCGTTTAAGGATCGTACTGGGATATCCATAGATTATCAAAATAGTGATGATCTTTATGGGATCATGCGAGTCGTGTTCATCAACAACTCCGGTGATCACCAGAAAGAAGTGAACAAGCAGGTCAAAATGATGAATGCTCGTGTCATCGAAACTGCCCTGTCTCAGATCCAAACTGGGGTATCTCAATACATCGCCTATGTGAGTGAAATTGACACCACGAGGACCCTTCTCGACCAACCCATAAACACGAGTACGGTGGGTAAAAAAATACCCTACAACAACAAGATTGGAATCAACTAACTTAAAGTTAGAAATCTCCAATGAGGTAAGTATGAGCTTGAATTATTACAAGGCTGAAACAGAGAGAGTATGTAAATCTAAGGGATGGGACCGGGCACCCATCGACACTGTATGGCTCCTCCTTTCCGAAGAAGTCGGTGAACTCGCCTCAGCCATTCGACAGTACAAGAAGATGTACAAAAAGACGAATCTGAAAAAGGAACGAGGTACGGATGTCATGATGGAGATGGGGGATGTCTTCAGTTATCTTTTTCAATTGGCACACATGCTAAACGTAGACCTGGATCAGATGTGGGAAGAACACCGGTTCAAAATGAATGATAAAAAATATAATCTGAAGTAGTAGTAACAGCTATGAGTAAGTTTATGCTCAGCGATGAGGATGCTATTAACGACGTGAATCCATTTGTCACACAGGATTTTTCACTTCCAGGAAGTGTGCGACAGAGTGGGGGATTTGATAATTTTTCCAATGTGTCTGTGAGTGGAGGTCTGACTGATCCCAGTGAAAGTGTCTACTGCAGTATCGGTTTATGTGAGACACAAACCAAGCCCACGAATGTTTTCAGTGCCATTCACCCCCGTAGGAACATTGATACCGGGTTCGTGTGTGATATACCTGAGAAGATGAAAATCGGTGTTGCTAAACCGATGAGAGTTCCGTACTTTGGTATTTTTTTGATTGCCATGTTCATAACTCTTGCTCTATCGTTTGTACGACGGTAAGGAAGTACTCCAAACGGTCCAACTTGAAACACTCTTCGACACACTGATGTACGTGTTTTTTACAAAACTTTATGATACACTCTCTCTGCCAAGCACTTTTCATATTAATAATGGGTGGCTGGAAGCTGGGATCTAGAATCTTTGTCGCGTGTGCGAGACGAACGTACACGTTTATGTCACGCCTATGATACAAGAGTGAATCGAGTGCGAGTTCAGCCATTCGCTGTCTAACTTCCAGTGTCTTCTCGACCATGATGTCCAAAAACTTGATGTAAGGAATAGTATTCTTCTTCGCCTCGAAGAGTTGCCAATCCGCAAGAGGCTCGGTGTTCATGTAATCTGTGTACGTCTCGTACCCCTTTCCGCGTACATACGAATCATACACAATCTCCACGTAAGTGAGGTCAGATTCTACATCATGTACAACTTTCGCAGACTTAAAGAAGGAACTCATATACTCACATAAAGAATATATTCTTTAAACACCTAAGTAGTTAAACGAGCATCAGCTTATTTATGAACAAATGTACTCTACGATTGCGAACAATTCGTTTTCCTATCTCCTCACGATAGATGAGTTTAGGAATACTTTACCAGACGATCTCAGACCTTCGTGGATAAAGATTACTACGATTACGATGGTGTCAAACTTTATCCAGAATATTGACATCAAACGTCTTCGTTCCGTCTTTGAGGATATTGGTACATACAGGATGAAACGCTCCGGTACAGAAACGGATGGTTTTGAATGGAAACTCAAACCCACGACATTTTACAATCAAGTCACATTGACATATCATGATTCGTATAGTACCAAGTCAGTCAAAGTGTTTCCTAATGGTTCCATTCAAGTTGCCGGGTGCTGCGACCTCTTTGACTGTAAGCGCATCATCACACAATTGATTCATATTTTCAAAGTCTTTTTGGATTTGAAAATCGAAGTTCCTGGAGATTCTTTCAGGGTTGTCATGATCAATTCAAACTTCAGTCTCAATTATAACATCAACCTGATGAAAGTATCTGATTGGTTTGAAAGATATAATGATATTTTCAAAGTTTCATTTGAACCAGACCGATACTCTGCTGTGAAGGTAAAATTCAAGCCCGCACACGAGATGAAGGAGATTACATGTAGTATCTTCAGTACCGGTAAAATCATCATCACTGGTGCAGAGACACTCAAGGAAATTGCATTCGCATATAACATCATTAACCAACACATCAATGAAAATCCCGAGATTCGAGTGACCCGCACAGAAGATACGGACGTGTTTGATATATATCTAGGATACAAGTGTGACTCATTCGTGAAACATCTGAAGAGTAAGGGGTTTGAATCGTGGACGAGGACGATTACGAATAGACAAATTAATTTCTAACTTTATAGTAATCAAAATGTCTCAACGACTTGGAATGGCCGATGGACGCTGTTTCACGATCAATACGTCAGCCCAACTACTGAACAACTATGTGATGAAGAAGAATGATATCACCTTCGAAGACAACTACTCGTACCGCCAGCTTCTCCAGAAGCAGGGTCCCGAGCTCCTTTCGAAGATTCAAGATGAGCAGGGTAAGGGGAAGTGCAACTCGTGTGATAAACCTCTCGTCGATGCTTCTGATATCTACTAACTGAGCTAAATTACGAAAAAAACTTTAGACCCATACTCTAGAATGTCCACATGTTCTATATGTCTGAATGAAGTCAGGTCGACGAGGGCCAATCCTCCGATTCGCTGCGGACATATATTTCATACCCACTGTCTAGAGTTGTGGAAATTACAAGGTAAGAACACATGCCCCACGTGTAGGAAAGTGTTTGATGTTTCTCAATTTAAAGTAGATGTTACAATTCATAATAATTATACACAAGTATCTAACGTTGTCTCACTAAACGAAGATTCAATTCTAGACGTGCTCGATCTATTCGACATATCTTTCGAGGCGGAGAATACGTTAGACCTAAACAGTATTCTCTCAGATCTTGGGATAACCCTTGCCGACTTTGATACCGCTATCCTTGATACAGAAGGATGAGCAGTACTTATCATAGTTTAACTCCTTGTACTTTCTCGACGCAGTTCTAGGATCTTTAATTACTTTACCATTCGCATCACCTAGCAGGGGACCGGTCGCCCAGCCACGTTTATGACTAAAGACATTCGCCTTGAATGTGATTCGTTGCCCAACCTTGAACGAACCAGCCTTTTTAACTCTAGATTCAGGAATCTTAAAAAACGCGGCGACAGACTTGATCGTATCACCAGGTTTGATCTTGTATTCGACGATACCATGTTGTTTATAAAAGTGGAAATCACCCTGTCGAATATAATTCGTTGGTCGACCTGAGGACACGAACATCATAATCTTATAGTACCCCTTTTTACACTTTTTGTCACCGTCGATTTTGTAGACATTTTTAGGGTTGTCAGAAACGACGCGCTTGGGTAACCCGTCACATGATGTATAATTGTGTCTGACGTTAGACATCCCAGATCGGTCACCCGGAATCGACTTCTGCCAACGATACGCTTCATAATCTCCGACGGCGTACGCATAACAATTGTTATTGGGAATACCCTTGTTTGATCCCCAACGTCGGTTAGTAAATTTACTTTCAGATCCACTGAGTGGGAGGTCTTTTGTATTCGGCTTCGGCTTCGGCTTCGGCTTCGGCTTTGACATCTATGATGTACGTAGAAAAAAAATATCAGCATGTAATAAATGTTCAACAACCTCATCAAGTCTGAAAATCAAGACGATGTAGTCAAGCAGCTTCTCGTGTTCGTGCTGTCGATTCTCATCAGCACTTTCATCCTCCGCCTTGTGTGGAACTCGTCGCTCGTGAAGCACATCACCGTGCTCAAGCCCATCAACTCGATGCTCGATGCGTTCATCCTTTCCATTTCCATCAGGGTGATCGCCGGTCTCGACCGTTAAATTTTACGCACTCTTGTTCAGTTAACTCATTCCATTTATAAACATTTGTTCGTGTATTATAAATGTCATCTACAGTATTCATCGTAGGAAACAAGAAAGTCACGCTCAAGTACACCAGGAAAATGCCACGTGGTGAAGTTGACCGGATGAAATCATTCGTCACTAAGAATGGTGAGAAACTCGTCAAGACTTCAAAGTTTAAGATACTCTCTGAAGTTGACGAGGGTACGAAGAGGGTTTTTAAGGTTGACAAATCTTCTTTTTGAGTGTAGCGCGTTCATCATTTGATAGACCGTTCACATATTTGTTGATTTTAGCTTGCTTTAAGTTCCTTAGCACCTTATTCTTAGCCAAAGCCTTGTCGTACCGAGCCTTTGACCTGAATACACGATTCTTACCATTTACGTCGATGAAAGAGAGACGAATGGGTGTGGGGGTCTTAGTCTTGTGAGTTGGGGTGGCTGTCTTAATCTCGGAAACTGGTTTGGTGCGTGCAATACCAGGCCTCTTACGGGGTGCTGGTTTGGCTTTTGGTTTAGCCGCAAGTACAGCCGCAGCCCTCTTAATCGCACTGTTCATCTTCTTCTTCCTTTCTGCAGTTGAGAGTTTGGGGCTGGGGGTCTTGGTCTTAGCCTTAGGAGTCTTGGACTTGGGGGGAGTCCTAGCCTTAGGAATCATTTTGAGAATAGGTGCAACTTGAGTCTCACCGGTCAGGAAAGGGTGTGTCAACACATCCTCGAATGTGGGAACACTCTTGCTAACTTCGAGTAGCCATTTACGTTCACCGCTTCGTTTTACAGAGTCTTTTAATCCACCACCTTCATTTCTCATCGAAATACGACCCATCGTCGTGTACGGACCATTGAAAGTGAGGAAGTCTGTATTCGGTATGATTTTCTTTATGAAATTGTGAATGAGACGTTCTTCTCGGTCTTGTGGATGACGCACCTTCGCGAAGATGGTATACAGGAATAAGTGAAGATCATACAAGGGGTGTGCCGGTCCCTTGTCCGGAATACCTACATGTTTGTACCCACCATTTATTAGTGTAGGGTTTGTCATACGAGGAAAATGGGAGAGTCCGAAATCAATCATCACAGCATCCACACCACCATTGGGACTGGTGTAGGTCTTATTTCCAACTTTCCAAGAAAATGGAACCTTGAGATCTTTACTCACTATGACATTTCCACCATGTAAATCTTGGTGACGAAAACCGGGAATATCCTGACCAATCTGATACAGGTTATACACGACTTGTGTGATAACGGACTTTATCGCCTCGAGTGACGGTTCAGTTTGCCACCATTTATTGAATTCGACACCTTCCAAACGCTCCATATAAAGAATATTCATCTTCTCATCTTCACACTTCTTATAAAGATACATCTTGGGAACTGCATACTTTTTCAACTTTTGCGCAACTTTAAATTCAAAATCGGAGGTACCTTCAGAATTCAGGGATGTGTCAATCTCTTTGTACGCGACGTATCGACGACCATTATCATTGATACTTCCGCGGTACACTTTACCATACATACCCTGTCCAAGTGGCGTACCCTTACCAGGTCTAAGTTTCTCACTACTCCCATGATACGGAACTTTGAGATACTTACTCGGCATACACGCCTTCTTACCCCTGAGTAATTTTTTCAAGTTACTCTCAATATTAGACATACTTACTTGTTGTTAAGAAGTTATTTTCAACTTAACAAGAAGGGAAATTAAATCAAGTCCGTAGGACTTGGGAATTGTAAACTTACTGATCATCAATCTCCTCATCTTCAATCTCGTCAACCTCCTCCTCTTCCGCATCGGGAAGGTCGAGACCCTGAAACGCGAAAGAAGGGAGCTTGGCGGACTGCTCGAAGAGAGCCTGTTGGAGACGGATCGTGACACCGAACTTGTTGTCGATGAACCAGATCTGGTTGAGGTCGATGATGGCCATCGCCTTCTGACCCTTCTCGATGCTATCGAGAGTGACCATCTGCTTATTCATGTTGTAGCACTCGGGAACGAAAGACCCGTCAGACTTGGTCAGAATCTTAAGCTTCATGGTAGAAGGGTACTGCTCCTTACCGGGTCGAACGATCGGCTTGTAGAGTGCCTCCTTGAGAACCGCGACATTGAACTCTTTGCCGAGCCACTCCTTCGAGTTGGCTGCGACGGTGTTGACAATCTTATCGTCAAGTTCCTTGAGCTTGTTATGAAGCGCCATCGCTTCCTCATTATCAGGGTCAAAAGAGAGATCAAGTGAGTACGAAGTACGCCCGGTTGCCTCGTCCGTATAAGCGCTCAGGCCATAAGGAGAGCGCAGGAAAGGAAGTTGAACATATAGCTTTTTGTTGTCACCCGCGTTGAGGTAGACGGCTTTACCGCCATTCTTGTTCTTGCGAAGTTTCGAAAACTGCACGTTGGCAGGAGAGAAGTCGGAGGATTGCTGGATAGTGAGAGACATTGTTGGTTGGTTATATCTTTACTAGTTGACTTGACTTTAAGTAAGTTTTTTTGTTGACATATATCATAATAGAACATGGGTCTCTTTAAAGACTGTGGATGTGGATGTAACGGTAAGAAACAGGAGGAAAAGTTCATCATTTCGATCATTTCGGCACTCACGTTTTTCGTGGTTGCCAATCCTATGACCTTTAGGTTTGTCAGGGGGATTCTTGGATCGCGTATCGCGTCCCCTAATGGATGTCCAACAACGTTTGGTCTAGTTGTACACGCTATCGTATTCATGTTCATCGTGTGGGGCATGATGAACATAAAGAAGGAAAAACCTTCGTGTCCTAATGCGACTAAGAAAGTGAAGAAGGGTACGAAAACAGTCGTACCAATGGCAGAAGCTCCCGACCCGATGCCCGGTTTCAAGGAAGATAAGATACCCGAAAAGGTTGACACGGGTAAGGTCCTTGAGCCATTTGAGATTGGTGTCGATGGTGGGTTATTCAATTAAAAATCTTCGTCGAACGCGATGTTTTCAGAATCATCGTCTAATTTTCCATAATCACCTACACGTTTCTCGAAAAAGTTTGTCTTACCATCCAGTGAAATGTTCTCCATAAAATCAAAAGGATTTTTGGAGTTCCAGATGGGAGGCTGTCCAATTTGTTTCAAGAGACGATCGGAAACATATTCGATGTATTCAGACATTTTATCCGAATTCATACCTATGAGATTACATGGGAGTGCATCAATGATGAATCCCTTTTCAATTTCAACCGCTTCTTTGACGATTGAGTGAATGACTTCTGTCGAGGGTTTGTTACGGAGAAGTTTGAAGAGTTCGACGGCAAACTCCTGATGAAGCCCTTCATCTCGAGAGATGAGCTCATTACTAAAACAGAGACCGGGCATAAGTCCTCTTTTCTTAAGCCAAAAGATGGCACAAAAACTTCCAGAAAAGAAGATACCCTCGACACAGGCGAAGGCGAATAGACGTTCAGCGAATGGGCGGGTCTTGTCAAACCACTTCATGGCCCACTGAGCTTTGTTTTGAATACAGGGAATAGTTTGAATAGCTTCAAAGAGTTGTTTCTTTTCAGGTGAATCCTTAATGTATTTATCAATGAGTTTAGAGTACGTCTCACCATGAACCATCTCATTATGAGACTGATACGCATAGAACGACCGAGCTTCTGAGATTTGCACCTCGTCGGCAAAGTTGTTGTTGATATTTTCAAAAACGATACCGTCGGAACCAGCAAAAAACGCGAGAATGTATTTGATAAATTTTTGTTCGTTATCGTTTAGGGTTTTCCAGTCTTCCATATCCTTAGAGAAATCCACTTCTTCTGCAGTCCAGTTGGACATCTGAGCCTTCTTGTAAAGTTCCCAGAGGTGGGGATACTTCAGGGGGAACACTGTAAACCGATTTAACGTGGGGGAAAGGATAGGTTCATATTCTTCTTCTATATAGTCTTGAAAATCAAAGTATGTTCCGACGTGACGTCCATCAATATATATTTGAGGATAGGTTGTCGCTCCTGAACCACACACTTTCTTGAGTTCTTCTTTGTCTACTACAATCTTCTCATACTCAAGACCCTCTGTTTCACATAGGGTTACTGCATGGTCGCAGTATTGGCATCCATCCTTCGAATAAATATTAACTTTCATCTGTGATATTATCCCTGATTATTTTTTGTTCGAAAACTCTAAGCATGATTGTGCCCTCTGAAATAATTCAGGATGATATAGTGAAAGTTTTAGTAAACGAAGATGGTATCGAGGATGAGATGCTCGCAATTGTCGCGATGAACACTGGTAGAACATTGGGTCTTCACTACTTAAGTCCCACTGAGTCTATATATAAATCCGCCTGTGTATATAAAGTTGACAGTGACGAAATGTGTCCCGCTCCTTATGATAGTCTCATGGAACATTACCCCTCTGGAACGACATTTGAAGACTTAGAACTAAAGCGGGTTCGTAAGGACCCGGATATGTACGCGTTTTACTCCGAAATAGATCCAGAAGAGAGTGACAGTGACGTCCACGAGATGCCACTCGAAAGTGATACAGATTCTGAAATGATGGATTTCGTTGTTCCTGATTCAGAAGTAGATGGTCAAAACATCATGCCACCGGATTATGCAGCTGTCGATAAGGAATGGAATGAATGGAAACCATCTTCCTTAGGTGCTCGTAGTTTCAAAGAAACGGTTGATATGATTGAAACTCGCGTCAGACGCCTAAGTCAATGATGCGTTTTTACAAAAATAAATAAAAGATTGATCAGAACAAAACAATGCTGGCAACTATATGGTCTGACATAGACAAACTCCTACAACAAACTACTGAAGAAAAGCCGGTGAATATTAATTTGTGTCGTGAATGTGCGGGTGTAAAAATTTTTTCACCTGAGGGGTTACCGACGTGTTCAGATTGTGGACTCGTCGAAGATCGTTACGTAGACGATACCGCTGAATGGACGAGTGGAATGAACGATGATGGTAAAGTGAACGATCCTTCGAGGTGTGGAAATCCAAACTCAAACCCTGAATTATTTTCGCAAAATTGGGGAAAAGGAACAATCATCTCAACACAGCATTCGTCAACATATGAAAATAAGCGAATGGCGAAGATTAATTTTCATATGTCTATGAATCACAAGGATCGATCACTTTTTCATGCATATCGTGACATAGATGAAGCGTGTCATACACTACCAGAAGTGGTTCTCAAGGACGCGAAGATGATGTACCGAAAATTCAACGAAGAAAAATTGACACGGGGTGCTGTGCGTTTGGGTATCAAAGCGAATTGTGTATTGTATGCGTGCCGCCTCGCGAAGCATCCGCGTACAACAAAGGAAATTGCTGATATGTTCGGTATCCAATCAAAAGATGTGAGTCGAACGACTCAGATTTTTAAAGATACCATCATGGGTATGACGGAAAAGAATTATGTTACAAAAGCATTCGATGTGATGAACCGACTTTTGAATTCATTCGAAGTGACGAAAGAGGAAAGACTAAAGTGTATTCAGTTGTGTAAGACGACGGATGACTGCGCTGAACTTATGAGTAAAACGCCGAACAGTGTAGCATCGGCTATTATTTATATCGTCATGGGGACGAACGTAAAGAAAACCGAGTTATGTGAGAAGTGTAACATATCTGTTCCTACGCTCAACAAGATTGAGAATCTCATTAAAAAGCACTTAGAGCTTAAAGTATAGTAATAGAATATGGTGAAGTTGTTTTTAGCCACACCTTGTTACGGTGGATTATGTTTAGAGAAATATATGAGTAGCATTATAAAACTTCAGATCCTTTTAATAAAAGAAGGTATTCAGTTATTTTTAGACACAACAGAAAATGAATCTCTCGTACACCGTGCACGTAATGTTTCTGTAGGACGTTTTATGCAAAAAACTGATTGCGAATATTTCATGTTTATCGATGCAGATATACACTTTGACCCTGCTGCAGTTGTACGCCTTGTCAAATCTAATCACGATCTCTCCGTCGCATGTTATCCCAAAAAGGTTGTTATGTGGGATCAGGCGGCTGATGCGGTTAGGAGAGGTGACGAACGTGACATGTCAATGCTTTCATCGAGTCTCGTAATTAACTTTGGGGCACACAATAGACCCGTCGTAGATGGTTTTATTGAAATTCTTGATGGACCAACTGGATTTATGGTGATTAAACGCTCAGTCTTCAAGACACTCGAAGAAAAGTTTCCGGAACTTTGGTGTAAAAATGATCACCAGAATAGAGACTTTAATGAATATCATGCATGCTTTGATTGTATGATTGATCCCACAAGCCGTCGGTATCTTTCTGAAGATTATGCATTTTGTCGCCGTTGGCAACAAACCGGTGGTAAAATTTATGCTGACGTGAACACAACATTAGGTCATATTGGTAATCTTCCATTTAGTGGTTGTCTAAATGAAAGGCTTAAGGTTTAGGAAAGAATCACAAGTAGATGAATATTGTGACGGTATTGGTTACTCGATCTAAGTCGTGTCACGTCAAGACACTTCATTCCGTATTAAAGCTGAATATTAGATGTATCCATAAAAATATTAGTAATGAGATTGTATACGTAGACGATGATCCATACAAAAAAGCTGACGTGGTGCAGAAATGTATGAAGAAGTGTGATCGTATCATATTTATTGATTTTGGAATCGGTGTAGATGATGCTTCTCTTGATCAGTGTTTCGAAAAACATGATGGTATAGGTTGTCTTGTCTTTCCAGGTGTGAAAGAGGGTGTTGATTGGGACATGTTCAAACAGAAAATAAATGATGGTGTCGATGAACCTGTCACACAAATGGGACTTCACTTTGATACCGATGTCGATAAGAAGGTTGGTAAAGATATTTATCAAGTTACGAATACGAATGCACGTGCATGGATGATGAACGTAAAAAATGTTTTAAAAACACTCCATAAACATAAAGATCAAAAGATAGGTCCGAAGATGTTTGATAAATTTTCGCAACAAGGTGTGCGAGTTTGTGCATTTACAGCATCTAAGTTAATCATAACATACACACATGAATGTGTGAGTAACATCTTGAATGCTGCGGGTGTGAAAGTAAATTAAAGTTTTTACACACATTTTAAACATGTCTATAAAGTCGGATACCCCGCTTTACAAATATGTCGTAGACTTTATCCATACAACATGGGGAAGTAAGGACTATTTTCCAGGTCCTCAGCCCATTTCTATTGAATACAGACATTTTCCGGTTCTTAAAAAGGGTGACTATGTTGTATGTGAAAAGACTGATGGTGAACGTCACATGATGGTGGCGTTGATGTATGAAGGAAAGAAGAAGTGTCTTTTCGTGAATCGTTCATTCAACATGTTCGAAGTGTCACTCAATCTCAAAAAGAATGTATACGATGGAACAATCTTGGATGGGGAACTGTATGAAAATACACTGATGGTTTATGACGCTGTCCTCGTGTGCGGTAAATCGGTGTGGAATTCAAACCTGTTGGACAGACTTGGATATGCTAAGTTCGGTGTCGTCGATCCGATCATTTATATGAAGATGGATAAACATCGTCTTCAGATGAAAGAGTTTCATCATATGAAAGATTTCCAAGAATTCATGGATCAACATCTCCCAAACGTGAAACAAGAAATTGATGGCCTTGTTTTTACTCCCATCAACGAACCCATTCGTCTCGGGACACATGAAACGATGTTCAAATGGAAACCGCAGATGAAAAACACGGTTGATTTTCTTATGAAACGCGAACCTTCGAGAGAAACGCCCGGATGTGTACCCGGTCGCCCTGTATGGAGATTGTACGTACAGGAAAAGGGGAAACTCTTTTTCGAATCCGAGATTCCGCATAACCGGATGGAAGACAAAACTTGGTTCGAAGATGGTGCAATCGTCGAATGTATGTACATGGGGTGGGAAGAGCCGATGTGGTGGAAACCGCTCAAGAGGAGACATGATAAGACGTACCCAAACAATCGTCGGACGTTTTACCGAACGATCGTGAACATCAAGGAGAATATTAAGATGAAGGAGTTTTTAGATTGTAGACCATAAAATAGAACCCACCTTGTTCAGGGAGATCATGGGGTTTTATCGTCTCATCATCTATGAGATGCCACTTGTTTCGAAGTTTTACGAAACTCACGTAGTGACCCGTATATTGACGACCAACATGTAGCGCACTCGACACGAGATTATATTCGTATTTATCGATGTGTAGATTTTCTATGATTTTAATATGACTTTTCCGATCAAACGAAATCATCAACACCTGTGGCAACTTTGAAAAGAGCATACGCGTCGTCGCGACATGGTGCACCTTTCCGTGATCATCTTCAAAGTTTTCTATGGTATTCCAGTCTGTACTTTTCAATAACATCTTTTCCATGTCTATGCCATCGGAGGTTATCAAATGAACACTGAAATCTTCTTCATTCGATGTCTTACCACCCGGCCATACCGTCTCTTGTGTCTTTTTTCCATAAAACCATGTTTTTATTTCCGGTCTAGAAGTCTCTAAAATGTCTATGATACACATGATTGCTTCCTGGACATCATGTTGTTCGTTAGAACCGAAACGCGGAAACTTTTCTCGAAAATGTCTGATGAGTGTTTTAATATCTATGCTATCGCGACCCTTTGTCCAGTAGGATTTGACAAGTTTTGAATATTCATTCGAAAATGCACATTCTCCTTCGTATGGACATCTTAAGAAGAAGTTGCTCAACACAGGGATGTACAAGAGACATTGGATCGCTGTGTTGAAATAGCAGGTGTTCCCTTTATTGTCGAAACCCTTCATTACATTTTTTGAATAAAAAAGGCTTAAGTAAATGACGCAATTATTAAATGTAAACAAAAATCATGGATATCAAAACAATCACCGAAAAAGTCAAGGACGTCTTTGATACACACAAAAATGAAGAACACGTCGAAGTAGAGATTAGACTTGGTAAACACAATGGAGCCTTGTTCGATACGAATGTTGGTAAAGAAACGTTCAACCAAGTTCTCAAAGGCTTGAAGAAGTACACAGGTTGGGAAAAAACTAAGACGAGTACAACTGAAGTGTATTATGATGACGCGAACGGTATTCGAATTTCATCCGATGAAGATACTGGAGAACAAAGTATGATTCAGAAGATTAATGTTGTAAAAGAAGATTTCAAGTGTGAACCGCTCGATGTTCGATTCAGTATTTCAAGGGAGATTCCCACACATGGATCATACGAGATGGATCGTAAGCGCTCCAAGATGCGTCACTCTTTTATCCGAAAGAACCTCAGTATCGACATGACCATCTCGTCGGGTGACAATGTCGACATGGACTCTGAGGACGCCTCTTCGTATCAGATCGAGCTTGAAATCATAAAGCCTGGTGATGTCAAATCATACAACGAACTTTTCAATATACTTCACAAGATTCATGACCTTTCAAAATTAATCTAGATGAGTATTAGGATGCTGTATCTATTACTCATCAGTATTGTTTTGTTTTTCATGTTTGAGAAACGTAAAGTTTCCGAAGAAGTTACAGGATCGAAACATTTTTACATCAGTAACGGTCTTTCAAAAGATGTATATATCTTAATGCACAAAGATGGTTCATCAAAAGAAGAACTTGATACATTTGTTCAGATGGAGGACAAATTTCTTGAATATGAAAAAGACTCTGTGTATACGGGGTCACCACACATAGTTCCGGCGACTATTTTGTCTAATAAAATTAAAGAACGTTTTCCTAAATACAACTTTTCGTACCACACACTACATTTAAAGCAAATCTCAGAACCTAAAAAAGGTATCAATCTAAAGATTAAATACTCATAAGGTCTATGGATGGAGCCAGACATTTGGTTGTTGAAAAACCAGATGGTTCAGTGGCAATAGCATTTAACCAAGATGTTCCACCACCGGAACCACCTGCTTCATGTTAACGTGGTTTTTTAGAATTATAGATATCGTTAACGCGTGTTTCATGTTTACGACTTTCATGTTGGTAGTTACAGGGTGGCCAATTGCTACATATCACATAGTGGTTCATGGAATTCTATCTATTATGATATTTGTCCCGCTCATGGTAATTGATATGTGGGGTACGGCCGTATATCAATTAGGTGTTGCGGTATTATGTATGTATTTAAACTACACTTCTGAATATGTCACTGTCCAGCATCTTGAAGAGATTCCATAAGACCATCTTATGTTGTGGACTTTCAACATATTCCCAGTCATCAACTATAGACATGATGAGTTTGTTATCATCGGGCTCATCATTTTTACGAAAACTGAGGGGTGCATGTTCTCCCTCACTCCTAACATTTCTAATGTAATCAGCAACGATGTATATGATCGAATCCAGAAGTTCTTCTCGTGCCATATCAATCCATGAATTTTTAGATGTTCCCCACATTCTCGTGTCATCATTTACGCGAACACCGTGTTTATAACGTTTCAACCCGAGCTCTAACCGTTCGGTTAGATCCTTTCGCACGCGCATTTGTATTAACATTGTTACGAAACTTTAACCATTTTTTCTTAAAATCGGTCATACGTTTAGCAGTCGCGCGTTTTTTATTAGACTGAAGATTCATCACGAAATTCATCGCGGCCCGACGATATGACTCCCTAAGATTTAACGCGACACCATTCACGTTGACAAGATTCTTCTCTAGGTTGCGTACACGCTCACGTTTCCATTGCTCGACGAGCTTCTTTTTGAGAGCGTCAATATCACGCTTAAAAGGTACACCAAGTTTGTTTGTTTTCTTGATGTTACGAATCTTGTTCTGTACAATCTTGACATCCGGTGTAAGATTGGGTTTGTACCTGTTCATCCACTTAGAACCGTACAGTTTATTAAGATCGTTGCGAATCGAATTTTCATTTAGACGACGTTTTAGTTCAGCATTATTTATTTTCAACTGACGATTGATGTTTTTCTTAATTTCTTTCGTAGCCTTTTTGTTATTCTTAACCTTTTGTTGCATTGCACGAGGAGAAGGGGTATTGGGTACATTTATGTTATTTCGAGCCTTTTCGATGAGTTTACAAAGATCACCCTTCTTTTCTTTTCCAGTCAATGGAATCTTCATGACACCGGCGATGCGAAGAAGTTCTTTGACTTTTAGATTTTTACACAAAACCTTACCTACTTTGAATCGAGCATTCATTCCTGTGAGTGAAACATTGGTACCCTTGTTGATATTCTTGTATGTTACCGTACGAATACCTCTTTTTTTCTTGATCATGTCACATATCTCATCCTTTGTCGCGTCACGAGACCCATTAGTCATTCGTTTACGAAAGTTTACAACACCGAGTGTACGCGCAAATTCCTTGAGTTCAGAAATTTTCATACGTTTACACATCTTGGTGTCGATTGCGAGAGCATTCAACTGGTTTTTTGAAAGTTTCGCCGTCGCTTTCGCTTTCGCTTTCGGTTTGGTCTTCGTTTTTACATTGGGTTTGGACTTAGCTTTTGGTTTAGCCTTCAGACTGTCATTAAAAACACCAGTCACTTCAATCTCACCACTTCGATATAGGCGACGAGTAAATTCATTTCCAAACGTGTATGCACTTTCAAGTGCGCGTGGATTTTTAGCACCAGAAATTTGAATATTACCAGTTTTAGTGATGATGTACTTATGTTCAGTCGACTCTATATAAAGAAATGGTGTGAGTTCGGGTTCATAAGATGCATATGACATACCATATTGCTGAGCCTTCGCAGCGATCGAGGCCATGTTCCTAAATATACCGTTAATTCTGAACTGACCACTCAGGTTATTGTATTCAAACGCACTATACAGGAAGGGTTGTTTTTCTGTGTATTTTTCAACTACGTAACGGCGAATGAGTTCAGGTTGGTTCGAGATATTCGTACCCACGAAACCACCCGAAAAACGAATCTTACCATTCCTGAATAGACTCACAGTCGCACCCTTCGTCTCGACGTTATTTGAGACTTGAAGTTTGATTTGCACTTGGTTGTAGTTTTTATTGAGATCACCTTGTGGACCAGATTCCTTTGTATGCGAAAATCCCTGTTTAAATTGACCATATACACCTCGTATTTCAGTTGTATCTATATAAAGACCTTCACCAATTGGTGACTTAGCGAGTGGTCGTTTAAGAAGAATGGTTTTGAGATCTAACCGCGGTGTTTGACCATATTCTTTATTTACAAGCGCATTGAACATACCGGGGTTCAACTTACTAATTTGAAGATCGGTCTGAGGAGACATAATACCAAAATCTTTCACGAAATTGTTATTCGCCAACAGGTTTGTGTTGATATTGACATTTTCTTGTTCAGCAAGTATATTTTGAATCATTTTTTCGTTGTTCGAGTTTAATACGACATCATCAAATTCATTTGCCAACGGGGAATTATTTTCAAATTGCTTGAAACGACTATAAGTTCTATTGTTCGTGAGACTATTTTGAAGCTTTGGTGGAATTTGAACTTGTCTTGATGGTGAACGGAAAAACTGCTGTCCCTGCGTCACCCTGTTTTCTCTTGCTTTTCGTTCTTGAATCATGGCGACATCTCGCTCAAGCTCTCTCGCGAAATTGTTATTTGAATTTGACGCAGAATCGGGACTTTGTAATTCTACTCCGGACCGACGGACAAATTCTCGAACCGACTGGCTCATATTACTATTGGCCACTATTTTTTTTAAAAGTCCTTCGTAAATCCAATACCCTCTTCAATCACATCTAGACCGAATACGATTGGTTGTCTCGGATATACACGCCCCTTGTATGTGACAACCTCTTCTCGAACCTCGATATCTCTCGAACTGAATGGCCCAGCGTAAAAATCTTGGTTGAACTTTGGCTTCCCGAGATTGTTCGCTGTACAGTGCTGGTTAAACACCTGCACGAAGATCGTCTGAGGAACGAAGAGATCGTCACCATAGGTGATCAAGGTTGACTCCATGAAGTTTGTGAGTGTACTCGCTACCATCGCCACCTGCTTCTGGATGAGTTTGAAATAGGAAGGCACGACGTTCCAAATATCCCTGTTTCTGTACTTGTTCGAATAATCTAAATATGCGCGAACACACTTCAACAAGATGATTGGGAGTTCTCTGTTCAGTTTCTCATCAAGCTGGGGGTCAGCTTCGCGCACCTGCTTTGTAAAGTTCCATGGAAGAATACGACGGAGAATAGACCCAGAATTATCCTTCCAGTTGGGAACCTCATTTCCACCCAACACACCAGGTACATTCCATTCGATGGATACAGCAGTTTTGTTCTTGACTGCGATTGACACATCTTCGCCAGAGACGATCGACTGGAACTCAGCCTGTTCGAGACCTAGATCAGCCTTAATCTCGGGAGCGATAAACATGAAGTTGTCCTTGATGGCGGAAAGACCAAACTTCTTCTCAATGTTATTCGCTAGGACACCAACATCTTCACCTTCGTAAAACTTCTTGAACACCTTCGTAATCAACGTCGATTTACCAGAACGAGCGATACCCTTGAAGAATGGAATAATTTGCCAACTGTCGAGTTCGCCGATATCGTAACACAGTCGACCGCCCATGACGTATGCCCAGTTACACACCTCATCTTCAAACTTTTGATACTTCAGGACCGTATCAAAGTTGGGCGTAGGGATATCCTGCCATCGCTCCAAATGAGAATAGTCATCGAATCGCTGATCGAAATACTTGCATGAGATAATAGTCGGATCTAGGCAGGCAAATTCTTTACTGTCGTAAGGATAGAATCGACAATCATACACTCCACGTTCAGGAATCCATTCCTTACCTACAAAGACGCCATTCTTGAAAGACCATACATGACGACGCTTCTTAATCTCAGGGAACTGTGCATCTTCGCACTTCGAGAGGTTGTCTATCACATCCCGAGCGATGGATCCCTTGCTTGTAAAGTTCTTCCAGTTCGTAAACATGTAATCACGACGGGCGATCGAATATACGAATCGCTCGATGGGAAACTTCGGGTACCACGCGCGCGTTTTGTACCCTTCAGCCGTCGTGATTTCTTCGCAGCAATGTCCTTTGTAACGCCTGTATCCAGATTTGTACAATTCATCAAAGGTAAAAACTAGACACTTCTGGAGTGGGTTAAAGTTTTCGACATCTTCATCATCCATTGTCGAAGGATCGGAAAATCTTGGATACTGTGGTTGTACAGTTGGTGTACTTACACGTTCATAAGAAATGTAGTGACGACGAATGTTTTCAAAACCATCTTCAATATGGAGGATAATATTCGAGATTCGTTTATCAAGACTTAATCCAGATTCATCAACGGATTCTTCTGAGGTTTCACCATTTTTCAATTTTTCATTTTTCATTTTTTTGATATGGTTCCTTAGTTCAACGGCGAAGTCGAGATTTTTCTTTCGAATTTCCTTGATAGCACCAAGGTCTATGTCATTTATCGATACAGCACCATGATCATTAAATGATTTACTTGATATGTACTGGTTATATCCCAGCATTTGATGTCCTAGAAAGTCTTTGTCATGAAGCCCCCATGCATTTTCCAGTCGTTCCAAAATACGAGTTGCATGTTCCTCATTCATCGACCGAATTTGTTGGTTACGAAGTTCCGCCAAAGCTTCATACCTATTTGGGTCCTTGTCGATGAAGTGGGTATTTTCCATTACTCATATGGTGCATTTTTCTTTTAATTAATTTTCATGGCTTGAAGTTGAGCCAACATTTTTACAAGAATTTTGTTTTGGACCTGTATCTGGTTAGAGATATTGATAAGGGCTGTGCATACCGTATCACCATCTTCGGTAGAGAATAAGGAACTCATCAACTCCGCAACATCGAAATCGTCCTCACCTGGGTCAATATCTATCTCGGACCCGGAATCCAAAATTTCTCCTTCTTCAACATCTTCGGGAATCTCGTCAGGGTGGGTGGTCATTATATTTTATTGTGAGAAAAATCGGGGTCGGGAAATGCGCATTCCCCCAGAATTATTTTCTCTGCTTATAGTACAACAACTCTCAAAATGGCCGGTGGTCTCATGCAACTCGTAGCTTACGGCGCCCAGGATGTTTACCTTACCGGTAACCCTGAGGTGACTTTCTTCCAGGCGAAATACAAGCGCCACACCAACTTCGCGATGGAGAACATCGAGCAGACCGTCAACGGTACCGCCGCCGACTCCGGCCGCGTGTCCGTGACCGTCGCCCGTAACGGTGATCTCGTCGGCGACATGTACGTCGAGCTTAAGGTCAAGACCGGCATCGACGAGGCTGGCGCCGCGTGGGTGGCCGAGCGTGCCATCAACAACGTTGAGCTTTCCATCGGTGGTCAGCGCATCGACAAGCAGTACCAGAAGTGGTGGCGTCTGTACACCGAGCTTTACCTCGATGAGTCCAAGAAGGCCACTTACGGTAAGATGACCTCCGGTGTCGGCGATAAGACTGTCTACCTCCCCCTCTACTTCTTCTTCAACCGCAACCCCGGTCTCTACCTCCCCCTCATTGCCCTCCAGTACCACGAGGTCCGTCTCGACTTCGACCTGTCGGCGCACTTCGATGAGTGGCTCGACACCTCCACCTTCAAGGTCTGGGCCAACTACATCTACCTCGACACTGAGGAGCGTCGCCGCTTCGCTCAGAAGGGTCACGAGTACCTCATCGAGCAGGTTCAGCACACTGGTGCCGACACCGTCGACTCCGGCTCTACCAAGCAGGTACGCCTCTCGTACAACCACCCCGTCAAGGAGCTCGTCTGGTGCTTCTCCAACACCCAGACCCAGAACTCCATGTGGAACTTCACCACCGAGTCCACTGATGCGAGCGTCAAGCTTCACACTGCCGCGGGTGACTCCAACTGCCTTGTCTCCACCTCCACCTTCGGTGCTCCCATGCTTGGTCTTGGTGAGGTCGGTGGCTCCGCCAGCTTCTCTGAGGATTCCATCGGTCCCCTCAACACCTTCAAGCTCGTGCTCAACGGCCAGGACCGTTTCAAGGAGCAGAAGGGTAAGTACTTCAACCAGGTGCAGCCCTTCCAGCACCACACTGGCTCCCCCTACGCCGGTGTCTACGCGTACTCTTTCGCGCTCAAGCCCGAAGAGCACCAGCCCACTGGCACTTGCAACTTCTCCCGCATCGACAACGCGCAGGTTGCTGTCACCATGGGTACCGCCAACAACGCGACCACTATGCACATGTTCGCCACTAACTACAATGTCCTTCGCATCCAATCGGGTATGGGCGGCCTCGCTTTCTCGAACTAAGCATGTAGTCTTAGTTTTTTAAATAAAAAATCATTTTTAAGATACTCAAATATCTTAAAAAGATGGAACTAATTGATAATAACAATGTTGGCGATCACGGTTCCCGTCCCAGTTAAACCGTGTGTGAAAAATCCAAAAGCTGTTGATTGTGCAGTACGTCACAGGCGATGTCCGGGTTGTCCGTTTAATAATTTTTTTAAGCGTGAAGAGACGACCAAGAAAAAGAAGTGAATCATTTTTTAAAAAGTGTATCGAATACAGTTTTTAAAAAGCAAGTGTTTTTATTTTTTGGAGCTACGTTTCTTCCATAATGCATAACCACCCGTTCCTACGGAGATCATACATGACACGCAGCAACAACAGAGCAACATGAGGACAATGAGAGGGATCATGTCGTTAAGTGCTTGTTCGTTCGCAGCGTTCGCGACATCATCTGAACACAATTTAGTGAATGTTGAATTCGTATTCAGTTTAGCTTTCTCGGCTGCAGATGCTTTTGGGTCAAGTTTTACGTCTCTACACACACGTTTAGGAACCTTGAAGTCCTTAGGTATACGTGGTAGTGAAAGGATATACTCCTTCGTCAGTGGTATAGGGAGTGCCAACGCTTTAGACACTATATCCATCTACTGTACTACGAGATTATCTTCCCAATCCCAGAAAATGTAGTCACCGACTGGGATCTTGTGATCATTGGTGACGAGACAATACACGACGGAATCTACTTGGGTCGTCGCTTCAGCGTCAGCGAGGTTCTTAACCTGCTTGAACGTGTCACCATCCTTGACATAGTGTGAACCGGTCACGAGAATGTCACCGGGAAGCTTATAGTAGGGATCATCCTGGTTCTTGATTTTCATGGTAGCGTCGACGACGCTTCCGTTGACGAGTACATCCCCGAGCTCCAATTCGTGTATCTTGCGAGATTCACCATTTTGAAGTTTGATGATTGTATTCGGAGAGAAGCACCTGCGACGACGACCCCTGCCTCTACGACCCCTGCCTCTACGACCCCTGCCTCTACGACCCTTGCTTATCTTCTTGGGAGCAGCTTTTTTCTTGCTGAGAAAAAAGGCGGCCGCACCCGAAGAGGAAGAGCTACAGCAACACGCCGCCGCCAGGGCGACATACATCATAGTGTTGTCCTCAGACATTTATTATACTATAAGATTATCTTCCCAATCCCAGAATACATAGTCACCGACTGGGATTTTATGATCACTGGTGACAAGACAATGGACGATTTTATCGACCGTATCTGTACGCTCAGCTTTTTCGATATTCTTCACCTGTTTGAAAGTGTCACCATCCTTGACGTAGTGCGAACCTGTCACGAGAATGTCACCCGGAAGCTTGTAATACACATCATTCTCATTGAGAATCTCCATCGTAGCCTTCACGACACTACCGTTCACGAGAACATCGCCGAGTTCGATATCCTTGATGCATCGCGTGTCACCATTTTTGAGTAGAATAGGTGTGTTCGGAGCGAAGCACCTACGACGCCTAAACAGGCGCCTGATGCCACGACCAGCCTTCTTTATGCCACGGTTCATACGTTTACCAAACCTCGATCGGTTAAACTTCTTACCTACGCGACTCTTATTAAAGGCGCGAAGAGCCGCTCGCTTGACCACATTCTTGGGGTGGTACTTCCACGCAAGTTTAGCCACCTTAACCGCACCTCTACCCACACGCCGTCCGACGCGACGACGGCGACGACTGGGGCGACGACGCTTGGAGCGACGACGGCGACCAAATATTCTGCGACTGCGTTTAGGGCGACGACTGGGGCGACGACGCTTGGGGCGACGTCGGCGGAACACCTTCCGGATTTTACGTGCGATACGGCGAGGTTTGCGTTTAATACGAATACGTTTCACTGCACGCGCTCTGGGAGCAGAAGGTCGTGGTGACCTGGAAGCGGCCACCCCAACAGCGGCACCGGCGGCACCGGCGGCACCGGCGGCACTTCCACCTCCACCACCCATGGCTGCGGATATCTTATCCCTGAATAGAAAACCGGCTATACCGGATGAACTCGAACACATACAACACACAGCAAGTGCCATGATCATACCACCATTTCCACCTGTATCAGCCTGACCCAGTGGTATTGGTCCCGACATTATACTAGTGTATGAGATAATTATCTTCCCAGTCCCAGAATACATAGTCACCAACCGGGATCTTGTGATCACTCGTGATGAGACAATTCACGACTGTGTCAATGCGTTGCGTAAGGGTTGCATTTTCAAATTTGGAAACGTGTACGAATGAGTCACCGTTTTGTATGTAGTGTGAACCTGTAACGTATATTTCACCTGGAAGTGTGTAGTAAGGATCATTTTCATTTCTAATTTGCATCGTAGCCTTCACGACACTACCGTTCACCAGAACATCACCAAGATTTAGGTCTTTCATGGGTACAGTTTCTCCATTCATCAGTTTTACGGGAGTCTCTGGTGCGAAACAACGACGTCGTCTAGATGTTCTCCTACTTCTTCTACGGGGGCTCCTACGTCTTCTAACTTGTCTAGGTTTTCTACGTTGTATAATTCGTCTAGGTTTTCTACGTCTTGTAATTCGTCTAGTAGGTTTTCTACGTCTTGTAATTCGTCTAGTAGGTTTTCTACGTCTTGTAATTCGTCTAGTAGGTTTTCTACGTCTTCTACGTTTGAATAACCGACTGACTCGTTTAAGGGGTTTTCTACGTCTTTTACGTTTGAATAACCGACTGACTCGTTTAAGGGGTTTTCTACGTCTTCTACGTTTGAATAACCGACTGACTCGCCTGAGAGCTTTCCTTTTTCCGATACGTCTAAATCTTGGTTTTCTAAATAACTTTTTGATTGCCCGTCCCGGTTTTCTAAATATCTTTTTGATTGCCCGTCCCGGTTTTCTAAATATCTTTTTGATTGCCCGACCCGGTTTTCTAAATATCTTTTTGATTGCCCGTCTAGGTCGACGTCGAGAAACACGTTTAGGTCGACGTCGAGAAACAGGTTTAGGTGCAGGTGAACTCACGGGTGCCATAGCTTTTGGTTCCGGAGCCGGTTCCGGAGCCGGTTCTGGAGCTTGAGCCTGCCTGGATCTCCATGCAGCGAACGCTGCTCCTCCACCACCTAATAAACTAAAAGATGATGCACATGATGAAGAGGATGCACATGCGATCATTAATATTGGGAGCATATCCTCCATATTGTTACTCTATTATACAGCAACAGTATTTCTGCGACGCTGTGACTTCAACTTCCTGAATACATTGTCGAGATTCTGGCGAGTAGGGATGAGATTATCTTCCCAATCCCAGAATGTGTAGTCGCCGACAGGAATCTTGTGATCGCTCGTCACGAGACAATATACGACCGGGTCAACCTTACCTGTAGGTTTCGCCTCAGGAACATTCTTCACATGAATGTATTTACCACCATATTTCATATAATGAGAACCAGTCACGAGAATGTTACCCGGAAGCTTGTAATACGGATCATTTTCATTCTTGATCTTCATCACCGCATCGACGATACTACCGTTAATAAGAACATCTCCAAGTTTTAGGGTTTTCATCATGACTGTTCGTCCATTTTGGAGCTTAACGAGTGTTTCTGGAGAGAAGCATCTTCGACGTTTGAAAATGCTCGATACACCGCGCCCAATCTTTTTACCTGCTCGTGAAATGCCACGTCCAACCTTTCTACCTGCTCGTGAGACGCCACGTCCAACCGTTTTACCTGCTCTACCAATGCCTCTCACGGCTTTCTTACCCACTCGAGCGACACCCTTGGCGGCACCCTTCACTGCTCCACCGACTTTACCAACAGCCTTGAAAGGGTTGAGATAACTACCAATGAATGCCGCTATTCTCGCATAAAAGTACCATATGAGAAGCGTCGGACTAGAAATACATGATGAACAACTAGAAGCCATGCTAGACATCATCATGATAGGTAACATGTTAGCCGCCATGTTCGACTTCTTATTAACATGTACTGAGAAAAATATATAAAAACATGATACGCTTCAACGGTATGTACGAAGTATACACGGATGGAAGCTGTCTGGGAAATCCCGGTCGCGGTGGATGGGGTGCCATAAGTGAAGATTTCAAGTTGTGTGGATCACAACCAAACACGACAAACAATATCATGGAGATGACGGCTATTGCGAAAGCTCTCGAACAGTGTCTATATATGGATAAAACTCAAGTGCGTATAATCACAGATAGTAATTACGTCAAACAAGGAATCACTTCATGGATTCACAACTGGAAGAAGAATGGATGGAAAACGTCTTCGGGAAGTGATGTAAAAAATAAGGAACTATGGATTCAAATCGACACCCTACGTTCTAAGATGAAGATGATTGAATGGAAATGGGTCAAGGCGCATAATGGACACCCACAAAATGAAGCTGTCGATACACTTGCCAGAGAATGCGCGAAAAAATTGTCAGTCTAAGTCATGACAGACCATGAATGTGCGTGGTGCGAAAAGCAGGAGAAGCTTTTGATAAAGTGGGCTGAAAAAGCCGCCGGATACCGGTGGTTACACAATCATGCGCGTCTGTACTATAAGAACCAGAACGATTGGCTCGCGTACCCAAGTATCGTGATCGCGAGCATCACGGGTGTCGGTGGCTTCGCCGTCTTGAATCCGAGTGGGAATGAAGATGTATCGCCTGGTATGAAAAACAACATCATGATCATTCAGTATTTTTTCGCATTCCTGAATGTTCTCGGTGGTATTTTAACATCCATCAGTAAGTTTAGTCAAAGTCTTCCACTTTCTGAGGCACATTCAGCCATGTGTGTCAAGTGGTCAAAATTTTACAGGAGTATTGACATGGAAGTATCTCTAGATGTAAAACACAGAGAAAACGTAGTCGAATTTATCATGAAGTCTCGGGAAGAGTACGATAAACTCTTGAGTGAAGCACCGGATATACCCTCCTTTTCCATCAAGGCGTTTCTCGAGCAGTTTCCTGATAAAGAAAACAAACCAGATGTCTGTAACGGTCTGAGTATTGTCGTGAATGATGATACGGCGTCTGTGAATTCGACGCGGGCAGTCAAACGTTGGCTCGGTGCTTTCAAGAATATCAGACGAAGAAGTGAAGAGTTACACCGCGTAGAGTCTGTATAAAAATCTCAGTCATCTATAAAATGCAACGCTTACCTGCCGTCTTTCTGATTACCTTCGTTTTCGGAATCCTGTATTCCTTGCTCGACCGCATGAGCAGTAAGAACTTCGGGTTCAAGTCTCTCCTCGACCCCTTTTACTTT
>Ga0075478_10000043_pt1 | contig 36957 bp, 37 predicted proteins | sample DEB08_DNA_15_FD_71483 | JGI IMG/M metagenome (GOLD analysis project Ga0075478, IMG submission 71483) | Aqueous microbial communities from the Delaware River and Bay under freshwater to marine salinity gradient to study organic matter... | ecosystem: Environmental > Aquatic > Marine > Coastal ...
CGCGGGATCTTCGGGCGCTGACGACCGGCATCGAGGAGCGCCGCCACTGTCGCTGTCGGTCCCCGCGAGTCAATGACGTCCGCCAAGCCGGCCTCCCCCGGTTCGCAGACGGCGGCCAAGGCAATGCGGGCGCGGCGACGAACGTCCGCGTCCGTGCACGCGGGATCGGCTTCGGGGCTGGTCGATTTCACGACACCTCCTGCTGCGGGAGTCGGTGCCCTTCCACCGCTTCGTGCACGTGGGCGAGAGTCATCTCAGACCGCGCGTAGGTGTTCGACGACCGGCTGACCCGCCGGTGGAATGGTCACCGCGACGACATCGAAACGCAACTCTGGCGCGTGGATCGACCTCTCGTCGAGCCACGCCAGCGCTAAGGAGCGCAACTGTCGGATCTTCCGTCGGGTCACCGCCTGGGCCGGCGCTCCGAAGGCCAACGACCGGCGCGTCTTGACTTCGACGATGACCAAGGCGTCACCATCGCGTGCAATGACATCGATGTCTCCGACCGCCTCGAAGCCGTGGGGCCGCCAGTTGCGATCCAAAATGAGCATCCCCGCATTGCGCAGATGGGTGGCTGCGATCTCCTCGCCGCGTATGCCGAGCGCTCGCTGGTGATCGACATGGTCCGCGGCGGGCATACCGACAGCGTTCGTCACCGTTCGGAGGGCGCGCCAGAGAGCAAGAGACCTCTGTGGACGGAGCGGCCAGGGGTATGTGGACGGTGCTACGTGGGGAGCAGATTCCAACTACGGCGGTGGATCGTCGTTACCCCGTGGGTGGCGATAGCCGACCGATGACCGGCGGTTCCGTATCCAACGTTTCGATCCCATCCATAAACCGGATAGGACACATGAAGATCGCGCATCAGGCCGTCACGTTCCTCCTTGGCCAGGATCGATGCCGCCGCAATGCTGATGCAGGTGGCATCGCCCTTGATGACCGTACGCACCGACCACCGGGCATCCACTGGCGTGATGAAGTCGTGCCGTCCGTCGAGCAGGACACAGCCCACAGCCCTTCGATCACTGATCGACTCCACTGCCTGCGCGGCACCCTCACCTAGCGCCTGCGTGATGCCGACGTCGTCTATTCGCTCGGCCGGTATGTGCACCACGGCAGCATCGATCGCCCACGCGCGGATGGCCGGGCACGCGTCCTGACGTCGCTTCCGACTCAGGGCCTTCGAGTCTCGGATGTCCGTTGGTGGCGTTCCGCAGGTTCGATTCACAGCTACCGCACCGATGGTCACCGGACCGGCGAGCGCTCCCCTGCCGACCTCGTCCACGCCGATCACCACACCTGCCCCCGGCGGCGCCACAAGCGACCATTCAAGGTCGAGCGTCGGGGCTTGGGGTGTCGCCACTATCCGAGTGCGGGGTTATCGAAGATGGCGGGAACCGACTCCAGGGATAGGCGAGAGAACGGCCACACCACCAAAACGACCCGGCCCACAGCATTTGACTCCGGCACGGCACCTTCGGACAAGTCGAGGTGGTAACGCGAGTCCCGCGAGTTGGCTCGGTTGTCGCCCATCACGAACATCGACGCGGGTGGAACAGTCACGTCGAAGCGGACCTGGTCCGTGCGGCCGACGATGTAGTCCTCGTCCAGCGGTACTCCATTGACGACGATTCGACCCTCCGCGTCGCAGCACGCCACACGGTCACCCGCGACACCGATCACTCTCTTGACCAAATCGTCACCGGAATCGCTGGGAAGAACACCAATGAAGGTCAATCCATCCCGAACACGCGCGCGCCAACTGTCTCCCACCGGCACAGGGTCCGGAAGCCAATCGCCGGGATCTTTGAAGACGACTATCTCTCCCCGGGTGACTCCCGAAATTTCCGTCGTGATCTTGGACGCGATGATCCGGTCGCCCGGTCGCAGCGTGTCCTCCATGGAGGCGCTGGGAACGTAGAAGGCCTGGATGAGGAATGCTCGCAGCAGGGCCGACAGGGCAAGGGCGACCACAACGATGATGACGATCTCGCGAAACCCACGCCAGAACGGGTGGGCGACTTCCTTCTCCCGAGCATGCTTGCCGCGTGGCTTCTTTCCCATCAGGTGATCACATCATCCTCAGAGCAGATCCATCACTCAACAACGCCGACGTCACTCGGTTGTCGCGTAGTCCGGCAGGGGGATGTTCTGGATCCGCGAAATCGGCCACACCACCGTCATGGCTCGACCAACCACCGCGGACTCCGGCACGAAGCCGCCTCCCGGGTCACCCATGTGCGAGCGAGAGTCGGCCGACGCGGAGCGGTGATCACCCATAACCCACAGCATGCCGTCTGGCACTTCGACATCGAAGGGTTGCAGGCTCGGCGCGTCTCCAGGAAAGAGGTAATCCTCGACAAGTGGAGTGCCATTGACCGTGAGTTGCCCCTGAGCATCGCAACATGTGACCCGGTCTCCACCGGTTCCGATCACCCGCTTGATGAAGTCGGTCGAGTCGGGGGCGACAAGGCCGAAGGACTGGCCGACCCAGACCAGCGCGCCCGTGATCGGGGCTCGGTCTGACGCTACCTGAGGCGGAACGAACGACCCGGACCCATCGAAGACGACAACGTCCCCGCGCTCGATATCGCGCGCCTTGAACACGGCCCTGTTGACCAGAACCCGATCACCAACCTGGAGTGTGTTCTCCATGGAGCCGGACGGGATGGAGAAGGGCTTGACCAAGAACGTGGTGATGAGAAGGACCACTCCCAGGGCAACGGCAATCGTTACCGGGATGTCCCACCAAGGTTGCCGACCGCGATCGGCCAATGTCAGTTCTCCGAGGTCGTGGGCGCGGCGTCATCCGACGGCGCAGCTTCTTCCGTCGACATGGTGTCTTCCACTGGTGCGGAGTCATCCGTCGACACGGCTTCATCTGTCGACACAGCATCGTCCATCGGCGCGGCGTCATCCATCGACCCAGCGTCATCCATCGGAGCTGCAGTGGCGGCCGCTGCCGGTGAGTTGTCTCGACGCTCACGGATCTTCGCGGCCTTACCGCGCAAACCACGCAGGTAGTAGAGCTTGGCGCGACGAACGTCACCACGGGTGACGACCTCGATCTTCTCCACGATGGGTGAGTGCAACGGGAAGGTGCGCTCGACGCCCACGCCGTAGGAAACCTTGCGAACGGCGTAGGTCTCACTGGCTCCGGAACCGGAGCGGGCGATCACGACGCCCTGGAACACCTGCACACGGGTCTTGTTGCCTTCGACGACCTTCACGTGAACCTTCACGGTGTCGCCGGCGCGGAATTCGGGAATGTCGTCGCGCAAAGAGGCGGCGTCGACGGGGTCGAGGGTCTTCATCGTTGCTTCTCTTCCTGCAAGCGCCACAAGTCGCCCACGGTTGTGTGGAGTGGTGCCGTCCTCATGCGTCCCTTGTGGCAGACGTCGAACCGGCCGGCCAAGTGTGCCACATCCTCCCCGTACCCCCGCGAACGGGCGGCTCGGACAAGGTGAGATGACTCGATCGGCGTCAGGGGTTGGGGAGGTCGGGGCGCCGGGCACGCGTTCGTTCCTCGGCCTGCTGCCTGCGCCATGCATCAATCCGCGCATGATCACCGGACAGCAGCACATCCGGAACCTCGAGGTTCCGCCAGGCGGGTGGCCTGGTGAAGACCGGGCCTTCGAGGGCAGCGCCATCGACCTTGCTGAAGGAGTCGTCCACCGCGCTGTCTGCATTTCCCAACACACCGGGCTTCAGGCGAACCGCAGCCTCCACCATGGCGAGCGCAGCGGCCTCACCGCCAGCGAGAACGTAATCGCCTATCGAGTACTCCCGCACACCCGCCCAGTCGTCACGACCGGCGTAGTGCTCGGCCACCCGCGAGTCGATTCCTTCGTATCGTCCGCACGCGATCACGACGTGCTCAATGTCAGATACTTCTGCGGCCGCTTCCTGATCGAATTGATATCCCGAGGGGCTTGGGATAACGAGAACCGGAGGCTGCTTCACAGATGCTCGGATGGCATCCAAGGCCGCACCCCACGGTTCGGGAAGCATCACCATTCCGGGGCCGCCGCCATACGGGGTGTCATCCACGCTTCGGTGCTTGTCGGTGGCGAATTCGCGAAGGTCGTGCACCCGAATGTCAACGATGCCGGCTTCTCGAGCTTTCCCCACGAGGGACAGCTCCAGCGGTGCCAAGTACTCGGGGAAGATCGAAACAATGTCGATACGCATCAGTCATCGTCTCCTGGCTCGAGGAGACCCTCCGGCGGGGTGATAACGATGCGCTGGGCACTCACATCGATCTGGGGAACGAAAGCGGACACGAACGGGATAAGCACTTCTCGCTCATCCGGTGTCACGACAACCAGGAGGTCCTGCCCCGGAAGGTGCGAAACCTCACGCACGACGCCGATCACGACGCCGATCACGCCACCGTCGGAATCGCCGTCGGAATCACTGCCGTCAACTACGACCTCGCACCCTTCGAGGTCGGAGTCGTAGAACTCTTCTGGGTCCTCCGGGCGCTCATCGGCCGGACGATCGACACTCACCAGCGCATTGCGCAATTGCTCCACGGCGGTGCGATCCTCGTACCCCTCGAAGGTCACCAGGAGACGGCCGCTGTGCCAGGTAGCCGAAGCGACCGTCAGATCGAGTCCGGAATCGGTAAGCAGTCGAGCGCCCACCGCGAAGCGCTTGTCCGGCTCGTCGGTGCGAACCTCGATGGTCGCCGCCCCTTTCACCCCGTGCGGTCGACCAATGCGCCCGACAACGACGAGCACGGTGGAACTTAGCGTTCTGCCACGTCGAGGAAGTCGACGCGCACGCCACGACCACCGTTGATCGACGTGATCACGGTGCGTAGCGCTGTGGCTGTGCGACCACTCCTGCCGATGACGCGACCCATATCCGCAGGGTTCACGCTCACTTCCAGCGTGGTTCCGCGGCGGCCCGACCGCTCGGACACTGAGACGTCGTCGGGGTTGTCCACGATGCCGCGGACGAGATGGCCGAGCGCCTCGTCGAGCATTACTCGGACGCCTCCTCGGCAGATGCCTCAGCAGACGGTGCCTCCGCAGCTTCTGCAGCCGACTCTTCGGCCGGTGCGTCAGCAGGTGCGTCTGCCGCTTCCTCCGCAGCTTCTGCAGCGGGCTCTTCAGCGGGTGCCTCAGCAGGAGCGTCTGCCGGTGCCTCAACGGGTGCGGCGGCTTCCTCAGGAGCCTGCGCAGCGGGCTCCTCAGCAGCCTCTTCGCTTACTGCGTCTTCCTTGGGCTTGGCTTTGGCCGGCGCGGGTGTCTTGGGCTCGGAAGCCGCTTCCTTCACCGCTGTCTCGTAGGCGACCTTCTTGTCTGCCTTCGGCTCAGCCACTTGCAGTGTGCCTTCGGCGCCGGGCTCGCCCTTGAACTTCTGCCAATCGCCGGTGACCTTCAAAATGGCGGCGACGGCCTCGGTCGGCTGCGCGCCGACTCCGAGCCAGTACTGAACCCGCTCCGAGTCCACGCGAATGATGCTGGGGTCCTCGAGCGGCTGGTAGATGCCGATCTCTTCGATCGCGCGGCCGTTACGAGCCGTTCGCGAATCCGCGACGACGACGCGGTACTGGGGTGCGTGGACCTTGCCCACGCGCTTCAACTTGATCTTGACTGCCACGGGTGGCTGCTCTCCTGACGTGTGGTGGACGGCTTCGCACCGGCGTGGGGTGCCGTGCTGGGCCGACTCTCGGACCGACGCGGGCGAGGTGAGAGGGCCTCGCCTTCGTCGAGAACGTGCTGAGTCTGCCAGAGGTAGCGGCGTGCAGGCCGCCCGGGGCTAGGAGAGCAGCTTCTTGAGATCGTCGGGGAGATCGGAGAGGTCCGGCGGTGTCATCGGTGCCGCGTCCGCCCCGGTAGTGGCGGGCTGTCCCGCCTCCTGGGCCGCCCTCTTCGCCGGGTTTCCGCTCCGGCCCTTCTTGGCTTTGCGTCCGGCCTGCTTGGGCATCTTCCCCTTGGACTTCTTTCCGCCCCCTGCCCCCGGGGCACCCGGCATGCCTGGCATTCCCGGCATGCCGCCGCCCTTGCCCATCTGCTTCATCATCTTCTGGGCCTCACCGAAACGATCGATGAGCGAGTTGACGTCGCTGACCTGAGTGCCCGAACCGTTCGCGATGCGTGTCCGGCGCGAGCCATTGAGGATCTTCGGGTCCTGGCGCTCCGCGGGGGTCATCGACTGGATGATCGCCGACACCCGATCCAATTCACGATCGTCGACCTGGTCCAACTGGGCCTTCATGTCCCCCATGCCGGGGAGCATCCCCAAGATCTTGCCCAGGGATCCCATCTTCTTGATGGATTGCATCTGTTCGAGGAAATCCTCGAGGGTGAAGTCTTCGCCCGAGGTGACCTTGCGGGCCATCTTCTCGGCTTGCTCGGCGTCGAACGCCTTCTCGGCTTGCTCGATCAACGTCAGGACATCGCCCATATCCAAGATGCGATTGGCCATCCGGTCGGGGTGGAACGCCTCGAAGTCGGACAACTGCTCGCCGACCGACGCGAACATGATCGGCTTGCCGGTGACGGTGACGATCGACAACGCCGCACCACCGCGGGCGTCACCGTCGAGTTTGGTCAATACGGCGCCGTCGAAACCCACCTGCTCACCGAATTGCTCCGCGGTCGTGACAGCGTCTTGACCGATCATCGCGTCGACGACGAGCAAGACGTTCTCCGGCTGCACGGCGTCGCGAACCCGACGCAGTTCGTCCATCAACTCCGCGTCGATGGCCAAGCGGCCGGCTGTGTCGACGATGACGACGTCGTGCAGGGCGCCCTCGGCATGTCGACGCGACTCGCGGGCGACCTGCACCGGATCGCCAACCCCGTTCCCTGGCTCTGGGGCAAAGACGGGAACGTCCGCCCGCTCCCCCATCACGCGCAACTGATCCACGGCGTTGGGACGTTGCAGGTCTGCGGCCACCAACAACGGGGTGTGACCGTCGGCCTTCAAGTGAGCGGCGAGTTTGCCCGCGAGCGTCGTCTTGCCCGCACCTTGCAGACCGGTCAGCAGAATGAAGGTCGGCCCGGTCTTGGCGAACTGCAGCGGCCTGGTCTGACCACCGAGAATGTCGATGAGTTCTTCATGAACGATCTTGACGACCTGCTGCCCCGGATTCAGGGCACCGGACACCTCCGATGACAGAGCTCGTTCCTTGACTCGCGCAGCGAACGCGCGGACCACAGGCAGGGCCACGTCGGCCTCGAGCAACGCCGTGCGGATCTCCTTGACGGTGGCATCGATATCCGCTTCAGACAGGCGACCTTTGCCCCGCAGACCCTTGAAGGTCTCGGACAACCGGTCCGACAGCGACCCGAACACACCTGCTCCTCGAACGACGACGACACTCACAACGCGCCGAAAGCGCCCCGTCAGACTAACGCGCCTCCACGGCCGCTTGAACCGTGGTTCGCACAGCGTGCGCGTGATCGTCACTCAGCGGTGCACCGAGGCGATCGGTCACGAAGAAGGCGTCCACGACCTCCGACCCGAGCGTGTCGATCTTCGCGCCCGTCACCCGGCAGTCGGCCGCGACAAGGGCGGACGTGATGCGGTGCAGCAGGGCCGTCTCGTCGTGGGCGCGCACCTCAATGACCGTGTGGGTGGCCGCCGAGTCCTCGACGATGACTTTCGCAGCGGCACCGATAGAACCCGATGCCGGTGATTCGCTGCGCCGACGCAGTCGATCCTCGACATCGAGATCGCCGGCGAGGGCCGCTCGAAAGTCCGACGCCATCGCCCGGACGTCCGGAGGATCGCCGAACAGTGGCTTCACAAGCCATTCTTGCGCGGCCCTGTCCGATTCGGTTCGGATGCGCGCTCCTCGCACCTGCAATCGGTGCAGGGAGAGGACTCCCGCGACGAGAGCAAGGAGACCGAAACGATCCGGAGCGGACACCACGATGGAGAAGCCGTCCTCGACCGGATCCAGACGCAGTGACGGTTCACCCTGTTCGGCCAGTGCCGTCACCACGGCAGGGGACTCCTGCACGGTCGATCGCGCGTGCCCTTGCATCTGCGCTCGCGATTCGGTGACCAGGTCGGTGATCAGCCGACGACGCCACGAACTGCGCACCGATGGTCCGGTCGCTTCGGCGTCGGCCCATGTCAACGCGTGCAGAAGTTCTAGGCTCTCGACATCAGGCACGAGCTCCACGATGGTTGCCACGGTGGCCGGATCGTCAAGGTCACGACGGGTAGCGATATCCGGCAGCAGGAGGTGGTGGCGAACCAGCAATTCGAGAGTGTCCACATCGGCGGGGTCAAAGCCCATGCGCTCGGCGATGTCGCGTGTCATGTCGGCGCCGACGATGCTGTGATCACCCGGGTAGCCCTTGCCAATGTCATGCAGGAAAGCACCCACGAGAAGCAGATCCGGGCGCACGACATCGCGTGCTCGCTGTCCGGCATGAACAGCCGTTTCGACCAGGTGACGATCCACCGTGAACTCGTGCATGGGGTTGCGCTGCGGGAGGGATCGGACCGCCTCCCATTCGGGAATGAGGCCCGACACGATGCCCGCGTGATCCAGGGCCTCCAACACCGGCACCGCCGCTCGACCTGCACCCAGAAGCGACGCCCACGATTGGCGTACGTCGTTGTTCCACGGTTCTGGGATGGGAAGGCATTGCGAGACTCGCTCCACCGTGGACGGCGCCAGCATGACGGATGCTTGAGCGGCAGCGGCCGCAGCCCGCAACAGCAACCCGCGATCGTTCTCCGGTGAAGCACCGCGCGCCAGCGCGACTTCTCCCTCGACGAGCACCACCCCCTCCGCCAACGGAACGCGCTCGGGGCCCTTCGACGGTGAGGCGGACCGACGCGTTAATCGCCGCAACACCCGGGGCGCCAGCGAGGGGGGTTTCCGCGTTGTCCGAAGGGCGCGGTACCACGCGACATCGCTCGCGTAGGCGATGTCGCGGGCCGCCAGATACACGGTCCGCAGGAGATCGTCCGCCGTCGCCTCGTTACCCAAGAGTTCGGTCATCTCAGCGGCGATGTCGTCTTGTTCCTGCATGGCCAGGCGGTCCCGCAGGCCCCTGGCGTGCAGTGCGTCTCGCACGTCCAGCAGAGTCGAGACAGCCGACGGCCATTCCGTCCGCGGGACTTCGACCGTCCACGACGCTGCAAGAGCCCGCAGCAGCACCGCATCGCGCAATCCCCCGTAGGCCTCCTTGATGTCCGGCTCCAACAGTTGAGCGAGATCCCCTACGCGAGAGCGCCGTGCCATGGCCGTCGCGTGCAATTCCACGAGCCGGTCTCCCGCACTCGCCCGCCAATCACCCAAGATCCCCGTTCGCAGCGACTCCCCGAGCTCGGTATTCCCTGCCACGACCCGTGCGTCGATAAGCCCGAGCACCACCTTGAAGTCTTCTTGCGCGAGAGTGCGGGCCTGGGCGATCGTTCGCACGGAGTGATCGAGTGCGATCTTGGAGTCCCATACCGGGTACCACAACGACGATGCGACGTCTTCGACACGAAGTGCAGAAGGCTCGTGGACCAAGACGACGTCTAGGTCACTCCCGAGTGACAGCTCCCGTCGGCCGTAACCGCCGACGGCGAGCAGCGAGAACTGTGTGGGATCCGCACCGTGCTGGGTGATTGCATCAGCCAACAGACCCCTGAGCCAGCCATCTGTCGCATCCGACAACAGTGCTCGGCGCTCGGACCCTTGCAGGTCCGAGCGCCGAGCGATGTTTTGCCGTTCCTCGACGAGCTGTCTCATCGAACTACAGAGCCTCCGCTCCTCGTTCTCCGGTCCGCACACGAACGACCGTGTCGACGGGAACAGACCACACCTTGCCGTCGCCGATCTTTCCTGTTTGAGCTGCACCCACGATGGCATCCATCACATCGCCAGCGCGGTCATCGTCGACCACGATTTCGATGCGCACCTTGGGTACCAACTCGACGGTGTACTCGGCGCCACGGTAGACCTCCGTGTGGCCCCGCTGCCTGCCGAAGCCTGAAGCTTCCGACACCGTCATTCCGTGAATATCGAGCGCCTCAACGGCACTCTTGACGTCGTCAAGCTTGAACGGCTTGATGATTGCGGTAACCAACTTCATGACTACTCCACCTCCTTGGCGCGGGCTGCCTGCCCAACACCTGCAAACGCACCGCCAGCGCCAGAGTCGCCCAGCTCGTAGGCCGTCTCTGCGTGCTCCGCGACGTCGATGCCGTTGACCTCGTCCTCTTCGTCAGACCGAATCCCCGTGGTGGCCTTCAGTGCGAGGGCGATGATGCCGGCCAGGATGAAGGAGTAAACCATCACACCGACTGCGGCAATGATCTGGACGATGAGCAGGTTGAGGTCACCGCCATACAGCAGACCGTTCTGACCACCCTCCTCGACCAGGTCAGAGGCGAGGAACCCGAGGGCCAGCGTGCCCACGAGACCACCCACCATGTGAATGCCGACGACGTCGAATGAATCGTCGAATCCGAGCTTGTACTTCAAGGTGACCGCCCACGCACAGACCGCGCCGGCGACTAGACCCAGAAGGATCGCACCCATCGGAGTGACGTTGGCGCACGCGGGAGTAATCGCCACCAGGCCCGCGACGATGCCCGAGGCGGCGCCGAGCGACGTTGCCTTCTTGTCGCGGATCTTCTCCACAATCAGCCACGCCAAGCCGGCGGCGCAAGTCGCCAGCAATGTGTTCGTCGCTGCGATTGCTGCGGTGTTGTCGGCTGCGTACGCCGAACCAGCGTTGAAGCCGAACCATCCGAACCACAGCAGACCAGCGCCGAGCATCACCATGGTCAAGTTGTGCGGGCGCATCGGCGTCTTCGGCCATCCACGGCGCTTGCCCAGGATGATGCAGACCGCAAGGGCTGCCGCACCAGCATTGATGTGAACGGCGGTACCTCCGGCGAAGTCGATAACTCCGGCATCACCGATGCTCAATTCGCCGATCCAGCCTCCGCCCCACACCCAGTGGGCCACGGGGAAGTAGACGAGGGAAGCCCAGACGGCGGCGAAGATGATCCACGCGCCGAACTTCATCCGGTCGGCGAGAGCGCCGGCGATGAGTCCGACGGTCAAACAGGCGAACATTGCCTGGAACACCACGTCAACCATGACGGGGAAGTCGTCGCCTTCTCCCGGTGGAGCGAGTGCTGCCTCGAGTCCGAAGTAGTCGGTGAAGTTACCGACGAAGTAGCCGGCAGTGGAGCCGTAGGCCATCGAGTAGCCGTAGATCGCCCACAAAATGCCGACAATGAACAACGCGCCCACGACCATCATGAGCATGTTGAGAACTGATTTCGACCTGTTCATTCCTCCGTAGAAGAAAGCCAGGCCGGGAATCATCAAGAACACCAGCGCGGCTGATGTCAGCAACCACGCGGTAACGCCCGAATCCATAAGTCCTACCTCCTGTTGTGTGGCCCTAGCGGCGCTAAGGAAACAGGTGTGGGATTTCAGCAAGTAACGCGAAAGGTTTCGCGCGGGTGACGAAACCACCCCGCATGTTTCGGGTGCGTTACATCCGGCGTTTAGGCCAGCAGCGCGTCGACGAACTCTCCTGCTTCGAAGGGCGCGAGGTCGTCGGGGCCCTCCCCTAGGCCCACGAGTTTGACCGGCACCCCGAGCTCGCGTTGAACGGACACCACGATTCCGCCCTTGGCGGTCCCATCGAGCTTGGTCAACACGATTCCGGTGACGTCCACCACCTCGGCGAAGACCCGGGCCTGCACGAGGCCGTTCTGGCCGGTGGTGGCATCGAGCACGAGGAGGACCTCGTCGACCTGGCTGTTCTTCTCCACCACCCGCTTGACCTTGCCCAGTTCGTCCATCAAGCCCGTCTTGGTGTGTAAGCGCCCCGCAGTGTCGACCACCACGGCGTCGAGTCCGGCGTTGCTAGCTACGTCGACCGCTTCGAAGGCAACTGACGCGGGGTCTCCGCCTTCCGGGCCTCGAACTACGACGGCTCCTACTCGGTCGCCCCACGTTTGCAGTTGCTCCGCCGCAGCGGCTCGGAAAGTGTCGGCGGCGCCGAGGAGGACAGTGCGTCCGTCTGCCACGAGAACTCGGGCCAACTTTCCGCTCGTCGTGGTCTTGCCCGTGCCATTGACCCCGACCACCAGAATGACCGCGGGTCGTCCGCCGGCCTTGGTCTTCACGCTGCGATCCATGGTCGGATCGACCAAGGCCAGCAACTCATCGCGAAGCAACGAGCGCACGGAATCCGCATCACGAGCACCCTCCACCTGGATGCGGCTCCGCAGCCGATCCATCAATTCGGTGGTCGCTGCGACACCGAGGTCCGCGGTGAGCAAGATCTCTTCGACCTGCTCCCAGGTGTCCTCGTCAACATCGTCTTTGGCGAGCAGCGAGAGCAAGCCCTTACCCAGGGCGTTGTTGCTTCGCGCGAGTCGCTCGCGAAGTCGGTGCAGGCGACCCTTGGTCGGCTCGGGTGCCTCGACCTCCCAGACCGCCTCTGTGGAAACCGCCTCTCCAGCATCCGGTTCGGTGTCTGGCTCGTCCAGCACGCTGGTTGCAACATCGGTGACGCTTCGCCTCGGTGTGTCACGCGGAACGGAGTCGTCGTCCCCGACGCCCGGGGCGTAATCGATGCCGGGCCGCGGCTTGCTCGGCGCGGAAGTGGTCGACCCCCGCCCACGCATGAGAGCGATGCCCGCGCCAATGACGAAACCAAGAAGCACGACGGCGATCACTACGTACCAGGTCAGCGACTCCATAGTTGATCAGTCTCTCAGGAGTCGACCGTCACGCACTGACGGCTTCGCGAATCCGCTGCCCGATGACCTGCGTGACGCCATCCCCGCGCATGGAGACGCCATACAGGGCGTCGGCGATCTCCATGGTGCGCTTTTGGTGGGTGATGACGATGAGTTGAGAACTGCTGCGCAACTCATCGATCATGTCGATCAGTCGGCCGAGGTTCACGTCGTCGAGGGCGGCCTCGACCTCGTCGAGAACGTAGAACGGGCTCGGTCGCGCCTTGAATAGCGCCACGAGAAATGCCACCGCGGTGAGGCTTCGCTCACCGCCCGACAGCAGGGACAGCCGCTTGACGCGCTTACCAGGTGGACGTGCCTCGACGTCGATTCCTGTCGTCAGCATGTTCGCGGGGTCGGTGAGGACGAGTCGGCCTTCACCTCCGGGGAACAAGCGCGCGAAGACCTGCTCGAACTCGCGCTCCACATCCCGGTAGGCCTGCGTGAAGACTTCCTCCACGCGTGCATCCACTTCCTTGACGATGTCGAGCAGGTCATCTCGCGAGCGCTTGAGGTCGTCGAGTTGCTCGGTCAGGAAGCGCTGGCGCTCCTCCAATGCCGCGTATTCCTCCAGGGCGAGCGGGTTGACCCTGCCGAGCAACGCGAGACCGCGCTCGGCTTCCTTGAGTCGTTTCTCCTGCTCGCTTCGCACGTAGGGGTAGGGCGCAGGCTCGGGCTCGCCTTCGGGTATCTCGTCGCCCGGCGCCCTCGGGGATGGGGGAACCATCTGATCGGGGCCGTACTCGTCGATCAAGACATCGGCCTCTATCCCGAACTCTTCGAGAGCCTTGGTTTCCAACTGCTCGATGCGCATGCGTTGTTCGGCGCGAGCTAGTTCGTCTCGATGGACGCTGTCACGCAATCCATCCGCCTCGATCGCGAGAGCCCTCAGTTGCTCCCGGACGCCGGACAATTCCTCGTTGCGCTCACGAGCAGCCGTCTGCAACTCATCGCGTCGTTGCTGCGCCGCTGCCACGGATCTTCCTACGTGCGCGCGCACGGTGGTGATCGCTTGGACAACCGCATCGGCGACCAGCAGGTCGCGGGCTCGCCTCTCGCGTCTTTCCAAGGCCGCTCGGCGACCCTGTCGCTCGGATTCGGCGTCGGCCTCCAGTGCGGCGGCTCGCTCACTCACCGCGGCCGTCCGCTCCTCCACCGTGCGCATCGCCAACCGGGCATCCACCTCCGAAGCACGGGCGGCCTCGGCTGCGGTCTGTAATTCCATTCGCTTATCGGGTCCGGTGTCGTCTTCCGGCGCGGACTCCATGCTGGCCAGTCGCGCGCGCAACTCGACAACGGTGGCTTCGTCGGCTTCGAGGGCTTGCGTAGCCGCGGCGTGCGCCTCATGGAGCCGCTCGGCCTCGGCGGTCGCTGCTCGCGCCGTCTGCCCCAACTGCCCGAGTTGTTCGGCGACAGCGGCGAGTTGGGCGTCGGATTCATGAAGCTGCTTCAGGGCTGCTTCGACCTCTCCGGAGGCGGCCTCCTGTCGATCCCGGGCGGCCGCAAGGTCGAATCGCAACCTTTCGCTGCGCTGTGTCAAGCCCTCGACCTCGGCACTCGCGTGCTCGTAGGCCGCGCGTACCTCCACGAGGGAATCCTGAGCACTCGATCCACCCCTCAGGGTGCCGCGCGAGACCACGTCCCCACTGCGTGTCACCCACGTCAGCTGTGGTGCCTGTCGGTGCCCAGCAACGGCCGCGTCCACATCGTCGACGAGGACCGCACCGGCCAGAAGCGTCTCGACAACGGGCCGCATGCCTTCTTCACTGCGCACAACCTCGCGAAGCCAACGACCAGCCGGCGCCGTGTTCGCTTCAGCAGTCGCGGCCTCGAGCGCCTCGTCGACGATCACCAGCGCGGCGCGACCGGAGTCGGACTCCTTCACCACGGCTAGGGCGTTCATCGCAGCCGACCGTCCTCGCACGACGATCGCGTCGGCGAGATCGCCGAGCACGGCTGCCACCGCCCGCTCGGCGCCATTGTCGATGTGGATTTGCTCGGCGAGGGCGCCCACGACCCCCGGCACAGCAGCGTCCATCACGACGGATCCGGCGTCGGACCGTTTGAGACTGAGTTCGAGTGCCTGGCAGGTGGCTTCGGCGGCGGCTCGCTCACGCTCTACGCGAGCCTCCTCTTGTCGCAGCCTCTCCACCTCGGCGTCGGCGTGCTCCAGGCTCTGCTGCGCGCGCTCATGTGTCTCGTCGAGTCCCACCTCGCCTTCACCGAGGCCGACGATGTCGACCTCGACCCTGGCGAATTCTCGCTGCGCAGTCTCCGCGCGCTGTTGCGCTTCGTCGATCTGGTTGGACAAGCGCGTGATCTCCGCCGCCCGTGCGTCGCGTCGTGACACGGCCGCATTGACCTTGCCCTCGGTCGTCGCCAACCCCTCGCGCCGGTCGGCCCGGGACGCCTCGACGGCCTGAATTCGACGCTGCTCGCCTGCCAGGGCTTCCTCGGCACGCAGTCGAGAGGACTCGGCGACAGCGAGAGCGTCGCGCAAGGCCTGCACTTCACGACCGAGCTCGAATTCCTGGGCCCGTAGCGATCGAGCTTCGGCGTCGAGTTGCTCTGGGTCGCGTCCGGACACGGCTAGTTCCTCGTCCTCTGGCTGGAGGTGGCGAACCGTCGCCCGCGCAAGTTGATCCAATCCATGGAACCGCTCTTGGGCCGCCGACAGGGCGAACCACACTTCCTGCGCTTGGGACAGCAATGGACCTTCCGTGCGCTCAGCATCGTCGGCTGCCTGCTCGCGTGTTTGCAACTCCGCGATGGTCGACTCCACGCTCGCCTGCCGCTGACGCAGAGCCGTCTCATCGGCCACCTCGGCCTGCAGAGTTTCTCGCACCTGGTGGAGATCGTCCGCTAGTAGTCGAAGTCGAGAGTCACGCACGTCGGTTTGAATCACCACGGCACGGCGCGCAACCTCCGCCTGCTTACCGAGAGGCTTCAGTTGACGACGAAGTTCGGTGGTGAGGTCCTGCAATCGAGTGAGGTTGCCCTCCATCGCATCGAGTTTGCGTAGGGCCTTCTCTTTGCGCTTGCGATGCTTGAGCACTCCGGCGGCCTCTTCAACGAAGCCGCGACGATCCTCGGGGGTTGCGTGCAAGATGGTGTCGAGTTGCCCTTGCCCGACAATGACGTGCATCTCGCGACCGATACCGGAATCGGACAGCAGTTCTTGGATATCCAATAGTCGACACGTTTCGCCGTTGATCGCGTACTCGGATCCTCCGTTGCGAAACAGCGTGCGGGAGATCGTCACCTCGGTGTATTCGATGGGAAGGGCCCCGTCGGTGTTGTCGATGGTGAGCGCCACTTCCGCTCGGCCAAGCGGCGCGCGGCCGGACGTCCCGGAGAAGATGACATCTTCCATCTTTCCGCCACGAAGGCTCTTAGCTCCCTGCTCACCCATGACCCAGGCGAGGGCATCGACGACGTTCGATTTTCCCGAGCCGTTCGGCCCGACAACGCATGTCACGCCCGGCTCGAAGTCCAAGGACGTGGACGACGCGAAAGATTTGAAGCCTTTGAGCGTCAGCGACTTCAGATGCACGGTCCGGCCAACTCCATTCGGGTGCGTTCCCGCCGGAGGGCGGAAACTCGGTGCGGGGAAGGCGCTTGTAGATGCTACCGACGGACTACCCGGTACCTGCGCCACCACGCGGGGCGCGCTGGCATCGGGGGCACCGGTAACTGGACCGATTCATGAAGGCCTCCCGCCGGATGGCCGCCCCGCACCGTCGGCATGGCTCACCCTCCCGGCCGTAAGCGTCCAAGGCACGCTCGAAGTAGCCCGACTCTCCATTCACATTGACATATAGGGAGTCGAAGCTGGTGCCGCCCTGGGCGAGTGCTTCGAGCATGACCTCGCGGGCGTTCGACACGACCATGCGAACCTGCGCGGACGTCAAAGCCGAGCCCCGCCGGCGCCCATTGATCGCCGACCTCCACAGCGCCTCGTCGGCATAGATGTTGCCGATTCCTGAGACCACCGATTGATCAAGCAGAACACGCTTCACTTCGGAGTCCTTGTGACAAATAGCGCGGACGGTCGCGGCTTCGTCGAAATCGGGGTCAAGTGGATCGCGGGCAATGTGGGTGATGCTCGACGGCACCCCGTCGATCACCTCATCTACGTGCATCCCGCCAAACGTCCGCTGATCGACGAACCGCATCTCGCGATCATCGTCGGCGAAGCGCACGCGCACGCGCAGGTGCGTTTCGTCCTCCTCGCGCGGCGGCTGCATAAGTACTTGGCCGCTCATGCCGAGGTGCACGACGAGAGCCTGATCGTTCGCGCGTGTCAGCGGGAGCCACAGGTACTTGCCTCGGCGACTGGCGCAGCGAAAGGCATCTCCTTCGAGGGCGGCGCGCAATTCCGCCGCGCCCCCCTCGCAGCGACGGATCGATCGAGCGTGCAGCACGTCCACGTGGCTGATCGTTCGTTTCGTCGCCCATGCGTCGATGCCCCGACGCACCACTTCGACTTCAGGAAGTTCAGGCATCGGTGGTGCCGCCGAGGGCGGCGTAGGCCTCCGCGGCCGCCTCTTGCTCCGCGACCTTCTTGCTGCGACCGTGTCCCGTTCCCAGAACGTCGCCGCCGATCACCGCCTGCGCGGTGAATTCCTTGGCGTGATCGGGTCCGGTGTCGGTGACCCGGTATTCGGGAACACCTCGCTCGAGTTCGGCGGAACGTTCCTGCAAGGACGTCTTCCAGTCCAGTCCGGCGCCGAGTTGTGACGATTCAGCGATCAGGGGGCCGAAAATGCGCTCGATGAAGGAGCGCGTGGTCTCCAGATCGGTCGACATGTACATCGCCCCGATCACCGCTTCCATCGCGTCGGCCAAGATCGAGGACTTGTCCTGTCCGCCGGTGCTCTCCTCGCCCTTGCCCAACAGCAGGAAGGAACCCAAGTCGAGTTCCCGGGCCACCTCCGCCAGGGCGGACGCGTTGACGACGGCTGCTCGCAGTTTGGCTAGTTGCCCCTCGGGCTCGTCGGGAAAGTCCCGAAACAGCCGTTCGGTGACGACAATGCCCAGGACGGAATCGCCGAGGAATTCCAAACGCTCGTTGGTGGGTAGCCCGCCGTGCTCGTAGGCGTAGGAGCGATGGGTGATGGCTTGCCTAAGAAGGTCGACGTCCATGCGCTGGCCCAGCGCCTGCATCAGGGAGTCCAATGACTCCACTGATCCCTGAGCGTCGGGGGCCACCCCGCACCACTTCCCTTCTACTTCAGGTCCTGTCGTCGGCCGTTCCGCCCGAGCGGGACCTCTTCGCTGCCCTGACGATAGCGATCACGTCACCCACCGTCTCGACATCGTCCAAGCCGCGACCATCTCCCGGAAAACTCACGCCCAGGTGATCGGCGACCATCAGCCAATCTGTTGCCGATCCGCGCCAGTCGACGACACTGAGCGGAGTGTCGCTGCGAATGTTCCGTGGATCGACGTCGAACGCGCTCGCAAACGCGACAACATCGCCAGTGCCGCTGGTCGGCTCGTCGTCACCAGGATCCGTCATGCGAGTTCTCCCCGTGCATTCAGTTCCGGGAGACCGGAAACAGATGCGCGAACACTCTCGACGATGGACCCCTGGTGCAGCATCGCGGCTCGGCGAATGCACCCATGAATCTCATCAGCGCGCGATGCACCGTGTCCGACCACAATGTTGCCGTCTACCCCGAGGAGCGATGCGCCGGACAGCAAATGGGTCGACCGCAGCACCTCACGGGCCGGCTCAATCGACCCGTAGGCGCTTCCCATCGCACCCACGGACCACCGCAGGGCTCCTTCCATCGACTTCAATGCGACATTCCCGGTGAAGCCGTCGACGACGATGACATCGGCTCGCGCTTGCGCCATCAGGTCGTGGCCCTCGACCGCGCCCACGTACTCCGCCGGAAACTCCTCGGCGAGACGAATGTCTGTCTGCTTGCGCAGGTGATCACCCTTTCCCCTTTCGCCGCCGATGCTCAACAGACCGATACGCGGCGAAGCGATGCCGACGACACGTGCATACGACGCACCCACGGCTGCGAAGCGGACGAGATCTTCCGCGGTCGCGTGCGGCGCCGCACCACAATCGAGCAGGATCACCGGCCCATGGGCCGCGGGTAACTCAACGGCCAGACCCGGACGACCCATACCTCGGACGCGACCAAGACCAAAGGCACTGGCTCCGACCGTCGCACCGGTATGCCCGATCGAGACGAAAGCATCGGCGCGTCCGGATCGAACTTCCTCCACGCCGACCAGGCTCGATAGGTCCTGGCGTTCGCGGAGCATGTCGAGCGTGTCGTGACTCGATGACGACATCGGGACCGACTCTTGCGCGTGGGCGATGGTGATGTCGCCGTGCGCATCCACATCGATGCCTCGCTCGGCGAGAAGGTCCCGGGCGAGGTCGTGGGGCCCGACCACACATATCTGAATCGATGGTGGATCGCTGTCTGCAGAAAGGCCATCGGTTTCGCCGGCCAGGACCGCCGCGATGGCGTCGGCTACGACGGGAGCACCTTCGTCACCGCCGAGGAGGTCGACGGCAACCCGCGCCATGGGAAGCCCGATCCGAGTTAGACGTCCAGAACGCGACGCTTCGCGTACGTCCCGCACGTGGGACAGGCGGTGTGCGAGGGACGCTTTTCCTTGCAGCGCGCGCAGGTAACGAGGGTCGGCGCGCTCGCTTTCCACTGCGAGCGACGGCTCCGCGTGTTGGATCGGGACATCTTGCGCTTGGGGACAGCCACTGTTCTTCCTTAACTCGGGTGCGCAGAGCGTAACTCAGTGCCGTCTGCACCAATATGTCAGCGCAGATTGTGCCCTATCGCTCCTCGGGCGTCGGCGGCGGGCTTTCGGCCAGCAACTGTTCCAGCGCCGACCACCGGGGGTCAGAGACGGGATGGTCGTGGGGATCTCCATCAACCTCGACCCGTTCCCCGCAGGTGGGGCAGATGCCCTGACAGTCAGGAGAACACAGCGGAGCAAGGGGCAGGGAGAGCACGATGGCGTCGCGCAACGGCCCATGCATGTCGATGGTGTCGGCGACAACTTCGGGGGTTTCCTCGTCGTCGTCCTGCGGTTCCTCAACAAGGGCGCCGCGGGCATCCGTGGCGGGATATCGGAACATCTGCTCTATCGACACCATCTGCGACCACTCCACCGAGTCCAAGCACCTCGAGCACTCCGCCACGACGTCGACGTCCGCGGCGCCGCTCACCCAGATCCCTTCGACGACGGATTCCACAGAAACATCCATCTCGACGGGCGATCCTTCTGGCACGCGAGCCATCGAGACGTGCAGATCGCCCGGAGCGGGAAGCTCGAAACTCAACTCAAGAAGCGAACCAGGCTGCCGGTGTAGCCGAGAGATGTCGATCGTTGTGGGGCTGTCACCGGGTGATTCCTGGACTCGTGACCGGGAACCACTCACCGCTAGTACTCCTCGCGTTCCGGTTCTGCCGCACCGTCGAAGAATTCAACGCCGTCGACCGGAGCGAGATCTTCGTACATCTGGCTGCGAATGCGCTCGCGACCTCGGTCGACAGTCTGCAACGTCTTCTGCAGGGTAATTTCAAAGCTCGCCAGTTTCGCATCGATGAAGTCGTCTGTCTCCTGCCGCATACGGACGGTGTCCGACAGCGTCTCCTTGCGTAGCGCTTCGGCTTCTGCAACGGCCGCGAGGTACACCTCGTGCTCGGACACCATCTTGTCGGCTTCCGTTCGCGCTCTTTCCAAAATGCGGTCGGCCTCGCGTCGCCCGTCCTGCACCACGGCCTCGCGGTCGGCAAGCAGCTCGTCCGCCCGATGCACCGACTCCGGGAGCATCTGCCGAATCTCCTCGATCAGGTCCAGCACCTGCGATCGATTCACCACACACGATGCCGACAGGGGCATGGACTTGGCATCCTCAACGAGAACGTTCAACTCATCGAGTCGTTCCTGGACGTCCACTCGCTGCTCCTTCGGTCGTAGCGCGGCTTTTTCAGGCGCTGCTAGCTCCGGCTGGTCATCGGCCGCCGGACTAGGCACATTGTGGCTCAGAACTTCTCCGGGAAGCGGTCCAACACGGCCTGCGGCACCAAACCGGACACGTCGCCGCCGTGCCGGGCCACCTCTTTGATCAGACTGGAGGACAGGTAGCTGTACTGCGGATTGGTAGAAACGAACAGGGTTTCGATCTCCCCCAGCCGATGGTTCATCTGGGCCATCTGCAGCTCGTAATCGAAATCGCTGATCGCCCGGAGCCCTTTCACGATCGCCTCGATGCCGTTGTCGCGGCAGTAGTCCACCAGGAGGCCGTGAAAAGAGTCGATCCGGACGTTGGGCAGATCCGCGGTGACCTCGGTGAGGATCTCAATGCGCTCCTCGACACTGAACATGCCGGCCTTAGATCGGTTGACGAGAACCGCGACGACGACTTCGTCGGCGATCTTGGCTGCACGCGTGAAGACGTCGAGATGACCGTTGGTGACCGGATCGAAGGACCCGGGGCAGATCGCCTTCATCACACCTCCACCATCTGGATTCCTCGCGAGCGTCGCCTGCCGGTGCCACTCTCACGCGCCGCCTTCACGCACCGCTCACGTGACCGTACCAAAGCGTGCTGTCGCCGTAGACCCGATGATCGATGATCTCAATCTCGGGTGGAAACACGGGCGCATCGTGGTCCTCCGGCGCTGGACCGTCCCGGCCAGCACGTCTCCCCGGTGCCCTCCCCCGTGCCTTCGCTCGCTCGACGACGACGAGTGCATCCGGGGTGAACCATCCCGATCGCACTGCGCTGCCCAGGTCGTCCGACAGCGAGGCGTCGTCGTAGGCATAGGGAGGGTCGGCGAAGATCACGTCGAAGGGCCCCCCGGGTGGTTCGGACGTCACTACGAGGCTGACATCTGCGCGGCGGCACTCGACTTCACCGTCGGCGTCCAGGCTGGAGACGTTGCCCTTCATGACCGAGACGGCCGCGGTGTTCTTTTCCACCAGCAGCACGCGCGGGGCACCTCGACTCCAGGCCTCCAGGCCGACCGCTCCTGATCCCGCCCACAGGTCGGCAACGGCGATGTCGTGCCACCCGCGTCCGTTAGCACGGAGTCGCGATTCCACACTGGCGAACAACGCTTCGCGCAATCGGTCCGAAGTTGGTCGAGTTCCGGCCGAAGGGATCTTCACGCGACGACCCCGAGCCCGCCCAGCGATGATCCGCGTCACGACTTCTCCAGAAATTCGGCCTGCTCATCGTCCAATCGGGTCATCGCTTCGCGCAGCGAAGGATGGGACTCCAGATCGGGGTCTGTCTCAAGTAATTCCTCGGCCGCCGCCCGCGCCCGGGCAATGACATCGGCATCCTCAACCACGCGCAACAGGCGCAGAGACGATCGAACACCTGACTGGGAACCACCCAAGACGTCGCCTTCTCGACGAATCTCCAGATCGCGTTGGGCCAGATCGAACCCGTTGCGTGTCGAGGCCACCGCGTCGAGCCGTTCGCGCGTGGGGGTGCCGTCCTCAGCTGCACTCACGAGCAGACATACGCCCGGCAGACTGCCTCGACCAATGCGGCCGCGAAGTTGGTGTAACTGGGAGATGCCGAATCGATCGGCATCGAACACGATCATCATGGTGGCGTCGGGAACGTCGACACCGACTTCGATGACGGTGGTGGAAACCACGACGTCGACTCCGCCGGACGTCAAGCCGGCCATCACAGAACTCTTGTCCTCTGCGGACATGCGACCGTGCAGCGAAGCCACCCGGGCATTCGGGAGTCGGGTCACCGCCTCGTGAAAGGTCTCTTCGACGGTCGCAATGCTGACGTCGGCTTCCCCGTCCATGGCCGTCGTGGAACCCTCTTCGACATTCGTGGCGTCGATCCGAGGGCAGACAATGAACACTCGGTGCCCCGCCGCAGCCTCCTCCGCAGCCCGCTCCCACAACCGATCCAGGTGGCGTGGCTGCGTGAGCGGGTTGATGACGTGGGTGGTCACTTCTGCCCTGCCTGCCGGGACTTCGTCCAAGGTCGACACGTCGAGGTCCCCGAAAACCGTCATCGCAACGGTGCGTGGGATCGGTGTGGCCGTCATCACCAGCACATGCGGGTGCGTGCCGTCGGGGGCTCGGCGGGCCAGGGCCGCTCGCTGCTCGACGCCGAATCGATGCTGCTCGTCGATCACCACCAACCCCAAGCGCGCAAATTGCACGGACTCCTCCAGCAGGGCATGCGTTCCCACGATCACACCGGCCGCACCCGACTCCGTGGCTTCCAGGGCCTGTCGCCGCTGGGCCGATCGCGCCGAGCCGGTCAACAGCACAACCGACGTTCCGTCTACCGTCGCCGCGGCTCCCAGGAGCGAGTCCACTTCGGTGAGCGGGCCGAGGAGTCGGCGAATACCCGCGGCGTGCTGGGCCGCGAGAACTTCGGTCGGCGCCAGCAAGACCGCCTGGCCGCCCGCAGCCACGACGTCCAGCATCGCGCGAACGGCAACAACCGTCTTGCCACTACCGACATCTCCTTGCAGCAGCCGCTGCATCGGTACCTCTCGCGCGAGATCGGCGGCGATTTCGTTGCCCACGGCCTTCTGCCCGTCGGTGAGGGCAAAGGGCAGGCCCGCATCGAAGGTCTCCCGCAGGGCTGATCCCGCCGGGGGCACCACGGAGGCTCGATAGGTGCGAGCAGCATGACGGCGCTGCACCAAGTTCGCCTGAAGCACGAACGCTTCTTCGAATATCAACCGCTCCCGTCCACGCTCCATGTCCTGCCAGGTAGCCGGTCGGTGCACACCTTCGAGAGCACGATGGATGTCCGGCAGGTCCATGTCTGCACGCATCGCCGCTGGAATCGGATCCGACATCATCTGATCGGCATCCATCGAATCAAGCACGATCCGCACCGAGGATTGGACCTGCCAACTCGTCACGGATTTCGTGGACGGGTAGACCGGGATAATCGCGCCCGCGAAACTCTCGACCTTCTCGGCATCAGAGCCGTCCCCGAGCAGGACATATTGCGGGTGCGCCAACTGCCGCTTATCTCGATAACTGCTGATGGTCCCCGCGAACAGCCCACGCTGCCCCACGCGTAGCTCGCGCTCACGCCAGGCCTGATTGAAGAACGTGATGACCAGTGAGTCGGTGCCGTCGCTGACGAGGACTTCTAGGAGCGAGCCACGCTTGTTACGCATCCGCCGGGCCGTGACCGAGGCGATGTCCGCCACGATCGTCACGTGATCGCCGTCGGTGAGCCCTGAGATGGCAGTCAACTCACCGCGCTCGGCGTAGCGACGGGGGTAGTGGCGCAGCAGGTCCCCCACCGTGGTCAGGCCCAGCCCTCGCTCCAGCGCGCCTGCCGTGCGCCCGCCGATGACACCGCGAAGCCTGGTTTCCAGCCCTATGTCCCCGGCCACGAGGCGACGCTACCGGGGGCTGGTCCTGCCACGGTGGAATGAGTCGGCTACTCTTACTCGGCCCGCGTCCGACGATCAGCGCCCGGACGTCTCAGCGATCACTACGACAACGAATGCAAGGAGTGCACCGTGGCTGCCAACTGCGATGTCTGCGGCAAGGGACCCGGCTTCGGCCACAACATCTCGCACTCCCATCGGCGTACTAAGCGCCGCTGGAATCCCAACATCCAGCGCGTGCGCGCCGTCGTTGGCTCCACTCCCAAGCGCATGAACGTGTGCACGTCGTGCATCAAGGCGGGCAAAGTCACCCGCGCCTGACGGCACCCCTCACGCGAAGTGCGTGAAACCTCCCGAGCCATCGAGCCATTCAGGCTCTGACCCATCCACCGTCACCTGCGCTGCACCCTTGCTCACGCGGCCGATTTCGAGAAATCCATCCGGCAATTCGACGCCATCGGGCAGGCACGCGACGAGAGCATGATCGTCTCCCCCGGTCAGCATCCAGATTTTCGGATCAACGTTGTAGGCGGCCGCAGCAGCCTGCAGCGGCTCGGCGACCTCGAGTGTGCTGGAGTCAAGATCAATCGCGACGTTCGACGCAGCCGCTAGGTGACCCACGTCGGCGATCAGTCCGTCGCTGATGTCGATCATCGCCGTGGCTCCCGCCGCGGCGGCGCGCGGACCACAGGTGTAGTCGATCACGGGGAAGCGGTGCGCATCGACCAAGACCTTCGGGGAGCGAAATCCTCGCCCGAGAATCGCTAGTCCCGCCGCAGCCCAACCCAATCGTCCACACACCACGACACGATCACCCGGCTGGGCTCCTCCGCGCGTCACCGGGGCTCGGCCATCGAGAGTTCCCAATGCTGTGACGGAGAACACGATCGAGTCACCCTGCGTGGTGTCGCCACCGACCAGCACCGCTCCCGCACTGGCAGCCTCTTCTTTCAGGCCGGCCGCGGCTTCCATGATCCATGCACCCGCCAGGTCGCCCGGCGCCACGAGTCCAACCAGCAGAGATGAACACTGCGCACCCATCGCGTTGATGTCGGACAGGCTCGCGGCGGCGACCCGACGGCCGACGTCGATCGCATTGGACCAGTCGCGACGAAAATGTGTTCCTTCGACCAGCACATCGACGCACGCCACCACACGACCATCCGACAAGCCGATGACAGCGGCGTCGTCTCCGGGACCAACCTCAATGGCCTCCGACGTTGGGGTGTCCGACACCAGACGCTCGATCAGAGCGAATTCGCCGATATCGCCCACTGTTCGGTCGGTCTTCCCGTCGGTCATCGCTCCACCTTCGAAGTACGCTCGTGCTGTGCTCGCGTCAGCCTACGTCTTTCGACGCACCCTTCGGCTCAGCGCGACGCGGCACACGATCGTTCTTGCCCTTGCAGCGTGCGTCGTTATGTCGGGGTGTTCCACCGCCGTAGTCGTTGATGCGCCCCCGACGAGCTCTGAGTGCGAGCAGGTCTTGGCAGACGCGCCCATCAAACTTCTCGGGCAACTGCAGCGAGAAACCCAGCCGTCCGATGCCGCCGCAGTCGCATGGGGCGACCCGCCCATCGTTCTCGCCTGTGGCGTGGAACCGATCACGTCACCGACAGCGCAAGTGATCGCGGTCGATTCGATTGAGTGGATCGCCTCACCGATCGGCGAAAACGACGGCACCGTCTTCACGACTGTCGACACAGCGCCCGTTCTCCAGGTCCGCGTTCCGGCCGCGTATCGACCGGAGATTGATGCCGTCGTGGACATCACCGCCGCACTCTCTCTCGATCGGCTTTCGTGACCTGACGGTTCCCGAGAACCTGTGACAGGATCGCGACGTGCCTCGCATCACCGCTCCGACGGTCGCGGAGCATCGCTATCAACGTCGAGCCGATCTCGTGGCCGCCGGTCAAGAACTTCTTGTCACCGAAGGGCTTGATGCCGTCACCATGACGGCCGTCGCGGCCCGGGCAGGGCTCTCGAGAACGGCCGTATACGAATACTTCACCTCCACCGACGAGTTGGTAGCCATCGTGCTCAGCGACCAGATGGTCCTGTGGCAGGAGGCGCTTCGCCAGCGACTGCACGCGGCCCCACCCGAAACAGGCGATCTCGACACCGTCAGGATCTACGTCGAGGTCGCCATGGGGCTCGTCGCTGACGGACATCACTCGCTTTTGGTGCTGCTGACCATGGACACCCTCACTAAGGATGTGCGTCACCGGTTGTCCGCAGCCCACGCCGCGGTCGCCGCTCCTGTGGGTAAGGCACTCGCGCAGATCGGCATTCGAGATGTCGACCAAGCAACGAACTACGTCCACGCAGCGATTGAGGCGGCCGCGCGCCGGATCACACCCGGTCAAGATGCGCGAGCCGAGATCGCTGCGGTCGCCGTCTTCACCGTCGCCGGGGTGCGAGCCCTGACCCCAACCTCGTCGCGGTCCTAGCGAAGGCCGGTCGGTCGCATGAGCGCCTCGCGGACCAAAGAGTCGACGAGCTCGCGGTACGACACACCGCTTGCCTCCCACATGCGCGGATACATGGAAATCGGTGTGAATCCAGGCATCGTGTTCACTTCGTTCACCACGATGTCGTGGTCGGTGACGAAGAAATCCACGCGCGCCAATCCTTCGCACCCGAGCTCGACGAAGCACCGCCTCGCCGTTTCTCGCACGCGGCCCGATATCTCGGCGGGAAGGTCGGCCGGGACGAGCAGATCGGCACCGTTCGAGACGTACTTGGCGGCGAAGTCGTAGAAGTCGTGGCCGTCGCGGACGGAGATCTCGGCGACCTGACTGGCGTCGATGGCCCCGTCGGGTGTCTGTCTCACCCCGCACTCGATCTCGCGAGCACCTTCCACGCCCGCCTCGATGATGACCCGGGGGTCGTGCTCGCGAGCGGCGCGAACCGCCTGCGCGAGAGAGTCGCGACCGTGCGTCTCGAGGTCGACGCGCGTAATGCCGACCGAAGATCCCGCTCGCGATGGCTTGATAAACAGCAATGCAGACATGGCCATGGCGCGATCCAACGCTGCATCAACATCTGCGCGAGCATCGATGGCTATCCACTCCGGCACCGAGATGCCGGCCGCCCGCAAGTGCACCTTGGCGGTGATCTTGTCCATACACATGGCGGATGCGAGCACTCCTGAGCCGACGTACGGCAGTCCGACGAAGTCGAGAAGCCCTTGGATGGTGCCGTCTTCACCCCAGGGGCCGTGCAGAACCGGGAAGACCACATCGATGGCTTCGACGCGGCCGTCGATGACTGCGCCCGGGCGATCGGCGGTTGCACCGATCATCACGGTCGACGACCCACCCTCGATTCTCGGCAGATCGTCCGATCGAAGGTCAGCAGGTCGTCCGGTGAAGTGCACCATCGTCGAATCCGCGGTGACGGCGATCGGCAGGACGTCATGACCTGCAGCTTCGAGGGCTTCCCAGACGGCAGCGGCGCTGATGCAGGAGATCGAGTGTTCGCTGCTTCGTCCCCCGAAGATCACCGCTACCCGCGCTGTGGACATGGGCGCACGCTATCGGGCGCACCACTACGGTCTAGGCATGACGCAGCGCCCTGAGCACTCCGCCTTAGATCTGTCCACGCTCGCCGTGACCAAGGGCCGACCGGCGCGGGAGCCCGACGCGCCCCTGAACACACCGATCGTTCCCGCATCGTCGTTCATTGCCGGCGGACCCACGGAGTACGCACGCGAAGGTGGCCCAACGGTGTTTGCCTTCGAAGAGGTGATCGCGGCTCTCGAGTGCGCGGAGCGGACACGGCCCGCCCAGGCGGTGGCGTTCTCCTCGGGCATGGCCGCCGCCGACGCTGTCCTTGACCTGATTCCCGTCGGTGGGCGGGTGGTCGCACCGACGACCACCTACACCGGTGTCGCCGTCCGGTTACGGGAACTTGCCGAGCGAGGCCGCATCGACTTGACGTTGATCGATGTCACCGACACCGACGCCATCCTGGACACCCTCACGACCGGGGTCCACACGCTGTGGATGGAGTCTCCGACTAATCCCCTCCTTGAGGAAGCCGATCTCGCGACCTGCCTGCCGGCCGCACGATCCGCCGGCGTCCGCACGGTCGTGGACAACACGTTCGCCACGCCGATCTTGCAGCGACCGTTGGAACTCGGGGCGCATGTCGTGATGCACAGTGCGACCAAGAGCCTGTCCGGGCATTCCGATCTACTCATGGGCGCTCTTGTCACCGAAGACCCGGAACTAGCGGAGGAATTCCGCACCCGTCGCATTCTTCTCGGAGCCGCACCGAGCGCTTTCGACGCGTACTTGGCTTTGCGCGGCGTCCGAACACTGGCCCTTCGGATCCAACGGGCTGAGGCAAGCGCGCAGTTTCTTGCGGAGAAACTCCGAAGCGAACCTTCGATCAGCCGTGTTCGACAAGCCGGAACGATGGTGTCGATCGAATTCGCCGGCGATGCGGCCCGCGCGGACCGTGTGTGTCAGGGAACCCGGTTGTGGGCGCATGCAACCAGCTTGGGCGGGGTCGAGTCACTGTTAGAAAGGCGCCGCCGCTGGCCCCTGGAGGCCGAGCACGTCCCCGAAGATCTCGTTCGATTGTCGGTCGGTATCGAGGATCCGTCCGACCTTTGGGCTGACCTCGCGCACGCGCTACACGCTGGTTGATTCGCGACCCGTCAGGGTCCGAGGTCGGATTCGGCTCGGGTGTCTCGAGCCATGAAAGCGGCGGCCATAACCGTCGGCGAGTGATCGTGGTGCAGAACGTTGACGACCTGCTCGGTAATCGGCATCTCGACCCCGTGCTCGCGGGCCAACTCGAGAATGGGCGTGCAACTCTTATACGCCTCGCACGTTTGTCGCGTGATGTCGATGGTTTCCTGCACCGTCAACCCCGAGCCGATGTTCTCTCCGAAGGTTCGGTTGCGCGAGAGCGGTGACTGACACGTTGCGACGAGATCTCCAACGCCGGCCAAGCCCTGGAACGTCAGCGGGTCAGCCCCCAACGCCACTCCGAGTCGCGCCATTTCGGCCAGACCGCGGGTGATCAGTGACGCCTGCGAATTCTCTCCCAGACCCATACCAACTGCCATGCCGTTGGCTACCGCAATCACGTTCTTGACCGATCCACCGATCTCTGTTCCGACCACGTCGGTGGTCCAGTAGGGCCGGAAGTAGTTGGTGGTGCAGATGGCCTGCACCCGCTGGGCAGCATCGGCGTCCGCGCAGGCCACGGTGGATGCGGTTGGTTGGCGTTGAACGATCTCACGAGCAAGGTTGGGTCCGGAGATGACGGCTACCTGGCTTGGGGGTGTGCCCAGTAACTCGTCGATGACTTGACTCATGCGCTTGCTGGTACCGATTTCGATTCCCTTGATGAGCGAGATGATGACGGCCGATTCCGGGATGAACGGCTTCCAATGCGAAACGTTGGCCCGCACCACCTGCGACGGGATAGCCAGCACTACGTAGTCGGCTCCCTGCAGCGCTTCTTGAGCCGTAAGGGTCGCGCGCACTTCGACCGGGAGTTCGATACCCGGGTGGTACGTGCGGTTTTGATGGATCGTCGTGATCTGCTCGACGGTCTTCGGGTCCCGGGCCCACATTGTGACCTCACAACCAGCGTGCGCGAGCACCATGGCAAACGCGGTGCCCCACGAGCCGGATCCCATCATGGCTACTCGGGTCACTGGTCCTCCTCGTCGAGAGCGCTGGTCGACTCGCGTTCCTGCCTGCGCGCCTTCGCTGGTGAATACCGTTCGACCGGGGCCTTCTGGTCGCGGATGCCCTCGAGAAGCTCGGTTATGGCCCGGACGATTCGATCCGTCGCGATATCGAGTGTCGCATGATCGAGTGGACGACCGGCAAGATCGGATAGATCCACCGGCTCCCCCGCCCACACGTGCATGGTTTTGCGGGGAAACAGGCGGAACTCCTTCTTGTAGGGGCCAATGACATCGCACGCTCCCCATTGCGCCACCGGAATGAGAGGACGACCGGTCGCCAACGCGATGCGTGCCGCACCGGTCTTCCCGACCATCGGCCATAGGTCGGGGTCCTTGGTGATCGTTCCCTCGGGGTAGACGACCACGCACTCACCGGCCTCGATCGCCGTGACCGCGTCACGCACCGCCGCAATGGCCTCACGCGTCTCCCGATAAACCGGGATCTGTCCCGCACTTGCGATGATGGCTCCCACGATCGGGACTCGGAACACCGATTCTTTTGCCAGGAACCGCGGGGGCCGATCGTTCTCCCATAGTGCGTGCGAGATGACGAGGGGATCGAACCAGGAGATGTGGTTGCCGGCGACGATGATTCCTCCCTCGTCGGCATTGAGGTTCTCCATGCCCCGCCAGTCCCGCTTGGTGAACCAGGTCATCAGCGGCCACAGCAGGAATACCGCAATCCGGTAACCCAGCCCGAGTTTCCAGGACCGGCGCAGTCGGGGCACTCCTCCTCGCGACACCTGGGCAGGCTAGCGGGTCGGTGGCGTTGAATAGGGACGTGCCGAACAACCCCAGCGCCGGCGAACGATGGACGGCCATCGTTCCCCTGCGCTCCCTGACGGAGGGAAAGTCCCGATTGCTCACCGGGTCTTCCCTGGCACCGGGCCTTATTGAAGCCTTCGCCCGCGATGTCCTTCGAGCCTGCGGTGAGTCGGCGAATATCAGCCGGACCATCGTGGTGTCCCCCGACGCATCCATCGAAGCCCTGGCGCGCGAAGCCAACAGCGATTTCGTACCCGAGGCTTCGGCCAGTGGAATCAATGAGGCCGTTGCCTCGGTACGGGCGATCTGCGAGCCGAATCAACCGGTGATCGGCATCCTTGCCGACACTCCCTGTCTCACCGGCGCCACTCTCGACGCAGTACTGGCCCAGGCGCACGACTACGACGTTTCCTTTGTGGCCGATGCTGCGGGAACCGGCTCGACGATGTGGTGTGCCCAAGTACCCGGTGCGCGCTCCTTCTTCGGCTCGCACTCCCGTGCTCGTCACCGAGCAAGCGGCGCCGTCGAACTGGGTGTGACCGCAACCAGTGGCGACGATGCCTTTCTATGGACGCGTGCAAGACGCGACGTCGACACCGACGTCGACCTGTGGGACGCGCATCGGATCGGCCTGGGCCCCGCGACGACACGCGCATACGAACAAAGGGCCGCCCTCACGGGCGACCCCCTGCACGATTGATGGAGCCAGATAGCGCTTCTTCGCGGTCGGCGCGCTCGCTTCGTTATCGACTCTCTGGTCCTCTTCAGCGTCGCGCCGGAATCATTCGCCGCAGAGCACCGGATCTTCGTCACATGCGGCTATTGAGTGACCGGTGCAAAGATCGGACGGTGCGCCTCAAACTCTGCGATGGCATCCGCGTGCTGCATCGTGATGCCGATGTCGTCCAGCCCTTCCAATAAACGCCACCGTACGTAGTCATCAACCTCGAAGTCCGCCGTCACATCACCGGCGCGGACCGTCCGCGCGTCAAGATCGACCGTGACTTCGAGGGAAGGATCCGCTTCGATGAGCGTCCACAATTCTTCGATAACGCTTTGGTCCACCTGGGCGGTCAAGAGTCCGCCTTTGCCTGAGTTCCCGCGGAAGATGTCGGCGAAGCGAGAGGACAGGACAACGCAGAATCCGTAGTTCTGCAGGGCCCATACCGCGTGCTCGCGGGACGATCCGGTACCGAAGTCGGGACCAGCCACCAGAATGCTGACACCCTGATATTCGTCCCGATTCAAGACGAAGTCGGGGTCCTTGCGCCACGCGGAGAAGAGTCCGTCTTCGAATCCATCACGGGTAATCCTCTTGAGGTACTCCGCAGGGATGATCTGATCGGTATCGACATTGCTCCGGCGCAAGGGTGCGGCCGTTCCGGTATGCCGGATGAAGGGTTCCATGGTGCGCTCCTCGCCTACGCCAGATCCGCGGGTGACGACAGGTGCCCCGTGACTGCGGTCGAGGCGGCAACCGCTGGAGAAACCAGGTGCGTGCGCCCGCCGGGACCTTGTCGTCCCTCGAAGTTTCTGTTGGACGTGGACGCACTTCGCTCACCGGGCGTCAGTTTGTCGGGGTTCATGCCCAAGCACATCGAGCACCCGGCTCCGCGCCATTCACCACCGGCCTCCACGAACACCTGATCCAAACCTTCAGATTCCGCCTGCAAGCGAACCCGTGCAGAACCCGGCACAACCATCAGACGCATGCCGTCTCTTACCTTGCGGCCTCGCAGGATGTCCGCAGCGACCCGCAGATCCTCGATGCGGCCGTTGGTACACGACCCGATGAAAACTGTGTCGACGGCGACGTCACGCAGCGGTGTCCCGGGGGTGAGATCCATGTACTCCAGGGCGCGTTCGATCGCCACCCGATCGACATCATCGGTGGCGTCCTCCGGCGACGGCACCGACGCCGACAGCGGCAGACCTTGCCCCGGGTTGGTGCCCCAGGTGACAAACGGCGTGAGTGTGGTGGCGTCGATATCGACGACCGCATCGAACTCGGCGTCGTCGTCGGTGAACAGGGTTTCCCAATACGCGACCGCATCGTCCCACTCCTGTCCGCTAGGTGCCTTCTCACGGCCTTCGACATAGTCGAACGTTGTCTGATCCGGAGCGATCATGCCGGCCCGCGCGCCTGCTTCGATCGACATATTGCAGACCGTCATGCGTCCTTCCATCGACAAGCCGCGAATGGCCGAACCGCGATACTCGAGCACATACCCCTGCCCGCCGCCGGTCCCGATCTTCGCGATCACCGCCAAGATGATGTCCTTTGCCGACACCCCCTCGGGCAGGTCGCCGTCCACGTTGATCGCCATCGTCTTGAAGGGCTTTAGCGGCAAGGTCTGAGTCGCGAGAACGTGCTCAACCTCGCTGGTTCCGATGCCGAATGCCAGGGCACCGAAGGCTCCATGCGTGCTGGTGTGGGAGTCGCCGCACACAATGGTCATGCCCGGTTGCGTCAACCCCATCTGGGGACCAACGACGTGCACGATTCCCTGCTCGACGTTCCCGAGCGAATACAACGGGACACCGAACTCCGCGCAGTTCTTCCGTAGCGCCTCGACTTGCGCGCGCGACACCGGATCGGCGATGGGTTTGTCCACATCGATGGTGGGAATGTTGTGGTCTTCCGTAGCCACCGTGAGATCCGGACGACGCACCGGTCGGCCGGCAGCTCGAAGACCGTCGAAGGCCTGCGGGCTGGTCACCTCGTGCACCAGGTGCAGATCGATGTACAGCAGATCCGGTTCACCTTCGGCAGACCTGACGACGTGGTTGTGCCACACCTTCTCGGCCAGAGTGCGACCCACTGATTCCTCCATGTCACTTCGCGCGTCACGTTCGGTGCGCATCTTCGTGGAGGCAGTCTATGGAGCAAACAAAAGGGCCCTCCCCTGTGGGAGGGCCCTTGTAGCCCCGACGGGATTCGAACCCGCGCTACCGCCTTGAGAGGGCGGCGTGCTAGGCCGCTACACAACGGGGCCGTGCCGAGCAAACGCTCGTCGCTGGGGTACCAGGACTCGAACCTAGACTAACTGGGCCAGAACCAGTCGGGCTGCCAATTACCCCATACCCCACGAGACCAAACCAGTGTAGTCATGAGGCGCGGAGCGAACGAATCCGGTCAAGCGAGCGATCGGCGCCCAGCAATTCCATCGATTCGAAGAGCGGCGGCGACACCCGACGCCCGGTAATCGCCAGGCGGACTGGTCCGAACGCCACCTTCGGCTTCAATCCGCGCTCGTCAATCAGCGCCGCCCGCAAGGCACCCTCGATCGACTCCGTGGTCCACTCCTCGAGTCCCGCGAGGGCCGCCTCGGCCGCCTGGAGGACGTCACCGGCCTGGTCTCCCATGATCTTCTCGGCATCGCCGGCATCGATGGCGATTTCGTCTGTGAACAGGAAGCCCACCATGGCGCTGGCCTGCCCGAGGGTTTCCAATCGTTCCGAGATCAGTGGCACCACGGCGCGGACCAGATCCATGTCCTGGGCGGACGGTGTCGAGCCGATGACTCCATCGCGCTGCAGGTACGGCACCAGGCGCTCGACGAGGTCGTCGATGGCAAGGTGCCGAATCCAATCGCCGTTGATGGCCGTGCACTTCTTCACATCGAACCGCGCGGGGTTGGGATTGACGCGCTCGAGGGAGAAGGACTGAGCCATCTGCTCTTTGCTGAAAAACTCGACATCGCCCCCCGGAGACCACCCCAACAGCGCGAGGTAGTTGGTCAACGCCTCGGGCAGGTACCCCTGGTCGCGATACATCTGCAGTGCCGACTCCGGGTCGCGCTTCGATAGCTTCTTGTTGCCCTCGCCCATCACATAGGGCAGGTGGCCGAACTGCGGAACCGGGCCGTCGAACAGCCCGAGGTCGATCATCGCTTCGTACAGGGCGATTTGCCGGGGAGTCGACGACAGCAGATCTTCACCGCGCAGCACGTGCGTGATCTTCATGGCGGCGTCATCAGTGGGGTTCACCAGCGTGTAGAGCGGCTCTCCATTGGCACGCTGGAGAACAAAGTCCGGAATCTGTCCGGCTGCGAACGTGATCTCACCACGGATGAGGTCGTTCCACGTGCAGTCGCGATCGGGCATGAGAAACCGGACCACAGGGGCGCGACCTTCGGCGCGGTAAGCAGACCGGGCCTCATCGCTCACGTCTCGACAGTGTCCGTCGTAGCCAGGGGCGCGCTTCTCCGCCATCGCCTGCTGACGTCGTGCATCCAGTTCTTCGGTAGAGCAGAAGCATTCGTACGCGTATCCACCCGCAACGAGAGCGTCCACCATCGCGGCATAGTCCGCCCGTCGCTCGGATTGTCGGTACGGGCCGAAGGGGCCTCCCACTTCCGGTCCCTCATCCCAATCGAGTCCGAGCCACTGCAGCGAATCGATGAGTGCTTGGTAGGACTCCTCGCTGTCTCGAGATGCATCCGTGTCCTCGATACGAAAGACGAAGGTCCCGTGGGTGTGCCGTGCGAACGCCCAGTTGAACAGGGCGGTTCGGATCAACCCCACGTGCGGATTGCCCGTGGGGGACGGGCAGAAGCGAACACGAACATCGCTCACGGGGCAGCACTCCTCACCGGGTTCGTCAACGTTCCGATTCCCGAGATACCGACACTGACTAAATCTCCATCGGTGAGCGGGCCCACGCCTTCGGGCGTTCCCGTCAAGATGACGTCACCTGGTAGCAGCGTCATGCACGAACTCACGTACGACACCACCGCCGGTACGTCATGCACCATCGCGTCGATGCCCCCGTGTTGACGTTGCTCCCCATTCACACGCACCGTGAGGTCCGCATCCGCGGGAGAGAGTTCGGTTTGAATCCATGGGCCCAGCGGGCAGAAGGTGTCGAATCCTTTGGCCCGAGCCCACTGTCCATCGGACTTCTGCAAGTCTCGCGCGGTTACGTCGTTGGCACACGTGTATCCAAAAACGACCTCGTCCACCCGATCGATGGGAATGTCCTTGCACATTCGGCCGATGACGACGGCCAACTCCCCTTCGTGCTCCACCTGCTCGGATTGCCACGGCAGGTCGATCGGGTCTCCCGATCCGATCACCGCGGTACTCGGCTTGAGAAACAACAGCGGCTCGTCGGGGGCTTCACTGTCCATCTCGGCAGCGTGTTCACGGTAGTTCTTCCCGACGCAGACGATCTTGGATGGGATCACCGGTGCCAAAAGTCGGACGTCCGCCAGTTTCATGACACTTCCCTCGGGGCGGATATCCACGAACGGGTGGCCCTCGATGGGTGCGACGATCGACTCGTCCGTCACCTGATCGTCATCGTCGAGACCGTCGACAGCTCCGAACCAGATGTCCTCGCCGACGGCGAAACGGCAGATCAGCACCGCCCCACTCTAATGACGAACGGACCTCACGCCTGCGAGCGCATCAAGCCGTATGTCAACGCATCTTCGAGCGCCCGCCACGAGGCTGCGATGACGTTCTCGTGCACCCCGAGCGTGGTCCACTCCCGCTTTCCGTCGGAGGTCGACACGAGAACGCGGGTCACACTCGCTGTGCCCGAGGTGTCGGCGTCGCTCTTCTCGAGGATGCGGACCTTGTAGTCGATGAGCTCGAGTGGCTCGAGTTCTGGATGCAGGGATGTCACGGCCGAGCGCAAGGCCTTGTCCAGGGCGTTGACCGGTCCATTGCCTTCGGCAGTGCTGATCATGCGTTCTCCGTTGGCGCGGACCTTCACGGTTGCCTCGGTGCGCACGTCACCGGAGGCGTCCTGCTCGACGATGGTCCGCCACGACTCGACCTCGAATCGAGATTCACTGTCGTCGGAGCCCATGAGAATCAACTCGAACGATGCGTCGGCGGCCTCGAAGGTCCAGCCCTTGGACTCCAGATCTTTGACCGTTTCCACGATGTGGGTGACCCGCTCGGCGTCGCCGGCGATGTCGTAGCCGAGTTCCTTGCTCTTCATCTCCACCGAAGCCCGACCCGCCATCTCGGTCACCAGCACCCGCTGATCTCCACCAACGAGGGCGGGGTCGATGTGGTTGTAGAGCTCTGGATTCACCTTCAGCGCTGACGCGTGCAGACCAGCCTTATGGGCGAAGGACGAGACGCCGGCGTAGGCCTGATGGGTGTCGGGGGCGATGTTCGCAATTTCTGCGATCGCGTGTGAGATACGCCGAGTCTCCGCCAACTTGCCCTCGGGTAGACACTCGATACCCATCTTCAGCTCAAGGTTCGCCACGACCGGGAATAGGTCCGCATTGCCGGTGCGCTCTCCGTACCCGTTCGCGGTGCATTGCACATGCGTCACTCCCGCTGCCACGGCGGTGACCGTGTTTGCCACCGCGCTGGCGGTGTCGTCTT
>Ga0075478_10000070_pt1 | contig 32269 bp, 31 predicted proteins | sample DEB08_DNA_15_FD_71483 | JGI IMG/M metagenome (GOLD analysis project Ga0075478, IMG submission 71483) | Aqueous microbial communities from the Delaware River and Bay under freshwater to marine salinity gradient to study organic matter... | ecosystem: Environmental > Aquatic > Marine > Coastal ...
CATGCTCCAGCAGACACCGGTGCATCGTGTCGAGCCCGTCTGGCAGGACTGGATGGCGCGCTGGCCCACGCCGCAGGCTCTGGCCTCGGAGCCTTCGGGTGAGGCGCTCCGGGCGTGGGGACGATTGGGCTACCCGCGGCGGGCACTTCGCCTGCACGCGACCGCCCAGCAGATCTCCGATCAGCACGGCGGTCGCGTTCCTTCCAGCGATGAAGAACTTCGTGCGCTCCCGGGCGTCGGGGAATACACAGCTGGTGCCATTCGTGCCTTCGCATTCGGGCTCGAATCCACAGTGCTGGACGTCAACGTGCGTCGAGTCATCTCCCGCGCCTGGAGCGGAATCGACGAGCCACCATCCCACCTGAGTGCCGTCGAGCGAACGTTGGCGAACTCACTGGCCACCGCAGCCGATGATCCTTCTGCATGGGCGGCCGCCAGCATGGAACTCGGGGCCATCGTGTGCACGAAGACGACGCCGCAGTGCTCGGCATGCCCACTGAAGCGCTCCTGCGCCTGGCGATCTGCAGGTTTCCCGCCATCAGAGGCTGCACGTAGACGACAGCCGCGCTACGAAGGCAGTGATCGACAAGCACGCGGCCGGATTCTCAGCGTTCTGCGTGAGTCCGAGACTGCGGTGGACGGCAACGTCTTGCTGGACATGTCCACCGATCGTGATCAGATGCTTCGAGCCTTGGAGTCACTGGAATCGGAAGGGTTGATCCGACGGGTTGGACGTGCCTTCGCCTTGCCCCTTTAAGCGTCTTCTCTTGGCAGTGGCTCTCGATCCATCGCGCGGATCACCTGGCGCTCACCCAGCGGAGCCTCAAGGGCCACATTTGCCCACACCCGGTCACCGACGATGCCCGTGACCGGGCAATCCGAGGTCCGGGAACTCTGCACCTGGGCCTCAAGCTCGACGCGCGCACCCCGCTCGAAGGCCGTCACCTGAATATCCGCATCCGGACACAAGCCTCCCGGCGGCAGCGCGACGGCTACCTCAATCTGACTTTCATCGAGAGTCGTTCGATACGTAACAGGCTGAAGATCACTGGTCACCAACCCCAGCGACCGCAGGGGGCCCACACCCCCCACGAGGCCTGCGACACCGATGAGTAGCACGACAACACCGCAACCAACTGCTATCCACCACACGATCCGCGGCACGCGACGACGCGGTCCGTCGAACTCGTTCATTCCGGGGATGAGCGGACCTGATGTCACGACTTCATCCCGTCCCAATCACTCCTGCTCGGTGGCTTCAGCCGTCTCGATTGGTGGCGTATCGGGGAGTTCCGCCTTGGGCGTAGGCGTGAACGAGAAGGTCCGTTCGTCACCCTCCCCCTCCACATCGACCACCACAATCGACCCCGGGTTCAAGTCCCCGAAGAGCATCTTCTCGCTCAGTGGGTCTTCGATTTCCCGCTGGATCGTTCGACGTAGCGGACGCGCACCCAACGTGGGGTCATATCCCCGTTCTGCGAGAAGCACCTTCGCACCAGGCGTGAGCTCGATGGCCATGTCCTTATCTTGCAGGCGCTTTTCGAGACTGGCGATCATCAAATCGACGATCTCGATGATTTCGGACTCCGTAAGTTGGTGGAAGACGATGGTGTCGTCGATCCGGTTTAGGAATTCGGGCCGGAAGTGCTGCTTCAACTCCTGCTGCACCTTGGACTTCATCTGCTCGTACGCATTCCCCTCGTTGTCGTCCGGCGCGAAGCCGAGCATGAGTCCCTTAGAAACGTCACGGCTACCCAGGTTGGTAGTCATGATGATGACCGTGTTCTTGAAGTCAACGACTCGTCCTTGGGCGTCCGTCAACCGACCCTCTTCGAGGACCTGCAACAACGAGTTGAAGATATCCGGATGTGCTTTCTCCACCTCATCAAAGAGGACGACACTGAAGGGCTTACGGCGCACCTTCTCCGTTAGCTGGCCTCCCTCTTCGTAGCCGACGTATCCGGGGGGTGAGCCGAACAGTCGTGAGGCCGTGTGGCGCTCGGAGAACTCACTCATGTCCAAGGAAATAAGTGCGTCTTCATCGCCGAACAAGAACTCCGCGAGCGTCTTGCTCAGCTCCGTCTTACCGACGCCCGAAGGCCCGGCGAAAATGAAGGAGCCCGCAGGCCGACGTGGATCCTTCAGGCCGGCCCGGGTCCGGCGAATCGATTGCGACAGCGCCTTAATGGCGTCTTCCTGTCCGATGACGCGGCGGTGGAGTTCGTCCTCCATCCGACGCAATTTCTCAATGTCATCCTCGGTCAGGTCGGACACCGGAATGCCCGTCATCAACGCGAGCACTTCACCGATGAGCTTCTCGTCGACCTCGGCGACGACGTCGAGGTCGCCCGCCTTCCATTCACGCTCGCGCTCTGCCTTCTCGGCGAGCAGGTTCTTCTCCACATCCCGCAAAGACGCCGCCTTCTCGAAATCCTGCGCGTCGATCGCCGATTCTTTCTCTTTGCGAGCGTCGGCAATACGGTCGTCAAATTCACGAAGGTCCGGAGGCGCCGTCATTCGTCGAATGCGCAAGCGAGAGCCAGCTTCGTCGATGAGGTCGATGGCTTTGTCCGGAAGTTGGCGATCGGAAATGTAGCGATCAGACAAGCGAGCTGCAGAATCCAAAGCGCCATCGGTGATGGAAACGCGGTGATGAGACTCGTATCGGTCTCGTAGACCTTTCAAGATCTCGACGGTGTGCTCAACATCGGGCGCATCCACTAACACAGGCGCGAATCGGCGCTCGAGGGCCGCGTCTTTCTCGATGTGCTTGCGGTACTCATCGAGAGTGGTTGCACCAATCGTCTGGAGCTCACCTCGCGCCAGCATTGGCTTCAGGATGCTCGCAGCGTCGATCGCACCCTCGGCCGCACCAGCGCCGACGAGCGTGTGCATTTCGTCAATAAACAGGACGATGTCGCCACGGGTCTTGATCTCCTTCAGCACCTTCTTCAAGCGCTCTTCGAAGTCACCGCGATACCGGCTACCAGCGACCAGAGCACCGAGGTCGAGCGTGTACAACTGCTTGTCCTTGAGAGTCTCAGGCACTTCCCCCCGGACGATGTCTTGAGCGAGCCCTTCGACAATCGCGGTCTTGCCTACGCCGGGCTCGCCGATCAGCACGGGGTTGTTCTTCGTGCGCCGGGAGAGCACCTGCATCACGCGCTCGATCTCCTTCGCTCGCCCGATCACCGGATCGAGTTGTCCCTCGCGTGCCGCTGCGGTCAGGTTGCGACCGAATTGATCAAGCACGAGCGACGATGACGGAGTTCCCTCTTGCGGACCAGCGCCGGCGGTGGCCGGCTCTTTGCCCTGGTAGCCAGACAGCAGTTGAATGACCTGCTGGCGAACCCGGTTCAGATCAGCGCCAAGCTTGACGAGTACCTGCGCTGCGACACCTTCGCCTTCTCGGATGAGGCCCAAGAGAATGTGCTCGGTGCCGATGTAGTTGTGCCCGAGCTGCAATGCCTCGCGAAGCGACAGCTCGAGAACCTTCTTCGCCCGCGGCGTAAAGGGGATGTGTCCACTCGGGGCTTGCTGCCCTTGACCGATGATCTCTTCGACTTGCTCGCGGACGGCTTCCAATGAAATGCCGAGTGACTCCAACGCTTTGGCCGCGACGCCTTCGCCCTCGTGAATCAGGCCGAGCAAGATGTGCTCGGTCCCGATGTAGTTGTGGTTGAGCATTCGCGCCTCTTCTTGGGCGAGAACGACTACTCGGCGGGCCCGGTCGGTAAACCTCTCAAACATCCAGCAACACCTCATCGATCCTGAACCGTTGAGCCGGCAATTTCCGGCTAACGTCATTGTCCTGCATGGTGGCCGATAGCGCGACCACGGCCACCCCTGGCGGGGTACGCCCACCGCGAAACCTCAGGGAAATAAGCGATACGGAACAATTCGGACCTATGGACTCAGAGTCTGAGGGTGCCCGCCTACGGACACACATCCGCATGCTCGGCGATCTCCTCGGCCACACGCTTGCCCGGCAAGAAGGTGACACCCTGCTGGAGATGGTCGAGTCCGTGCGGTTGGCTGTCCGCAGCGACCCTGCCGCAGCTGCGACAGTTCTCAATTCCGTAGACGTCGCCACGGCAACGACGTTGGCCCGCTCGTTCTCGATTTACTTCGATCTGGCCAACGTGGCGGAGCAGGTGGAGCGCGCTCACGACGCGCAAGCCGACAGACGCGTGCATTCCGGTCCACTTCATCGCGTCGTCGACGCGGCACGGGAGGCGAACCTTGACCCCGCCTTGGTCGGACAGATGGCATCGGCAATGTCGGTCAGACCCGTCTTCACCGCCCACCCGACAGAGGCTGCTCGACGCTCGGTGCTGGTCAAACTACGTCGGATAGCCGATGTGCTTCTCGATCAAGGGTTGTCGGATCGCGAACGCGAGCGACGGCTGGCTCAGGTGATCGATCTGCTCTGGCAAACCGATGAGCTCCGACTCGAGCGGCCGCAGGTTCTCGATGAAGCACGCAATGCCCTGTACTACCTCGACGACCTCACCCGAGGACCCCTCGCGCAAGTTCTCGACGACCTTGCTGATTCATTCCGAGATCTCGGGGTCGAACTGCCTCCCGATGCGCGTCCGGTCAGCTTCGGGTCGTGGATCGGAGGCGATCGAGACGGCAACCCCTTCGTCACACCCGATGTGACGGCCGATGTGGTTCGTTTCCAGCGTGATCACGCAGTACTGAACTTGATGCCACACATCGATCGTTTGCTGGAAGATTTGTCTATCTCTGAACGCATTGCCGGCGCCAGTGACGCGCTCCGCGACTCTGTCGAATCCGACTTGCGCTTCCTCCCAGATCTCGATCCACGCTTTCTGCGGATCAATGCTGAAGAACCGGTTCGACTCAAACTCACCATCATTCGAATGCGTCTGCGACTCACGCGAGAGCGCTTGCACGACCGGGGGCCACACCGGGTAGGCCGCGACTACGACAGCACCCGAGAACTTCTCGATGACCTTCTTCTGATCCGTGAGGATCTCCTCCAGCACCGCGGTCAACTGGCAGCACACGGAATTCTGGATCAGTCCATCCGAGTGGTCGCGTCAATTGGGTTACCGCTCGCCACTTTGGACATACGCGAGCACGCGCAGAAGTTCCATAACACGCTCCGGCAACTTTTCGAGCGTCTCGGTTTCGGCTACGACGATCTTGATCGCGAGGAACGCACGACGCTCTTGGGAGACGAGCTCAGTGCTCTCCGGCCACTGTCTCCGCAACCACCGGCGCTTGATGAGGCCGCCACGGTGACCTACCGGACCATGGAAACCGTCCGCGAGCTACTCGATACCTACGGAACCCGACCCATTGAATCTGTCATCGTGTCCATGACTCGAGGCGCCGACGACATCCTGGCCGCCGTGGTGCTGGCACGCGAGACAGGCTTGGTGAACACATCCACGGGAACATCTCGAGTCGGCTTCGTTCCATTGCTGGAGACGGCCGAGGAGCTGCGCAATGCCGACGTCATCATCGATCAGCTGCTGCAGCATCCGGTCTATCGGTCCCTCGTTGCCTCGCGGGGTGATGTGCAAGAGGTCATGTTGGGTTACTCCGACTCCAATAAGGATGCCGGAATCACATCGTCACAGTGGGAGATTCACCTCGCTCAGCGCCGACTACGAGACGTCACGGCTCGGCACGGCGTCCGCCTGCGCCTTTTCCACGGTCGCGGAGGAACGGTAGGCCGCGGTGGCGGGCCCACGTACGAGGCGATCCTGGCCCAACCATGGGGCGTGCTCGACGGTCAGATCAAGGTCACCGAGCAAGGAGAGGTCATCAGCGACAAGTACCTCGTCCCGGCTCTAGCTCGCGACAATCTCGAGCAGATGGTCGCGGCGGTACTCGATGCGTCCCTTCTGCACCGTCACTCTCGACAGTCGGAAAGTCAGATCGCGCGCTGGGATGACGTGATGGACACCATGTCCATGCATGCTCAATCGAGTTACCGTGCCCTGGTCGAGGATCCCGACCTACCGCGCTATTTCTCGTTGTCCACACCGGTCGAAGAGTTCGGAGCGATGCACCTCGGATCACGACCGGCACGACGTCCGGACGGCAGCAGCGGCATCAACGATCTGCGAGCGATTCCCTGGGTGTTCGGTTGGACTCAGTCGCGACAGATCGTTCCCGGTTGGTTCGGTGTTGGCTCCGGCCTGGAGGCGGTGCGAGCAGCCGGCTTCGACGCCGATCTCACCGATATGTATGAGAACTGGCACTTCTTCGCGAACTTCATCTCAAACGTCGCCATGACACTGGTGAAGACAGATCTCGCGGTTGCCAAGCAATACGTCGATCGTCTGGTGCCCGAAGATTTGCATCACGTGTTCGACGCCATCACCCAAGAGCACGAGCGCACTACGCAACAGGTTTTACTGGTCACCGGACAGCGGGAGTTGCTCGAAGACAATCCGACCCTGCGGCGGACTCTAGCCACGCGCGATACGTATCTTCTCCCGCTGCACTCTCTCCAGATCTCACTTCTTGAGCGCAGTCGCCGCTTGACCGATCCTGACATCGAACTTCAGCGGGCCCTATCGGTCACCATCAACGGAATCGCCACGGGCTTACGCAACACCGGCTGATCGACCTACGTTTGCGTCGGCTTCCTCTATCGAAGTTCGAGCAGCATTCGATGATTGCCCAAGGTGTTGGGCTTCACGCGCTCGAGGCCAAGAAACTCGGCCACACCTTCGTCATATGACTGCAGCAACTGCTCGTATACGTCGTGATCCACCGGAGCCTCGTCGATTTCACCGAATCCATGCTCGACAAAGAAGTCGACCATAAATGTAAGGCAGAACAACCGCCGGATACCCAAGTCTCGTGCTCGCTGAATCAATTCAGTAACGATCATCGAGCCGATACCCGACCGCACGCGCGTCCCGGCGACAGCGACGGTTCGTAGCTCTGCCAGGTCCTCCCACATAACGTGCAGCGCACCACAGCCCACTACCTCGCCGTCGACTTCAACGACAACGAACTCTTGGATATCCTCGAAAATTGTCACGGCCGCCTTCGCAAGAAGGTGGCCATCACCGGAATACTCGTCGATCAGACCACGGATGGCGCGAACGTCCGGCGTTCGAGCGGGGCGGATGCGGGGAAGGTTCACTTTCGTTCCGGCTTCACCAGCGGGAACAAGATAGTTTCCCGAATTCCGTAACCGGTGAGGTTCATCAGCAGGCGGTCGATTCCCAATCCGACACCACCACAGGGCGGCATACCGTGTTCCAGCGCCCGAAGGAAATCTTCATCGACACTCATCGCCTCGTCGTCTCCGCGGGCCGCCAGACTCGCCTGCTCGGTGAGCCTGTCTCGCTGAATGACAGGATCGACTAATTCCGAATACCCAGTGGCCTGCTCAACTCCGCCGACGTATAGGTCCCACTTCTCAACAACGCCTGGCTTGGATCGATGCGCCCGGACCAGTGGCGAGGTATCCACGGGGTAATCCATCACGAAGGTCGGCGTGGTGAGCGACGGAATGACGTGGTGCTCAAACAACTCTTCGATCATCTTCCCCGCGACCCACGTCGGTGCGACCGAAATCTCTGCTTGCTCGCATAGCTTTTCGAGTTCGGACACCGGCGTCTGCGGAGAAAGGTCGACACCGACGGCAGCGGAGACACTGTCATACAGATCGATCATCGACCATTCACCGGAAAGATCGATACTCGATCCGTCCGCGCGTGAAACCTGCTCACTACCGCTGATGCGGCGAGCGACACCCTGGATGAGTTCTCGAGTGATGGTCGCCATCGTTTGGTAATCCGCATACGCCTGGTAGAACTCGAGCATCGCGAACTCCGGCGAATGACTTGAGTCGACGCCTTCGTTTCGGAAATTGCGATTGATCTCGAAGACCCGTTCCAAGCCACCGACAACCGCGCGCTTCAAGAAGAGTTCGGGAGCAATACGCAAGAACAGATCCATGTCCAACGCGTTCGAGTGCGTTGTGAATGGCCGAGCCGCAGCCCCGCCGTGCTGCGTCTGCAACATGGGAGTCTCGATCTCGAGATACCCGCGACTCGTGAGGTCTGATCGCAAGGCGGCGACCGCCTCGACTCTCAGCCGGGCCATCTGCGCTGCCTCCGGCCGCACGATGAGGTCGACATAGCGTTGTCGAACACGGGCCTCTTCACTCAGCGGCTTGTGGGCAACAGGCAGCGGTCGCAAGGACTTCGACGCCATGCGCCACTCGTCAGCCAAGACCGAGAGCTCACCGCGACGAGAGGTGATGACTTCACCACGAACGAAGACCTGATCTCCGAGATCCACGAGCTCTTTCCAGGCGTCAAGGGCTTCTGGTCCCACTTTGTCGAGTGACAGCATCGCCTGAATCTCGCTCCCGTCACCGGCTCGCAAGGTCGCGAAGCACAACTTTCCGGTATTGCGCGAGAAGATCACTCGCCCGACGATCCCCGCGACGTCTCCGGATGCAGTGTCCGTTTCCAGATCGCCATGGTTTGATCGCACCGAAGCGATGGAATGTGTGATGGGCAACTGCACCGGGTAGGGATCCATGCCTCGGCGCTGCAGTTCTTCGCGCTTGGCGCGACGGATCTGCATTTGTTCGGGGAGGTCATCCTCGAGGTCACTGCCGTCCACGATGGGCAAGGCTATTGGATACCCCACTCCCGACTGTTGTCTGTCACGACGATGCGACTTCCTCTAGCCCACATTTCGTTCGAAAACCATCCGAAGGCCGGTGAGTGTGAGGTGAGGATCATGGTGCGTAATGGTCTCCGATTCACCGATGACCACAGAAGCCAGACCCCCGGTCGCCACCACCGCCGTCACCGTGCCGATCTCCTCGATAATCCGATCAACGAGACCATCGACCTGTCCCGCAAATCCGAAGACGGCGCCCGATTGCAAAGCCTCCACCGTGTTCTTGCCGATAGGTGACCGTGGACGAACGACTTCGACCTTTCGCAGTTGCGCTGCTTTCGCGGACAGCGCCTCAAGCGAGATGTCGATACCCGGGGCCAGGGCACCGCCGAGAAATTCGCCCTGCGCTGAGACCACGTCAAGGTTGGTGGACGTACCGAAATCCACGACGATGCACGGCCCACCGAACTGCTGATGGGCGGCGAGCGTGTTGACGATGCGATCGGCCCCGACTTCCTTGGGGTTGTCCGTCAGGATCGGCACGCCCGTCTTTGTTCCCGGCTCAACAATCACCACTGGGATTTCGTGGAAGAAGGACGACAACATCGGCCGCAACTCATGTAGCACGCTCGGCACCGTGCTGCAGAGCACCAATCCCGTGATTTCGGGCTGCTCGTCCAACAGGCCTCGGAACGTCAAAGCCATTTCGTCACCGGTAGCACGCGCGTGCGTCGTAATCCGCCACGACCGCACCAGTTCTTCCCCGGTAAATAGACCCAAGACAGTGTTCGTGTTTCCGACATCGACGGCCAGCAGCATTAGCTCTCCTCACTGACCACGATTAGATCTGCGCCGATGTCCAGTACGGGGGACGAGTGCGTCAATGCACCTACGGCAAGGTAGTCGACCCCCGTAGCCGCGACAGCGGCCGCCTGGTCAAGGGTCAACCCTCCGGATGCCTCCAAGAGCGCACGTCCCGATGTCCGCCGAACAGCTTCGGCCATTTCCTGCACCGAAAAATTATCCAACAGGATGAGGTCGGCGCCCGCATCGATGGCTACGTCGAGTTGCTCCAGGGTGTCGACTTCCACCTCAATAGGGATCTCGGGAAACGCGCGTCGCACAGCGCGAAAGGCCTCTTCTACTCCACCCGCCGCTTCCACGTGGTTGTCTTTCACCAAAGCAGCATCGGCGAGATTCATGCGGTGATTAACACCGCCACCGGCACGCACCGCGTACTTTTCGACTCCGCGCAGACCCGGGGTTGTCTTGCGGGTATCGCGAATGCTCGCGTCGGTGTCGGCGATTGCCGCGACCCACGCGCGGGTCGCAGTCGCAATGCCACTGAGGTGGCTCACTGCGTTCAGCGCTGGCCGTTCGGCCCGCAGGAGGCTGTGGGTGGACGATGTCACCCCCATCAACTCCGTGTCGGGCTCAACAGGGGAACCTTCCTCGACACTCACGTCACATGTCATGTCATCGCCGCAGACCACTTCGAAGATCGCTCGAGCCACCACAAGCCCGGCGACTACTCCACCACCGCGAGCCACCAGAGCCAGGCGCCCGCGCTGCTCCATGGGCACGGTCGCCACCGTTGTGACATCAACGCCTCCGTCGACATCTTCTTCCAGGGCCCGGACAGCCAACGATTCGACATCGAGGGGACGAAGGCCCGCGTCTGTGAGCAACGCGATCGTCTCGGCAGACAATCCGTGGGTTGAGTAGGGCACTTAGACCTCCGAGTCCTCGAGTGATCCAGGCAACCAATCGGGGGAACGACGCATCGTGTGCAGATTCCCGTGAGAATCCATCGTCGTGACCAAGCGGACCCGCCACTCAGGCTGCGGATCTGGGTGATCTTCGCGCCAGTGCGAACCTCGTGACTCTTCACGCGCGTGAGCATGTTCGACAAGCACGCGAGCGACCGTTGCTAGATTTGTTGTCTCCCAGTCTTCCGTGCGTGGCGTTCCGCTGGGCTCGTCGAGGGCATCGTCCAACCATTGCGCGCAACTCGCCAGCGACTGCGCGCTACGCAACACACCAGCGTTCGCGTCCATCGTCTGCTGCAAGGGACGACGAACGTCGTTGGCCAGCACACCCATGGCCACATCGTTGCCACTCGACTCCGGAACATCTTGCCCGGTTCGATCGACCTCGATCGCGTCGGCTATCCGCCGAGCGAAGACGAGCCCTTCCAGCAGGGAATTCGATGCCAGGCGATTGGCTCCATGAACACCGGAGCACGCGACTTCTCCGCAGGCGTACAAACCAGAAATCGTGGAACGGCCGTCGATGTCGGTGACAACACCACCGGAGGCGTAATGCTGCGCTGGAGAGACGGGAATGAGGTCGCTCACCGGATCGATCCCGCGCATCCGGCACGACTCGAGGATGGTGGGGAACCGGTGAACCCAGGTATCGGCGCCCAGCTCGCGGCCATCGAGCCACACATGGGCTGCCCCCGATTCGCGCATGCGCCGCATGATCGCTTTGGCGACCACATCTCGGGGTGCAAGATCGGCCATCGGGTGTTCATCAACCATGAAGCGCTTTCCATCAGCGTCGAGGAGGAACGCGCCCTCACCTCGCACCGCTTCGGACACCAGGGGCTGCTGCCCCTTCGCCACCGGACCCAACCACAACACGGTCGGGTGGAATTGGACGAATTCAAGATCGGCCACGGCTGCTCCCGCCCTCAAAGCCAGGGCTGCCCCGTCACCCGTCGCCACGTACGGGTTGGTCGTCTGGCCAAATACCTGGCCGAAACCGCCAGTCGCCAGAACAACTGATGGGGCCAATGCTGCGCCCACACCGTCGCGTTGGCCTGGTCCGATCACGTGAAGTGTTACTCCGGCCGTTCGGCCACTCGCCGACGTGATGATGTCCAGCACGAGAGCGTTCTCCACGACATCGATTCCCGGATCGGCACGGACGGCCGCCACGAGTGCTCGGGACACTTCGGCTCCCGTCGCGTCACCTCCAGCGTGCGCGATCCGATTGCGATGGTGACCGCCTTCCCGGGTCAACGCGATCGATCCTGTCGGGTCGGTGTCGAAGTGCGCACCCCAGGCGATGAGTTCTCGAACAGCATCCGGACCCTCAGTCACCAGGATGTCGACAGATCGTTCGTTACACAGCCCTCCGCCGGCTTCAAGGGTGTCTCGCATGTGCTCGGCAGGTGAATCATCATCCGCAAGAGCGGCCGCGATCCCACCCTGGGCCCACCGAGTAGAGCCTTCGTTCACCGTCGCCTTCGTCACCAACAGGACACTCAGCTCCAGCGCCCGAACCCTCAGGGCGGTCGTCAAGCCGGCCACGCCTGAGCCCACCACGATCACGTCGGCCCGAGCGGTCCACCCGGGCGAAGGAGCGGCAAGACGACCGGGGATTCGAGTGCGGGCATGCTCCATGTGCGTCACACGCTCCCCAGTTCCACGGCGCAGTTGTCGATCAGCCGCGTGGTTCCCACCAGGCAGGCAACAAAAAGCCGCGCCGCACCGGGAGATGTCAGCGACTCGCAGTCAGTTCCTCGAACGTCGAGGTAGTCGATAGTGATGCCGGCATCATCCAAGACACGCTGTGCTGCGGTGACCACAGCATCTGGTCCTGCGGAGGCGGCGGCTCGTCCAGCGGCAAGCGCCTGTGGGATCGCCCGAGCATCTTCTCGCTGTTCGTCTGTCAGATACGAGTTTCGCGAACTCAGGGCGAGCCCATCGGCGTCTCGAACGGTGTCAACACTGATCACATCGATGCCAAACCCGAGGTCGTCGTTCATGCGACGGATTAGCTCCAGTTGCTGGAAATCCTTTTCACCGAACACGGCAGCATCGGGGCGCACTTTGGCGAACAAGACAGCCACCACGGTGAGCACTCCGCTGAAGTGTCCGGGTCGTGATGCGCCCTCCAATTCATCGCCCAGCGGTCCCGGGTTGATGGTTACCGCGGATCTCCTTGTGCTCGATCCGTAGATGTCGTCGACGGAGGGGGCGTAGAGGATGTCGACGCCTTCCTGACGACACAGGGCCTCGTCGGCCTCCATAGTTCGCGGGTACGAGTCGTAGTCCTCTCCGGCCGCGAACTGTGTCGGGTTCACGAAGACGCTGACGACTACTTCTCCATCACTTCCCGCGTTTCGGCGAGCCACCCTGATCAATTCCAGGTGCCCTTCGTGCAGCGCGCCCATGGTGGGGACGAACACGCGACGTGGGACTCGATCCACTGAGTCCAGGATGCGCGTCACGATCATGGCGCGTCCTCAAGAGATCGCAGCACTCGAGAGGCCTGCTCGGTGTCGAGAACTCCGGCATCGAGCAACCGATCCACGGTCAGCAGACCAAGTGCACGGTAGGCCTGCGCCACCAACGGTGCCTGGTCGCTTAGCAATGCCAGGTGCTCTGCCACCGTCGCGTCATCGGCCCGAGAGATCGGACCAGTCTGACCGCCCTCACCGCGCTCGAGTGCTGTCTCGACACTCGCGCGAACGAGCGGACCGATGAGTCTCTCGGGAGATTCAGTATCCGCGTCGCGAAGCAGCGCGAGGGAACTGTTCACGAGGGTCATCGAATAGTTCGCCGCGAAAGCCAACGCTGCGTGGTACCGACCACGCGCCTCTTCCGGAACCCACACCGGTTCGGCACCAAGTTCGACAACCAGCGCTTCGGCTACTGTGCGCATTCCCTCCGGCGCCGTCACCCCGAAAGCAGCTCCCGAGAGTCGCTCGAGATCCATCGTGGTTCCCGTCAATGGAAGAGCCGGATGGATAGCGAGCGGGATCGCTCCCACGTCGGTGGCGCGCTGGAGAACTCGAAGGCCGTAGCGGCCGGCGGGGTGCACGACGAATTGCCCCGAACCCACCGAACCGGATTCCACGAGTTCCTCGACCACGATCGGCAGATCCGGATCGGGAACAGCAACGAGGACGAGATCAGCGTTGGCAGCGACCGATGACGGGTCCGCAATCCTGACACCCGGCAACAGCGCGTCAGCGCGAAGCCGAGAAGTCTCCGATCGAGCTGTCGCTCCCACGATGCGGTGTCCGGCTCGATGCCAGGCGGCACCCAGGACCGCCCCGACGCGACCGGAGCCCACGATGGCAATCCGCAAACGAGACGGCGCTGCGTCGCTCACAGCACCGAAGCCTAGGGGGGTACTAGCGTGCCGACATGTCCGATGCCCTGTCGACGCTGCCGCTTCGCGCGTGGGTCGATGCATGGGACGACGCCAATCACACCTTCTACACACACCATGCGCCCGAGCAGCATTTCCGCACATCCATCGACGCAGGTACGGCGACCGCTCGCCGAATCGCCGCGCTTCTTGCCCCGGCACACGGGCAGCCGCGCCCAGCCACCGACGGTTCGCTGCCTCGATGCATTGTCGACATCGGCAGTGGCTCAGGAGCCCTTCTCACCCAACTCGCGGCACTCGTCGACGACGAGGTCACCCTCATCGGGGTGGATGTGCGGCCACGACCCGACGACCTGCCCTCCACCATTCAGTGGCGCCAGGTGCACGTGACCCGCGACGTCGAGGACATCACTGGAATGGATGGGCGCATCACGGGTCTGGTGATTGCGCACGAGTTTCTCGATGACGTGGCATGCCCGGTGATCGAACTCGATGATGACCTCCGGCCACGCATCGTTCAGGTCGAGGCCGCCACCGGAGCCGAGGTACTAGGCCCAGACCTCGCGGACCCCGCCGCCGAAGCCCTTCTGGGTGGGATATCGCCGGGCGAGGCACGTGCATGGCTGGACCGCTGGTGGCCGGCGACGAAACCGCTGGCACGTCGTGAGGTCGGCCTCCCACGTGATCTCCTCTGGCGCCGCCTTACCCGGATACTCACTAGCGGCCACGCCATCGCCATTGACTACGCCCACCGACTCGATGATCGGCGCTCGGGATTGTGGGACGGTGGAACGGTCAAGGGCTTTGTCGATGGAGCCCCCTGCCGCCCGCGACCCGATGGTTCGGTCAACATCACGTCCCATGTGGCCCTTGATTCCTGTGCTTCCCCGCACGCTACGGTGCGCTCTCAATTCGATGTGCTGAGTACCTCTGCGGTGGGGTCGCGTTCGCTGGCGTCGTGGCCTCCCGATCTCGGATCGTTCGATTGGTTGCTCGAGCCGTGCACGCCCAGACCTGCCACCCCAGCAATGAGTGAAACGATGGTCGGGTGACGGACAGCGATTCACTCCACGTCACGGCCGCCATCGGAATGGCCCGCTATCTCGGCTCGCCCGACGAGGATCGGATAGCTCTGGACCTCGGTGACTATCACCCGGGGAACCACGGCGGCCTGGAAATCGATCTCGACATCGACGCATCGGGAATAATCACCGGCGCCGAGGTTCGGCCAGGACTCATGCATCGCAGCGCGGAAAAGCTCTTCGAAGCGCGCGATTTCCGACAGATCATGATGTTGGCGAACAGACACGATTGGTTGTCCGGTGTGTCCTCAGAGCTCGGCGTGGCACTCGCCGTCGAGAAGGCCACCGGGATCGTTCCGCCGGCAAGGGCCACGTGGTCGCGCATGCTCCTGGCCGAGGCAGGTCGCATCGGCGCGAGTGCCCTGCTCCTCGGAGCCCGTGGGGCGCCGGGTGCTCTGGCTCTTCGTGAGGCGTGGGTCGATTGGCAAGAACGAGCAACCGGCGGCCGCGTCCATCCAATGATCAACCGGATCGGAGGGCTCGAACACGCACTCCCCAAATCCTCGCTTATTCAGATCATCGAGCTCGTTTCGCTTGCCCAGCAACACGCTACCTCGTGGATGGAATACATCGACGAGTGCACGGACTTGCGCGGATTGGCACGACTCGACCACCACACCGCGCGAACGTTCGCGTGCTCTGGACCTGTCGGTCAGGCAAGCGGAGTGGATTGGGACATCCGACGAGACGACCCGTACCTCGCCTACAACGAGATCAATGTCGACTGGAGCACACCTGTCCTCACGCGCGGGGACGCTCACGCGCGATACCAATCCCTCGTCCAATCCGTTCGGCTCAGCGCCACGGTCATCGGTGACTGCGTAACGAGGCTTCACGACCTTGCCGATGATCTGTTCTCCGTGTCACTGCCCAAAACTCTGCGCAGCCCCGAAAGTGTCGTGCACGTGTGGACCCAGAATCCTTTGGGAATCGCCGGGTGGCTTCTTGTCAGCGATGGGGATGTCTATCCGGTTCGCTTGAAGGCGCGCACCCCCAGCTTCGCCCACCTGCAGGCCATGCAGTTCGCACTCGAGGGAGTGCCAGTTACGTCGCTCTCCGCAGCGGTCGCCTCGTTCTTCTTCGTCACCGGTGACGCGGACCGATGAGACCTATCCGGCTTGGTGTTCGCGGATGTAGGTAGCGAAGCGAGCGCGCAGTAGAGCCTCGGTATCGGGGTCGAGATCACCGGATCCGAACATCTCCCGCACGGCCCGCACGGTCTCAATAAAGGTGCCGCCGATGGCTCCGAGATCTCCCTGCTCTCCTTCGATCGCGACCATTCCCGGCATGTGCCCGAAAAGGTCTGTGAAGAAGCCGATATCCATCCGATGCTCGGCGATGCTGAACGCCTGATGCCGAAGCTCGTCGAACGGCAGATCTTCCAAAGGCACGTCGGAGGACTCACTCATAGGGAGGACTGTAGGTCACTCATCGTCGTTGTCGGCACCCGACGGGAGTAGGCAGGATCTCTCGAGTCGCAACGATGCGGCGCTAGCGACGCCGGAACCACTAGCGGCCAGAACGGAAGCCCAGAAGGCTTGCGATGCCGCCGGTGTGGCGAGACCACCGGACACCGTCGCAATGGCGATCCCGGAGTAGACGCCGGCGACAACAGCACACACGCGGCACGCCGCCATAGCCATCGCTGCTACCCGGGCTGCCACCAGTCCGGGAAGAGGATCGATCCCCGGGCGGGTCGTGGGGTCAATTCGCGCTTCCAGCCGCGGACGAAGCACGGCCCCCCAGATAACGAAGGCGATGGCCAACAGCCACAGCGCCGAACCGGCGAGGACAGGAACCGTGAGAGCGCGGCCGGTCAACCCTTCGACAACAACGACGAGGGACCACCCTCCGACTGCACCGCAGATGGTCACCGCCAGAAGCAGACGTGCCGAGGTCGGCTTCATGTTGATGTCCCCGGCGCCTGGTCGCCTGCTGCTACCACGACAACCGATGACGCTGATAGAACCCTTGAGCCGTCCCCGGCATCGTGCGTGAGGCGATCGATCAGATTCTCGATGGGACCGTGGTGGGGAAGCGTTGCCTCCGGGTCGATCTCGTGCCACGGCACCAGCACGAACGCACGCTCGTGCGCTCGCGGGTGCGGAAGAGTGAGATCAGGGTCGACCGAGATCATGTCGTCGACGGCGATGATGTCGAGGTCAAGGGTTCGTGGGCCCCACCGAACATCCCGGACCCGTCCGAACTCGTGCTCGATTTGCTGCAAACCCGCGAGCACGCGGTCCGGATCGCGGTCACAGTGCATGACAACGACGGCGTTGATGTAGTCGTCTTGCTCCGGACCTCCCACCGGTCGTGTTCGATACAGCGACGAGCGCTCGTCGACAACGACGTCGAAGGTCGCCTCTATCTCGTCGATGGCGCGCCGAACGATGGAGACGGAGTCCCCCATGTTCGAGCCGATCCCGATGACGTAGCGCATCGACGTCAACGAAACTCTCGGCGAATCCGAACGACGACGTCACGAAACGGGACGGCTATCGGGGCCTGGGGCTTGTGCACCGCCACCTCCATGAAGGAAATGCCGGGAAGATCTCGGCACGCATCGACGATTCGCTCGGCCACCGTTTCGATGAGATCTACGGGCTCTCCGGTGAGGACGGCGTGGGCTCGCTCAGCAACCACCGAGTAATCGACCGTGTCCGTGAGGCTGTCTCTGCTACTCGCGCGATCGACACCAAAGATCAGGTCGACGCTGAAATCCTGACCTGCGACGCGCTCGGACTCGAGTACTCCGTGATACCCGCGACCGCTAATGCCAAAGATCTCGATGCGATCGACACCCGTCACCGTTTCACCTACCGATTCCTAATCCTCAAACCTGAGTGCCCGAGCCACCAAGACAGCATCCACGGTGGCACGGACATCATGAACACGCAGCCCCCATATTCCCCTGAACGCCAACAGTGCACTTAAGGCCGCCGTAGCGGTATCCCGTTCATCCACCTCTCGCGGGGCACCGTCCTTGCCCGCCAACAGTGATCCGAGGAACCTCTTGCGAGAAGCTCCCACCAAGATCGGTGCTCGGCCACTCGCGAGGGCATCCACCGACCGCAGCAACTCCCAGTTGTGCTCTGCTTCTTTCGCGAAACCGATGCCCGGGTCGACGATGATCAACGTTGGATCCACTCCCTGGGCGGTCGCGATAACGATCTGCTCCTGGATCTCGCGATGCACCTCGCGCACGGTGTCGCGATACACGGCCTTGTCGTTCATATTGACCGAGTGACCACGCCAATGCATGAGCACATAGGGAACGGCAAGGTCCGCGACAACGGCATGCATCTTCGGATCCGACCTGCCGCCACTGACATCGTTGACAATGCTGGCTCCACAATTGACCGCTTCGCGCGCCACGTCGGCACGCATCGTGTCGACACTGACGGTCACACCGGCTTCGACAAGGCCGACGACGACGGGCAGGACGCGGTTCATCTCGGTGTCGATCGACACACGTGTTGCTCCCGGGCGCGTGGATTCCCCTCCCACATCGACAACATCGGCGCCCTCGTCAACGAGGGACAGTCCGTGCCGAATCGCCAGGTCGGTCGTCGAGAAGCGGCCCCCATCGGAGAAGGAATCGGGCGTGACATTGACAACGCCCCACACCACCGGCATTCGAGGGTCCAGCCTGGATACCGGCAACGCCGACATAACTACCGAGCCTTGATCAGCGCCATCGCCTCGGCGCGCGTCGCCGCGTTCAGCAGGGTGCCTCGCATGGCACTGGTGACCGTCATCGATCCAGCTTTACGTACTCCGCGAACGGACATGCACGTGTGCTCGGCTTCGACAACGACGATCGCACCCCGCGGCTGAAGGATCCGTACGATCGCATCAGCGATCTGGGTGGTGAGACGCTCTTGCACCTGAGGACGGCGTGCAAAAACATCGACAAGGCGCGCCAGTTTCGACAGTCCGGTGATCTGACCGGACGCGTTGGGGATGTAGCCGACGTGGGCGACTCCGTAAAACGGCAGCAAATGGTGTTCGCAGGTGCTGTAGAGCTGGATGTCTTTGACGATCACGAGTTCCTCGTGCCCCACATCGAACACCGTCGTCAAGACGTCCTCGGGATCTTGTCGCAACCCACCGAACATCTCTGCGTAACTTCGTGCCACACGCTCCGGGGTCTCGCGCAGTCCATCGCGGTCAGGGTCTTCCCCTATAGCGATCAGCAGTTGACGGATCGCGGCGGCGACGGCATCAGCGTCATACTCCCCTGCCGCGGCACCGGTGTTGGTGCCCACTGGATCGATGGCCATGCGTCAATCTACTGAGCGTCGGGATCTCGGGACTCGTTCAAGGCCGGCTCGATAGCCGGAGACGAACTGTGTCCGTTCGATGAAGCGGGTGGAAAAGGAATGGGGCCCCGCGTGTCCGGTGCTCGGCGAGCCGAACCGGTCCAGGCCGGACGCGGCGACTGGAGTTTCAGTTCGGCAAAGATCTCTTCGATTTCGGCCTTATCCAAGGTCTCGCGCTCGAGGAGCGCCAGGACCATGGCGTCGAGGATCTCTCGATTGTTGACGAGGACGTCATAGGCCTCCTGGTGAGCGGCTTCGATGAAGCCGCGGACTTCTTCGTCGATGGCGGCGGCGACTTCTTCCGAGTAGTCCCGCATGTGGCCCATATCTCGACCGAGGAAGACCTCGCTCTGCTCCTGGCCATACTTGATGGCACCCAGGCGCTCCGTCATACCGAATTGCGTCACCATGGATCGAGCAACGGACGTCGCCTTCTCGATGTCGTTGGCCGCACCCGTCGTCGGATCGTGAAAGATCAACTCCTCGGCGGCACGACCCCCGAGCATGTATGCGAGTTGATTGAGCATCTCGCTTCGCGTGGTGGAGTACTTGTCTTGGTCCGGCAGAACCATCGTGTAACCGAGCGCTCTCCCTCTCGGCATGATCGTGATCTTGTGCACGGGGTCGTTGCCCGGCAGGGCAGCCGCGACAAGCGCATGCCCTGCCTCGTGATACGCAGTGATGGTCTTCTCATGTTCGTCCATCACTCGCGTGCGCTTCTGCGGTCCGGCGATCACCCGATCAATCGCCTCGTCGAGAGCTTCGTCATCGATGAACGTCTTGTCCGATCGCGCGGTGAGCAGCGCTGCTTCGTTCAAGACGTTGGCAAGATCCGCGCCTGTGAAACCGGGAGTGCGACGTGCTACCGCCATCAGATCGATGTCGTCGGTGATCGGCTTGCCTTTGGCGTGCACCTTCAGGATCTCGTACCGACCATTGAGATCGGGACGCTCCACGGCGATCTGCCGGTCGAAGCGACCGGGTCGAAGCAAGGCGGGGTCAAGGATGTCCGGTCGGTTCGTGGCCGCAATAAGGATGACACCACCGGTCACGTCGAACCCGTCCATCTCGACGAGCATCTGGTTCAGGGTCTGTTCACGCTCATCGTGACCTCCGCCGAGGCCGGCGCCACGATGCCTGCCGACCGCGTCGATCTCATCGATGAAGATGATCGCCGGCGCATTCGCCTTTGCTTGCTCGAAAAGGTCCCGAACACGGCTCGCACCAACACCCACGAACATTTCCACGAAGTCCGAACCGGAAATCGAGTAGAACGGGGCGCCCGCTTCACCTGCAACCGCACGCGCGAGGAGGGTCTTGCCTGTACCCGGCGGTCCGTAGAGCAAGACACCCTTGGGGATCTTCGCTCCCACTTTCTGGAAGCGCTCAGCGTCGGAAAGGAAGTCTTTGATCTCGACCAACTCTTCAACCGCCTCATCGGCACCGGCGACGTCTTCGAACGTTGTCTGAGGCATGTCTTTCGTGATCGCCTTGGCCTTGGACTTGCCGAAGTTCATCAGGCGGCCGCCGCCGCCTTGCATCTGACTGAAGATGAAGACCATCAACAAGATGAGGAGCGCAAACGGCAGGAGGGAGATGAACAAGGTAACCAGCAGGTTCTCGCTTGGGACCACGACGTTGTAGCCGCCAGGAAGTTGGCCGGCGTCGGTCTTCTCCTGCAGGAGGTTCTGCAATTCCACACCCTGGCCGGTGATGAAGTGCGACCGCACTTCGTCACCGTTCCTCAGGGTCAATTCAAGAACTTGATCACGGTCAATCAGAGTGGCGGTATCGACATTTCCGGATGTGATGTCGGAAATGGCTTCGCCGGTGTCCACCTCGTCGGGCGCACCGATGCCCGAGATCAGGCTTGAACCCACCAGAACCGCGATGACAGCCATAGCGATCCAGAAGATCGGTCCTCGCAGGAAGCGCCTCACATCCACCTCTCAACGGTAACCGACCTGGTTCGGCCCGCATCCGGGTCGGGGCTCACCAGCCCTGCGCCGAGCGCGAACATCGGCGACCGTCAGCTGCTGTACACGTGCGGGGACAGCGTCCCCACGCACCGAAGATTCCGGTACCTCTGGGCGTAGTCGAGCCCGTAGCCCACGACAAACTCATTGGGGATATCGAACCCGACGTATCTGGGTTCAACATCCACCTTGACGGCGTCTGGCTTGCGCAGCAATGTGAAGATCTCGAGCGATGCCGGCTTGCGCGACCGAAGGTTCTTCAACAGCCACGACAGGGTGAGACCGGAATCGAGAATGTCTTCAACGATCAAGATGTCCCGACCTTCAACATCCCCGTCAAGATCCTTCAGAATCCGGACCACGCCGCTGCTCGTCGTACCGGCTCCGTACGACGACACCGCCATCCAGTCCATGTTCGCGTGAATGCTCAACGCCCGCGCGAGATCAGCCATCACCATGACAGCCCCGTTGAGAACGCCGACGAGGAGAAGGTCTCGCCCCTGGTAGGCCTCGTCGATTTCGGCTGCGATCGCTGCAATGCGGTCGCTGATCTGTTCCTCGGTCAGTAGTACGTGGGCGAGGTCTCCCTCGACGTTGTCAGGTTGCACTCATCTCTCCCGAAGATCCGCGGTGAAACGTAAGCCTTCCATACTCAACTCTCGCGGTGATCGCACCCGGCAGTTGTGCTGGGCCTTGGCCTTTCCAGGTCGAGATCATCGCTTCCACATGTTGCACGTGGTCGAAATCGAGAGAGTCCTCCGATTCCAGGACGGCCTGGTGCATCAGTCGAATGAGTCGGGTCCGAACAGCTCGGGGCTGGCCGGCAATCGCTTCGACATCGACGCCGCACTCGCCCTTCGTCACGTGAACCCAGCGGTCGAATGCTCCCTGCGCCCACGCCTCCAACGCATCGGCATCGTCCCCGAGAAGGTGGGCCGAGCGCGCGAGCCCGGGAACAAAGCCTGGACCCAATCTCTCCTCCATGAGCGTCATCGCCTCTCGGACGCGTACGCGAGTGAACTCTGGATCGTGGTTGTGCGGGTCATCCCATGCCTCGACACCGAGCGGCTCGAGGTACTCGCGGGCGACGCGATGCACAACCTCACGCGGCACATCTAGAAATGGTCGATGCCACGGCGGGTCACATGGCGTCATGGACGCAATGGACCGGGCTCCCGATCCACGCGCCAACCGCAGGAGGACGGTCTCGGCTTGATCGTCTCGGGTGTGGGCAAGAAGCATCTGGTCAATACCACGCTGCGACGCCACGTCCACGATGGCAGCCCTGCGAGCTGTGCGGGCCGCCGCCTCCGGTCCCCCCTGGGTACCGACCTGCACACGTTCGATGACGACGTTATCGATTCCCCACTGCCGGACGATGTCCCCGGCATTGTGCGCAACGCGGGCCGAATCAGCCTGGAGTCCGTGGTCGACGATGACCACGTGCACCTCGTGGCCCACGCTCGGTAGTGCCCAGGCCGCGCTAGCGACCAAGGCAAGCGAATCCGGCCCGCCCGAGCATCCGACGATCACCGGGGCGACTTCGATGCAGTCGACGACCGCGCGCCGCAAACGTTGAGCCTCCGGGCTCACGTGGGTCACGCCGCAGCACCGCGCATTCGATCGAGCCATAGTGATGGTTCGCGAATCTCGCCAAGAGTCGGCACATTGCCCGGGTCGGCCCACACCCGATTCATCGCCGCCATGCCCCCATCGTTCACCACGGCGCGCACGAAGGCCGCTCCCTCGCGGTACTGACGAAGCTTTGCATCCATACCGAGGACTCGTCGCCATACCGAATCGGCCCCGCGCGCATCAGCGGCTGACGATCGACGCACCTCGAATCGTTCACGGATAACGTCAACGGAAGGAATGACTCGCGGGCCGACCTCATCCATCACTACATCCGCGTGCCCCTCCAGCAGGGACATGAAGGCCGTGATTTCCTCTACGACCGCACGCTGCTCGGCCGATTGCAGGGCGAACATCAGGTCGGGTGTCCGGCGTTGTCCCACGGCCGCCAGCAGTTCGGTAAGGACAGCCCCCAGCCGATCCACGGGCGTGGTCTCGTCGAACGCGTCGAGCGCCTTCATAACCAGACCCGTGAAGTGACCTTTCAGCCATGGAACGGCTCCGAACTGAACCCGGTGGGTTTCCTCGTGCAGGCACACCCACAGGCGAAAGTCTCGACTGTCTACGTCGAGGGAACGCTCCACCTGCACGATCGATGGAGCCACAAGCAACAGCCGCCCAGGGTCAGCAAGCGCCTCGTACTGGCCGAGAATTTTGCCGCTCAACCATCCCAGGGCCGCTCCGAGTTGAACAGCCATCACGCGTGGACCAACCGCACGTGTCACGGTCGAGGACTCCTCCAGCCGCTCTTTCGATGCCGGCCACATGTCCAAGATGGAATCGAGTGCGCGCAGATTGGAATCGATCCACATGCGTCGATCTACCACAACCACACGGTGATCCTCGTGGGCGATCAGGCCTGTGACGTCGCGAACGTGTTCTTGGGCCTGTTGGGCGTGCTCCTTGATCTCGGCGACCGCATTGTGGGCATCTCGCGATGAAATCCGGGGGCCCTCCGGCGCGAACCGCCCCGCCACCGCAGACGCCAGACTCCAGTCCACCGCCGGGCTGGTGAAAGCAGACGGTGGGCTCAACGCGGCGCTTCCGGTGCCCTCGGATCGGGCGGACGACAGACCATGACCGTTACGTCTCCAGAGACCGACCAGTCGCCGACGGCGTGGGGCATCAGGAGTGCATCACCTCGGGTGATCTCGTGACCGCTGCCACCTGCAGACAACACGCCTCTACCGTCGACAGCAATCGCGATGGCAAAACCAGCCTCCACCTGCACCCCCTCGGGCTGCGGGGCAATCCGATGCAGGCGGAAGTACGGATCAGCCTCGGCAGGCAGCGCTGATGTCAGTGCTCCGACGTCAATCTCCTCGCGCGGAATAACGAGCTTGTCCAGGTCCGAGTCGGATACGGCGCTGGTGTCGACCGCCTGCAACGCGGTATCGAATCCGAGATCGAGGTGTCCGTCTGAGAATCCGTCGACGGCGAACCCATCCCACTCGAGCAGGATCGACAGGTCGGTTGGCTCCTGCAGTTCCAAAACAAACACCCCGTCCTGAACGGTGTGCGGGAGGCCAGAAGGCACGAGCATCGCGTCACCCGGGCGCACCTCTCGGGTTTGAAGTGCCGACAACAAGGACGAACTGTCGCGATTCATCACCCAATCGCGAACCTGATCGATGGACATCTGGCTGGCGAAGCCGACCCCCACCTTCGCTCCGGGAGGAGCATCGAGCACGTACCAGGCTTCGGTCTTTCCATGAGCCAAGCCGAGATGGGTACGGGAGAACTGCCGATTGGGGTGGAGGTGGACGGGAAGGCGTTGCCCCAGGTCGAGAAGTTTGACAAGCAACTCGGTGCTGGTGCCAAAACGCTGGACGTGCTCGGCTCCGAGCCACGCTGCCGGGTCCGCGCTGATCTCCTCTGCGAGCGTCGTGCCATCGGGCAGCACCGTCAGGCCGGCCGGGGCCTGACCGAACCGGGCTGTTGCCGATCCGATCCACTCTTCCGGGCGTCGGGGGCCTCCGGGGCCGTGCCGGAGGGCACCGATGCGATCCCCACCCCGATAGAAGTGATCGAACTGATTGACCGGGAGAACGATTGGGTTGTCGAGCTTCACGATGAGCACCCACATTTCGCGAGTTGGCTGGCAATTCGGTCCATTGTGTCGCGGGCTCGGGCCTGCGAGGTGATGTTGTTGCCGATTATCGCGAAAACTAGCGGTCGCTTATCCGCGTCGATCACGATTCCCGCGAGCGCAGCAACACCGGTCAGTGTTCCCGTTTTGGCTCGGACGACTCCACGACCAGACGAGGTCGCCTTTGTAGTGAAACGGTTGGCGAGTGTCCCGGTGACGCCGGCCACCGCCAACCCCTGAGCAAGCTCGGTCCACCGGCGCTCTGCTGCTACGTCGGTGAGCACGTCGGCGATCGTGGCGGGGGAAACACGGTTGCGTGGGGACAGGCCGCTGCCATCAAAGAGGGCGAGGTCTTGGGTGTCGATCCCGGCACGGGAGAGAACCTGACTGGTGGCGCGGGCTCCGCCAGCGAAGGAACCATCGTTGAGAAGCTCCTTGCCGACGAGATGCCCGAGTGACTCCGCGACGTCGTTGTCAGATTCAGTGAGCATGCGCTGCACCATTTCCGCGATCGTGGCGGATTCGACCATCGCCAGTTCCTTGGCCGCATCGGGTGCACGTCCACGCGAGACTCGTCCAACCGATACTCCCCGGTTTTCCAAAATGTTGGCGAAAACCTGAGCCGCGCGCTTGGCAGGATCGGCAACCCGTGCGCGACTCGATCGAGACTTTCGACCTTGATCGATCATCAGTGCCGACACGGGAGCGGCCACCCCTGCGTTCGGGAATCTTTTCGCCCAGCCGGGTCCGAGTGGACGCCCGGTGAACAAGGAGTCATCGAAGACGACATCGACTTTGGTGGTCCCCCCAAGAGCAGTGGCGGTGCTCCGGGCCAGGCGCCTGAGGGAAGCCGGGCCGTTGGGCTGCGCATCCGATGCAAGCGATCGAGGCAGCGTGGCGTCTCCGCCGCCGATCAGATACACCACGTTGGCTTGTTCTGTCGTTCTGGTCGCAAGGCGCGTGCTCGCCCCCAGGACTTCCACAGCAGCGGCGGCGGTCAAGATCTTGGTGACCGATGCCGGAATGAGGGCCCGGGATACCTGCTTGCCGTAAAGAACTTGATCGGTTCCCGGGTCGACAACCACGACGCCTGATCGCTTCAAGGATTTCTGCTGGGCCAGATCGTCGATCCGGGAACGGACCGCGCTCGGCGTGGGAACGGCGCCCCCATCTGCCGATACGGCGGACCACGGAGTGGATGACGATGACGGTGACGGGAGGCTGTCGGCAGCCTCGGCAGGAAGCGCCAGCGGGAGTGCGAGCGCGAGGGCCGCAACGGGCGAGAGCACCGCAGCGAGGCTTCGGGACCTCGTTCTTGCTGGCTGCACGATTCGACCCTTCCGTGTTTGCTACTACCCTACGCAGAGGTCATCAACCCTCGGCCAGCATCGTCTCCCACGAAAGGGGTGGCAGTGGAACCCCTTGAGTTCGATGTAACGATCGAAATCCCCGCGGGCAGTAGGAACAAGTACGAGATGGATCACGAGACTGGCCGGATTCGGCTGGATCGGATGCTGTTCACGTCCACTCGGTACCCCCATGACTACGGCTACATCGACGACACACTCGGCCTCGACGGAGATCCACTCGATGCCCTCGTTCTCGTGCAGGAACCCACCTTCCCCGGCGTTTTGATCCGCTGTCGAGCCGTCGGGATGTTTCGCATGACCGATGAGGCGGGTGGAGACGACAAGGTCTTGTGCGTCCCCGCCGGTGATCCGCGAATGGAGCACGTGCGGGATATCCATCACGTTGCCGAATTCGATCGACTGGAGATCCAGCACTTCTTCGAGGTCTACAAAGACCTCGAGCCCGGCAAGTCAGTAGAAGGTGCTACCTGGGTGGGGCGCTCAGAGGCGGAGATCGAAATCCACCAGTCGTGGGACCGCTACCGCACGTCTCACGCCTAGCTCGCCCAAACGGGCATCGCACCACAGCGCAAAAAGAAGGCTCACCTAGTTCGCTTCAGCGATGGTGACCTTCAAGGGCTCAAATGTCTTGATTCTCACGGGTTCGGGAAGTGGCGTGAGGCCGTACGTCTCCAGTGCACCCTGACCCGCAAGCCGCAAGGCGTATTGGGCAACCGACAGGGGCAGTGGGTCCGCGGGGTCGTCACATACGAGCAGGTGACCGGTTCCCAGCACGGGCCACCCGACAACGGGCGCGTAGCCGCTGGGTGATGGCTGCCTAACTCACGGCCGAACCCGTGCTGAACGTGAGATGAACAACGGGTCGCAACTGTGTCTCAGGGCGAGCGGGTGTGGTCCCCCCCGTGAATTTGGTCGAGCGCGTGCGGCAGGACCGGGCCGAGCGCGGCGATGCCGTCCCGGCAACCACCGGGGGATCCGGGCAGGTTGACCACGAGGGTGCTTCCCGCAATTCCGGCGACTCCCCTGGACAAAATCGCCGTCGCAATACCTGCAGAGACTCCGTAACTGCGCACCGCTTCCGCCAAGCCCGGGGACTCGCGCTCGATCACACTGCGTGTCATTTCGGGAGTGACGTCCTGCGGTGTGTGGCCGGTACCACCCGTGGTCACGATCAAATCGAAAGCCTCGGCGACTCCTTGCTCGAGTGCGGCCCGAAACGGCTCGCCGTCGGCAACGACGCGTGGCCCGACAACCTCCAGCCCGAGGTCCTGCAGTCCTGCCACAAGGATGGGTCCGGACGTGTCCTCCCACTCGCCTCGCGCGGCCCGGTTCGATGAGGTGATGACGAGAGCGCGATAGGTCACGCGGACTCGTCTCGAACGTAGTGACCGGAACGACCTCCGGACTTTTCCATGAGGACGACCTCATCGATCATCGCCGACCGGTCCACTCCCTTCACCATGTCGATGACCGCCAGGGCACCCACGGATGCTCCGGTGAGCGCCTCCATCTCGACGCCCGTTCGATCAGCGGTACGCACCGTCACGTCGATGCGAACACCGTCATCCTCGACGGACACATCCACATCGACGCCGTGAATGGCTATCGGGTGACACAACGGAACGAGATCAGGTGTTCGCTTCGTTCCTGCAATGGCGGCGATACGCGCAACAGCCAGAGCGTCGCCCTTGGGAACACCAGAACCGCGAAGCATCTCCACCACCGTCGAGTCAACGCGAACGAAGGCTCGAGCACGGGCCCGGCGATCCGTGACAGTCTTCTCGGTCACGTCCACCATGTGTGCGTCGCCCGAATCGTCCAGATGCGTAAAACCCGTCATCCAACATCACCCCTCAAATCCACGACATCAACCGAGTCGCCAGCGTTGACGTGTGCCACGCCCTCGGGGATCACGATCAAGCAATTGGCTTGGGCCAATCCACCGATCACGTGCGACCCCTGTCCTCCACCAACCGGCTCAACCCGCCCGTCGTCGAGGAATCGACCGCGAGCGAACTGTCGCTTGGATTGGGGGGAATCAAGAGGTTTCGTTACCTCGGCGGCCAGGCGTGGTCGATCGGTCGACCCGAGACCCCGCAACTTGTTGATGGCGGGGCGAACGAAATTCTGAAACGAGATGTAGGAACTGACCGGGTTTCCGGGCAGCGTGATGACCGGGATCCGCTCGTCGTCACTCTCACCGACAACCCCATGACCCTGCGGCATTCCCGGATGCATAGCGACTTTCGTGAACTCGACCGTGCCGTAGGAGGAGAACACTTCCTTGACCGTGTCGTATGCGCCCATGCTGACGCCGCCGCTCGTCAAGATGAGATCGGCTCGATGCAGTTGATCGCTGATCGCTGCAGAGAACGCCTCTGCGTCATCGGGCACCGGCGGAACTCGGTACGCCTGAGCGCCGGCCTCGTTGGCTGCTGACACGAGCAGAAAACTGTTGGAATCGCTAATCATTCCTTTGCTCAATGGCGTGCCGGGTTCCACAAGTTCACTTCCCGTCGACAACACCGCGACCCGCGGTCGCGGGTACACCACCAGGTGCCCTTTGCCCACCGCGGCGATGACGGCCAACTGCCGCGACGACAGCAACGTCCCGGCCCGAACCACGACGTCTCCGATAATCACGTCCTCTCCGGCCCGCCGGATGTAGCTGCCGGCGGCGACTCGCTCTCGGATTTCGACGCTGTCGGTTCCCGCATCGGTCACCTCGACGGGGACGATGCAATCGGTCCCGGACGGGATCGGAGCACCGGTCATGATGCGAACCGCACACCCGGGCCTCAAAGCAACGTCCGCTCGGGAGCCAGCGGGAACATCGTCGATTACGGTCAAGGTCACCGGCGAGGCCTCACTCGCAGTGGACACGTCACCGGCTATCACCGCGTAGCCGTCCATGGACGAGTTGTCGAAGGAGGGCAGAGGCCACTGGGCGACGACATCTTCCGCCAGCACGCACCCATGGCTATCGGCCAGCGGCAAAGTGATGGGGTCGAGCGGCTCGAGGCCCGCGAGGATTCCCTCGCGGTAATCGTCTACGGAAACGAGCACGCGACCAGCCTATTCACGCGGCGCCGGTGATGCGTGCCCGATCACGGGTGCCGCGATCCACCCGATCCCCCGCCGCCGCGATCGCCGCCATGACGTCATTCAGGGCCCGAAGGCTGTGACCGGACAGAAACGTGTCGACGTGCGGCACGGCGGCAGCCATCCCTCCGGTGAGGGGTTCGAATGACTCGGCGGCCTTTCTCGGGTTCACCCAGATGATGTGGTGGGCGAGCCTGCCCAGTTGGGTCATTGCATCGCTGAGAAATTCCGGTCGATCGCTTTCCCAGCCATCGCTGACGATGACGACGACGGCGCCACGGGCCATACCCCGTCGCCCGTATCGGTCGATGAAGGTCTTCAAGGACACCCCGATTCGGGTTCCGCCCGACCAATCGTTGGCTGCGGCAGCGGCTTTCGCGTACGCCTGCTCGGTGTGCATGGATGACAGCTGCCCGGTGAGTCGAGTGAGATGGGTCGCGAACACGAATGCTTCGGCATTGATCGCACGGACGGCACCACGGAGAAGGTGCAAATAGATACGGGCGTACGGCTCCATGGAGCCGGAAACATCGGCAATGAGCACGATCTGTCGCGGCTTGGTGGTACGCCGACGGCGCAGCAGATGCACCGGGTCGCCCCCCGTGCGATGCGATCGCCGCAGCGTCGAGCGCACATCGATCGTTCCGGCGGATCGATGCCGGCGTGTTCGACGGCCGCGTCGAAGAGGTGGAACCAGCGGGAGTTGTTCGACCAAGCGCTGCAGTAGAGCGAGTTCCTCCGCGGTGAGGGTGGAGAACTCACGATCGTTCAGGCGCTCGACGTCGCTGACAGCCGCGAGAGCAGCGGCGCTTCCGGAATCGCTATCGTCGCTGACAGCCCCGGGAGTAGCGCTACTGCCGTGTTTGCCAGCGCTGCCCTGCATACCCGGTTCGCGAACCGAAGGGGGTGAATCCGCCCCGGGTGCATCTGTCGTGCCGGAGTCCTCCTCACTCTGCTCGAGTCCGCCGGTCTGTGACAGATCAATCAACCCGCGGAAGATCTGACGGAAGACTCGATCGAAGGTCTCGAACTGTTCATGGCTCGTCGTCAAGGTCACTCGACCCAGCCAATACAGGCCGGAGGTGGACTGAGGGTCGGCGAGAACTACCGCCGACGCGAACCGCGCGCTGCGCTCGGGGGTGACCGGAACCCCGGCGCGGTGCAGGGCATCACCGAAGGCCGCGCAGATCGCAGACAGGTCGGGGTGCTCACTGACCGGCAACCCAGGCCAATCCTTCGGCTCGAGCGAGTTCTTGATCCTCGCGGTACTTCAATACCGAGCTCAAGGTCCGCTCCACGCCGGATTCATCCAGAGATACCAATCCGAGAAGAGCGGCGGCTTGGACCCAGTCGATCGCTTCGGCGATACCGGGTGGCTTTTGAACGTCGAGCCCGCGAAGGCGTTGGACCGCCTCGGCCACACCTGTCGCGAGATCGGCCGACGCCTTAGGCACACGGGCTCGCACGATCGCCGTCGCCTGATCCAGATCGGGATAGTCAATCCAGTGATACAAGCAGCGTCGCTTCAGAGCATCGTGCAAATCCCGTGTGCGATTCGATGTCAAGACAACAATCGGGGCGAGCTTCGCTTCGATCGTGCCTATCTCAGGAACGGTGACGGTGTTCTCCGCGAGCATTTCGAAAAGGAAGGCTTCGAATTCCTCATCTGCACGGTCAACTTCATCGATGAGAAGGACTGCGGGCCGTGGCCCTGGGTGTTCGATCGCTTGCAACAGGGGGCGCTCGATGAGGTAGTCCCGCCCAAAGAGCGCCGCCTCGTCCATGCCCGTGCCCTGCGCTTCTGCGTTTCGAATGCTGAGCAATTGGCGGGGGTAGTTCCACTCGTACAGAGCCTCGGAAGCGTCGATGCCTTCGAAGCACTGGAGTCGGATGAGAGGCGTGTCGAGCATCGAGGCGAGTGTCTTTGCCGCTTGCGTCTTGCCGACCCCTGCCTCTCCTTCCAGCAGCAACGGCTGCGGCAGACGGATCGCACAGAACAACGCCGTTGCCAAACCTTCGTCGGCGAGGTAACCCTCCGCGGCGAGCCCGCGCGTGAGCTCCTCCGGGGAGGTAACGATGTCTCCTACGGGCATGATCCTCGTCCTACCGGACGACCCACCAGATGAGGGCGACTACAACAACGATTCCTATGGCGACAGGAACAACGCGTTTCAGGACAGGAGCCGCGGCAACGGAACCGAGATCGAGGGCCTCCGCCTGCTGAATCGGAGCCGGTGGAGATGCCGGTGTGGTTGCGGATCCCTCGTTCGTGCCAACAACAGCAGAATCACCGCCACTGGAGTCGCCATCGGCGTGAGCCTCACTGGAACTGTCCGCAGCCGAGGAGTCGGCTCCGCCCGAACGCGCGGCGATGACCGTCTCCAAGTTTGACGCGAATTGGTCTACCAAACGACTCGCCACGTCTTGCATAACGCCTCGACCGAATTGAGCCGCCTTGCCGGTGATTGTCAGGTCGGTCGTGACGTCGACTCGGGTTCGCGATTCGTCTTCGGCCGTCAGGACGAGAGTGACGTTCGCCTGAGCAGTGCCAGTTCCCCGCTTCTCTTTGCCAGTGCCCTTAATGACGGCGGTGTGGCTGGACTCGTCCTTACTCAGGAATGAAGCCGTCCCCCCGTACACCATCGATACTGGCCCGAGCTTGACCTTTACGTTGCCGCTGAAGTCGTCGCCTTCTACCGATTCGAGGGTGGCCCCCGGCATGCACGGAGCGATCGCCTCGACGTCGAGAAGCGTCTGCCACGCCGTCTCGGCGTCAGAGGGCACCGTGAAAGAGTTCTCGAGCTGCATCCGACCTCCCCTACTCCGCGGCCTATGGCCCGTCTGGCCCGCCCGGCCCGTCTGGCCCGCCCGGCCCGTCTGGCCCGCCCGGCCCGTCTGGCCCGCCCGGCCCGTCTGGCCCGCCCGGCCCGTC
>Ga0075478_10000102_pt1 | contig 28068 bp, 19 predicted proteins | sample DEB08_DNA_15_FD_71483 | JGI IMG/M metagenome (GOLD analysis project Ga0075478, IMG submission 71483) | Aqueous microbial communities from the Delaware River and Bay under freshwater to marine salinity gradient to study organic matter... | ecosystem: Environmental > Aquatic > Marine > Coastal ...
TCATCTTGTAATGATTCCAACTCTTTTGTAAATTCTGGTGGATAGAGATCCCCTCTCGTCGAAGCGATTTGACCTAATTTTACAAAGGTTGGTCCAAGTTCGAGGAGTTCTTCCTTCGTCCAACGACCCAATTCTGATTTATTCTGTACAGTGGCATTCTTCCATAGAAACTTACCAGCAAACTTCCAAGTTTTCAACTTCCTACTAGGTAATGTCGCCTTATGTGAGGCTATACATAGCATCCTATCTTACGCGTATACTTTTTTCTATAAGTATATCAGAATGAAGGTTCATATCGTCGGTGCCGGACCCACCGGTCTGTCACTCGCGTGGGAACTTTTACGAACAGGTGAACATGATATCACCATATATGACCGAAAACTCTCGGCGGGTGGATCATGGTGGGAACCAGATGTCGAGACACGCAACCTACATGCACACCGAATTGTCTTTGATCGAGCATTCGTCAACACGAAATCATTTTTTGAGGAGATGGGAATCAAATGGGATGATATGTTTGAACCCGAAAAGGATGATGGTGCATCGAATTATATTTTCAAGACACTTCAGTTTGAAGATTACAAAATACTTTCATGTGTATTTGCAAAAGTTTTTTGGAATCCGGAAAAATTCAAGAATGTTTCTCTGAAAGATGTTCTCGGAGAAAATCTTACACCTGATGGAAAAAAGATTTTGGAACATCTTCCACTCATCATGGATGGTGTCACGTGGGATGTCATGTCCGCACACGAGTTTGTCCAAAACTTGAATCATGTGATGCTATCCAAAAAGTACACACAACGTGTTTCCGGTAAAGTCATGTGTGATGCGATGGAGGAGGCGGTCATGAACGCCGGTGCAAACTTTGTGTTTGGGGCGGAACTTCTCGATGTCGAGTACGGAAAGGATTCTTTCGTCGCCAAGTTCACAGGTGAACGAGTCATCGATGATGGTCTTCTCTTTTTGTGTCTCGATAACAGTCCAGCCCTGAACATACTCGGCACGAACTGGGGACCCGATGCTGACAAGAAACTTCGAAGGAGTACATACGGTGCTATAAACGTTCTTCTCGATTACGATGAACCGATCACACTCAAATCTGATTTGGAAATAGCCATCGAAACACGATGGAATCTACAACCAAAAGTCCTCTCAGATGGAAAGACTGTCTCGTGTGTGATATGTGATTTGGGAGAGGATGTCATGCGTTCTGATCCAGAGACACTCATCGAAGAAGTCATTCGACAATTGAAAGTTCCCAAACCCGTGTCCTCCCGAATCGGATGGGGTGCCGAATGGAAAGAAAACAAGTGGCACTTTTCACAATCATCTGGTGTGTTGAGTCTTCATGGACAACTTCCATTCTTCGGAAGGTGTTCGAAAGTTGCCATGTGTGGTATGATGTCCCCGCGTGAGACACCGTACTCGAGTATCGAGGCGTCTGTCGAAGTGTCTCGAGCCTTGAGTCATATGTGTTTCGGAACGAGAAAACCACTTCGTTCACTTTTGGTTTCACATGTAACCATCTTTATACTCGTGTTACTTATAGTTTTATTGGTAGTGTATCATATATGAAGTTCGTAGCGACTGTTCACGAAACATTCTACGAACACAATTCTAAAAAATATATTCGGTTTGCGATTCCTGAAAAAGTTGCAGATATTATCGGGCGTATGCATGCATCGAAGACGCATCTCATCACCAACGAAATCATAGAAAATCCATTAGATGGTCGAGTTCTTACTGTTAAAGTTCCATTCCGGTACAGGAGAGTGATGTGTGAAGTCAAAGGACGACCCGTGCAGTCTCTTGTAAAGGGGGATGAAGTGGAAATAGTGGTAGATTTTAAAGGTGCTTGGAATGTAGGTAATCACTCAGGCTTTTCCTGGATACTCTCGAGCTCTTCGGTGGGGTCTTCAGTGGACTGATTGGGGTCGTTGGGGAGGTCAATGGTCTTGAGACCACCCTTCTTGAACCCCTGAAACGTAGAAAGCATACCCTGAAGGCGGAATACTTCTTGAGTCAACTGTTCGATGTTCATCTGAAGCTTCTTAATATTCTCTTCAACGTCAACGATAGGCATATTGTACTCATTTAAAGTTTATAATCTTTAAATAAGTATGACGACACTTACCAGGACTGGATATCTCGTTAATGTGGGGCCGATTCAAGAAATTAAAAAGGAACTTACGGTAAGACCAATCGTCAATGGGGACTATGGATTTCCTCCACCGCCTTTCAAGGTTTTCAGACCAACTAAGAATGGAGTGTGTGTTCCCCGATTCTACGGAACTTCTAAACTTGGAGAACCCAAAGAAGATCGACGACCTGAACCGACTCGAATCCGAACAAAGTTTGCGGGAACACTCCGGGACACTACTCATCAAAATGAGGCCCTCGATGCAGCAATTAAAGCAGGTCACGGCGTCCTTTCTTTACCATGTGGCTACGGCAAGACGACGGTTTCCTTGGCCATAGCATGTAAGTTGGGTTACAGAACCATGATTGTCGTACATAAACAATTTTTGGCCGATCAATGGCGTGAACGCATTCAACAATTTTGTCCTGGTGCCACTATTGGCGTTGTTCAACAAGACAAGAAGGAAGTCAATTGTGATTTTGTAATTGCTATGCTTCAATCTCTTTCTCTCAAGGAGTATTCATTTACAGATTTCGAAAGTGTCGGTACGTTGATCGTCGATGAAGCCCATCATATCTGTGCAAAAGTGTTCAGTCAGAGTCTTTTCAAACTATGCCCAAGACATATATACGGTCTTTCTGCAACTCCTGAACGCAAAGATGGGCTCACGAAAGTGCTTCACTGGTTTATGGGTCCGACATTTTTCGCCGTCGAACGAAAAAATCAAGAACAAGTTGAAGTGTTTCCCGTCATATTCGATTCACCAAATTATCGAAATCCACCACCGTCCATGCGAAACGGGAAAATTTCTATGCCCAATATGATTACCGAACTCGTCGAAGATCGTCAACGGAACAAAATGTTGGTGGAACTCGTCAAGAAAGCCTCGGCGGGTACGAGACAACTTTTGGTTCTCAGCGATCGTCGCCAACATTGTGAATTTCTTCATCAATGTTTTCCCAAAACGTCGGGTCTCTACATGGGTGGTATGAAGGAAGCTCAACTTCAAGAATCGTCTAAAAAGAAAATCATCTTCGCGACGTTCAGTCAGGCCCACGAAGGTCTCGACATTCCCACACTGGATACAGTCATCTTAGCTAGTCCCAAGTCTGACATCACACAGAGTATCGGTCGAATCATGAGAGAAACGAAAGGGAAAAAGAATAATCCTCACATCTACGACGTACACGATCCATGGTCAATTTTCACTGCCATGTATTATAAACGAATGAAAGTGTACCGACAGGGTGGATTTAACGTTCGTGGTAAAAATGTAGAAGAAAAACCAGAGTTCCCTCAGGGAAAGTGTCTGTTTTTATAATCTGAACAATTAATAAATGTCTGGTGCATTGATACAACTTGTTTCTAAAGGAGTACAGGATGCGTACATCATAGGCGAGGAAGGGTATTCCTTTTTTAGAACAAAGTTCATGAGACACACAAACTTTTCTCAGGTACCGAAATTTATAAAATCGATGAATGAAAATGATACATCCATAACTATACCGGTTCTGGGAGATATAATCAACGCTGTGTGGTTTCAAGGCTCGACAAGTCTTATGGATATGTTCAATAATTCAACGATTACTTTATACGTTGGTGGACAAAAAATAGATTCACAACACTTTGATTATTATGCAGACATATGGCCAACTTATTTGTCCGATACGTACAGTAAATCTAAAGAACTAAACTCGAACTCGACTAATCCAGTATTTTTACCACTCCAATTTTTCTTCTGTAATCACAAGGCATTTCTACCCCTCGTGGCACTTCAGAAACATCAGATTGAAATAAAAATAGACTTTGATTCTAATGCTTTAAGCGGACTGACAGAAACTCAAAAAAAGTATGAAGTGTATGGCAATTACGTTTTTTTGGATAAAGATGAACGAGAATCTATCGTAAAACGCTCAATGGATTTTGTAATTACACAGGTTCAACGACTCGAGCACCCACTTAATACCGGAGATGGATATAACACCGTAGATATAAGTCAGTTTAATCACCCCATAAAGTCGTTATTCTTTGGTTTTGAGACAAAATCTCAGGTATCCACAGATGATTACTTTACATTCTCTGGGGTTGATCTTCAAATAAATGGTACACCTTTATTTGAAAACATGAAACCTGTATATTTTCATACGGTTCAAAATTACTACAAATCTGAATATGGCGTATCAGGATATGACGTCAATAACAATTTTCTCACGTACACGAGATACTATGCATATCACTTTTGTATGAATGCATCACAATATAGTCCATCTGGATCATGCAATTTCAGTCGTCTAGACAATGCAAAAATGATAATTCGTGGTGCTGATGTTGGAGTTACAAGATTAGGTGATCCTATATACGTATATGCAGTCAACTATAACGTCCTGAGAATCAAAGATGGTTTAGGAGGACTTTTATTCGGAAATTAATTTACTACGAAGGACAACTTCGCGGTAAAACAATCAATTACGCCCTGATGGCGTCGGAAACAGCTAAGGCGACAACTCCGACAATAAAAGCTATCACGATGTAGTTTAATTCGCTTTCTTCAAGACCAGTCTTCTTGACAGTCTTTTTAGTCACAACCGGTTCAGGTTGTTTCTTTGGAGGATCCAATTCCTCCAAAGGATAGTACGCTATCATTTATATAGTACTTAGAGATTAATTTCCTTCTTCGTCTTCTTCTGCCTGGTGCGTTTGGTTTTCGCAGCCGACACCTTAACTTCCTTGACTTCACCACCAGTCGAATCGCCCGAAATCGAAATAATATCAGAAATGTCTTCATCTTCGTCATCATTTACAGGTGAAATCGCGGAAGTGTTCACAGGGGGAGCCGGTGGCATCATGATGCCACCCATAAGGCTCGAGATGTCAATGCCGGGACCCTGCATCTCGTAGTTACCCGTTCCACCGACAGGAGCCTCGGTCGCAGGACCATCAGTCTTACGAGTCGTGTTCTGAACCGCAGACATCATATTCTTCACGAGATCGGGGTTTTGTTTGATAACATCATTCATGTTAGGCATGACCGACTTGAACATACTATTCGTCAAGTGGAACATCATCGCCGAGCCACCGAGCATCATAATCAGTTTCACTTCTGGGGCAACCGAAATCTTCGAACGATACTTAACATAAAGTTCTTCAAAGACACCATCATAGTCGTCAACATTTTCCATCACCGACTCACTCCAACCCTCTAACTGAATCTCAAAAGGATTGTATCGCTTGTTTAAAAACTCCAGGCCAGTCACACACGCCACAAGCATTCGTCTCGAAAATCGAATCGACTGTTCAACGTCAATGCTGTACGTTATCCGTTTCACCTCTGTTCGGAGTTCATCAACGTTTGAGTATGCATTGAGACGCTTGTTCACGGCGAATCCCTTTTTCTCGAGACGCCCAAGCTTGTTAATTAAGTCCGCCTTTTCTTCATCAACCGAAGAGTACCCTTTGGATGGTTGCTCTTCCTGATCACCAGGTCCATACTCTTCACCGTCATCAAAAAAATTTGCATCATCTCCTTCGCCGTAATCAATCTCTTCGTCAGGGGCAGATACATTTTGGGTCGCCTGTTTATTGGGGTTTACAAAAGCATCCATCGCCTCCTGATGTTCCGACCCCTGTGGGCGAGAAGAAGCTGGCTTAAACGTTGGTCGAGGAACACGCTGAGGTGCGGGTGCAGAGATTTCAATTTCATCCATGATAGCCTGTTCGTCGGCATCCAATTTCATAACACTAGGCTGTCCTCGATCGAGTACGATCTCTTCGTCCATCTACTCTTTATACAGAAACTAAAAAAATTACCTTTAACGCAGTTTAAAAAAATATTTGTTCATTATAAATGTTTACTCTCAATCGTGTCAATCGTAACGCTCTTACCATGATTGTGATTCTTCTTCTGATTATTTCAGCCCTCGCCGCTTTCAAGTCGGGTTCTATCAGCAAGTATCAACCCAAGCCTATCACGACTAAAACCCTGAGTGATCAGTCCATTTTCGATCTCCCTGTCAAAGTTGACTGTGTCGCCGGATCCGGTAAGAAGGACAGTCCCTACTCGAAGGGGTTGACTCCAGGAGGTGTATGTGGTGCCCAAAAGCTCGTCTCGGAACAAGCCGGTTACGACATCACGGGTGGAATCGGTGGATCTTTAATCTAAGCTAATGATATATGGCGCTTATTACCAGTACCACTGACGTTATCCCCGATCTCAAGTATGAGTATCACACCGTCACAATTGATACAATTGGACAACCGAGTGCAAACGCGTTCACGTGTTATCTTCAGCAACCCCTGAAAAATGTCGTACAGGCTAGATTACTCGCCACGAACATCAATACGAACGCCACAACGAACCATTGTTATATATCTATCGAAGAGTTAGATAGTATTTTCACAGATCGTGCGTCGAATGAACCAAATGGACAAGCTACCACGAGTATTGTCCGTAACTCGTTTGCGAGTTTGGTCACCAGTGACAATACAGGTATCGTCAGTTTTAAGGATAATTACCCAGTCGTGACACAATACATAAACCCCATTCGCAGTATCGATCGATTTACTGTGAACATTCGTAACGAAAACGGCGCTCTCATCACCCCTTCCAACCCAGTCAAAAATAATTTTATCGTCATCCGTTTCGTGTGTCGAAAACCCAATTTGTAATTTTCTCCCGTTAGAGTAGTATACCATGTCTGCCGGTGTTGTGCAATTGATCGCCATCGGTGCTCAGGATGAATATATCGTGGGTAATCCCGAAATATCATTCTTTAGCTCAACATTCAAAAGACATGCTAATTTTTCACAGTCCATCGAAAAACAAACCATTTATGGAGCGGTGAAAAACAATTCAATGTCCAGCGTTCAATTTGAACGATCTGGAGATCTTCTAGGTTATGTCTATTTCACATTAGATGATGTCACACAAGCTCTCGATGTTCAACGTTGGGACACCATCATCGATAAAGTGGAACTCTACATTGGTGGTTCCCTAGTGGATACCCAAGATACGATTTTTACTGAAAAAATCGCCATCGATACATTCGCTCAGAATGTGTCTAAAAGTGCGTTAGGTACACACCCAGGTATATCTTCGCGTTCCTTCTTCTACCCCCTTCGCTTTTTCTTTTGTGAAGGACCACAATGTGCTTTACCTCTTGTAGCCCTAAACTATCACAATGTCGAAATCAGGATTCATTGGGCTACAGAGGCATCAAATTATAATGTAGAATGCTTCGCAAACTATTATTATCTTGATAATGAAGAACGAGGTAATATTGCATCCCGTAAACATGATTTGTTAATTACTCAAGTCCAAAAAAATATTCCATCTGGTACAATGGTTCAAGATTTGACATTTAATCACCCCGTCAAATACATAGCGTCTTCGGATACAACAACAGATGGTGCTCTCACATCACCTACGAACAAAGTTAAATTAAACATTAATGGTCTAGATGTGAGTAATTATAGATGGGGTAAACCACATTATATAGACGTTATGAATTACTATCATACAAACTTTGTAACGTCCCCAGATTTCTTTTTGTACTGTTTCTGTCTCTCAACAAGTTCCCTCCAACCAACGGGGACGCTAAATTTTAGTCGTCTCAATTCGGCTAAAATTATGAGTGAACACATGACAATAGAACACCCTATATATGCAGTTAATTATAACATACTACGCATAGAGAACGGAATGGCAGGTCTTCTTTACGCAAATTAAAATACCAGACTATATTAAATGGTCAAGAATTTGCCAACAGTGGAGAGATCCACGAAAATCAGATTTGGTAAAAATGCTTTGGAGAATCAGGCAGAAAATACCATTGTTTTTAATGCGAGTAATAATGAATTACAAGCTACCCGACCCGGTGCAGTGTATTTGAGTCCTATTCGTTTTAGAGAAGATTTTTCCGACCCTCAAATCGTACTTCTAATGTACGACAAAACAACTGGAGAAATAACCGAATCTGGGTCATCGGCGTCTACAGCCGTAGAACCACCTCTACAATCAGTAACTGGTTTTGGTAATACGACACCTTATACACTCGAATTTAATAATCCTTCAACGTCCTTTTTTGCACTCTCAAATGCAGAATTTTCAAATACCATATCAATTGGATCACTCACTCAAGATTATATTCCATTTGTTGGGTCGAATAAGATGCTAGAAGATTCTAAAATTAGACTTGATAATGGATCTACCGTCATCAACTCAAACCTTGAAGTTGTGGGGGATATAACATTTAGTGGTAATTCGTATGTTATAGATTCACAAAGTTTAAACATCAAAGATAAAATTGTAGGTATTTCCAACAATAATCCAAGTAATAATTATGACGGGGGTTTGATAATTGAAAATGTAGGACATAATGTGGGACTCATTCATCATGGAGATGAAGATAGATTTTCAATGGGATACACACAAAATGTAGCAAGTGATAATCATATTTTGCATGACAGTAATGTATTCTTACTCGATGTTCTTGGAAATCTACAAGTTCAAAATAATATTACCGTAACTGAAACGGGTACATTTGACCATCTTGTAGCAGATTCTATAACAATAAAAACGGATTCATTTCATGTAGATTCTTCAACATCCAATGTTGGTATAGGGACTAATACACCCGCATTTAATCTAGATGTACATGGTTCTTCGAACGTTGGAACATTCACGGCTTTATCCGGTACATTCGACGGTCCAGTTTCAGGAACGAGTTACACAGGTGGTGCAATTTCTGGAACCACTGGTACTTTCACGGGTGATGTTACTGGAACGAGTTACACCGGTGGTGCAATTTCTGGAACCACTGGTACTTTCACGGGTGATGTTACTGGAACGAGTTACACCGGTGGCGCAGTTTCAGGTACAACAGGTACCTTTAATAGTACACTTTCAAGCGGTGGTTTCACTGCAACGAGTGCACAAATAAACGGTGTAGTTAACACAACCGGAAATCTCGCAGTTAACACAGATGCTATACTAGTCGATGCCACTAATAAAAAGGTGGGTATAGGAAAAACTCCTATCGCAAATCTAGATGTTGTTGGTAATATTCAGTCATCTACAGGCATTACAAGCGCGTCTGGGGGTATTACAGCAACGACGGGCCTGTTCTCGGGTGATGGCGGTCTTATATCTAACGTGCAAGTCTCAAGTGTAACAGGAGATCTTGCACTAGGAACCGCTACATCCGGAGATTACGTTGAATCCATGTCCGGAGGGGACGGTATCACCGTAACTGGTGGTTCTGGCGAAAGTTCCACTCCCAGTGTTGCAGTTGATCTCAAAGCCAATGGTGGTCTCGTTATAGAAAGTGCAGAGGTTGCAGTAGATCTTAGTGCTTCTGCGATAACCGGAACTCTCGCGGTTGCTGATGGTGGTACAGGTGTCACCACAAGTACGGGATCTACAAATGTTGTATTATCCGATAGCCCCACACTCACCGGAACATTGACCGCCGCTACCGCCAATTTCAGTGGTGATGTGTCTGCTGTGGGGGGAACATTTTCTGGTGATGTGACGGGTGCGAGTTATAGTGGTGGGGCAATTTCTGGTACGACTGGTACTTTCAGTAGTACACTTTCAAGTGGTGGTTTCACCGCGACGAGTGGACAATTTAATGGAACATTAGCATCCACAAGTGATTTAACAGTAGGCGTAGATAAATTAGTCGTAGATGTGTCCACGTCAAATGTAGGTATTGGCATGGATTCACCAGCTTTCAGTTTAGATATTAACGGTTCAGCAAATGTTGGAGTATTAACAACAACTAAGGCTGCGACATTTGGCGCGACAAAAACATTCGTGGTGAGAGCAGCCGGTGGAGCGTATTACATTGATGATTTTATACGCAAACCCCTTGTAGTCCACGAAAATCAGACGTATATTTTCGATCTATCTCACAGTAGTCTTGCATCTGGAGCACACCCTTTATTATTTTCAACTGGGGGTACCGACGGTAGTGGGACGGCGTATTCTGCGGGTATAACACCATCGGGAACTGCGGGAACTGCCGGTGCAAAGATAACATTTATCGTTCCACCAGGTACTACTTCACCCATTTACTATTATTGTAGTGTACATGGTGGTATGGGTAGTACTATTACTGTCGCGACAACACCCGAAGTCATTGTATCTGGAAACTTAGATACCACAACCGCAACCCTGACAGATAATCTAACTGTGGGTGTTGATAAATTGGTTGTAGACGTTTCTGCTTCTGGTGTAGGTATTGGAACTACAACACCTGCTTTCAATCTAGATGTACATGGTACAGCAAATGTTGGTACCTTTACTGCTACGACAGGAAATATTGGTGGATTGACTTCAGCGACAGGAACCTTCACAGACGATGTAACTGTGGGTACCGATAAACTAGTCGTGGATGTTTCTGCTTCTAGTGTAGGTATTGGAACGGTGACACCTGCTTTTAATCTAGATGTTCACGGTACAGCGAATGTTGGTGCGTTGACTACTACAACATCAATTGCAAACGCAGATATCGCGTCGACGAGTTCTACAACAGGAACTCTCAAGGTAACTGGTGGTATAGGTCTTACCGGTAACGTATATGCTAGTGGTAATGTTTACGCACAATCAGAACAAGATGGTCTCTCCCATTTAGGACGAGCTAAAATAGGTTTCGATGGAGCAAATTCTGGGCACGCGGCTTATGCACACGAAGATTACATGACTGGTACGGCATATGCTTTAAAGCAAACTGCTACCTCAGGTGTTACACATATAAATACACCAAACAGTGGACACATTCGTTTCAATGTGAATAACAACGAAGTGGGTAGATTCAAGGGTTCAGGCGATTTCGTCGTTGACACTGATACACTCTATGTGGACGCTTCCCAGCACTGTGTAGGAATAGAAACGACAACACCTCAAGCAAATCTCCATGTATCGGGTAATGTGTATGTGACTGATGAGATTACAACAGCCAGTAATGTTAATGCAGCTAAAGTTTATTCAAGTGATGGGATGGTAATTAACACTGGCTCAGTGTGTAAGAAGTTTTATAGTTACAAGGGGACTATTCCTAACGCTGTAAGTGCGTCAGATGCAGCTATAAAACTCACATTTTCAACCAATATTTTTTACGCTAAAATCGTTGCGCACTTAATTGAGGCAGACAATGAATTTAGTAACATGTCGTTAGAAGTTGGTGGTGGTCATAGGGATGGTGATAACTCACCTACACAACTCGCAATTGCAACTGGTTCTATATCAGTGTTTGGTAATACAAGTACCAATCCATGGGATACACAGGTTGCAACAACAACAACTACGGTAACACTGAAACCATCCGCTACCACTAGTACAACGGATAGTAATTCTGGAAATGTTGATTATAATTTATTCATCGAATACATTTCACCAGATTCAGCAACAGGTAAGTTAGCATCTATACACGGTTACTCCGGTGGTTCGGCCAATCAAGAACTGGTAACTTTCAACTATTAAAATATATTTAGATATAAATGGATAAAATCCATGATATTGAAGTGGAAGAGTACGACTTTGAATTTGTGACATCAAACAACAAGTTATATGACCAGTCTTTACTACAACCACACGAAGCTTTCAAAAAAATTGATCCACCAATTTCATGTGAAACCAATGGCCGTCTAATAAAAATGAGTACTCCGTGTAAACATATTAGGGAAAATTTCAAAGTCATTTTCCGTGATCACGGGGAATTCATTGTACAGGAAGTCATCGATGAATCAAATTTTACAATCATCGTGTCCTCAGATTTACCAAAAGATCTTATATTAGAGACCGTCTACACTAATATTGTAAAAGTAATTAAAAAAGGATACAGGGATGTGATACCCATTTATGCAATCAAAGAACTGGATAAAGAGATTCGAGACACGAAAACAGAACTTAATAAAGAGATTCGAGACACGAAAACAGAACTTAATAAAGAGATTCGAGATGCGACGAGTAATATTGTAAACGAAGTTAAATATAGAACAATGAACTCCAGGATTAATATTTTAGAAAATATAATTGCATCACTTTATAAACGTATAGAAACATTAGAAAAATTGTGAGGTAATGATAGATGAGCAGTGACATTAACGTTCAAACATTCTCAGGGAAGGTTAATATCAACAACAACCTATTAGTAGGCTCTTCACACCTGTTCGTAGACACCATAAACAATAGGGTTGGTATCACGACCGCTTCACCCGATGCAGGTCTACATGTTAATTCGAATGCCTACGTGCATACAGACTTTAGAGTTGGCTCAGGGATCGTGATGAATGATACCAATGGTCGAATCACTGCTGGATCCTTTGTGGGGGATGGTTCCGCCATGACTGGTATCAACTCTGATAGTGGCTCGTGGGCAGGGGCTGGAACTGGTTCGGTCTATCTGTCCACCTCGACGGATAAAGTGGGAATTGGGAAGACACCGAGTGAAAAACTTGATGTTGAGGGTATTATTAGAGTGAATAGGAATGGTGGAAGTTTACAATTGGTTGGAACAGATCATACTTACATCGAATACTATCCAGATGGTGTTTCGAGTGGTCGAAAAGCGTATGTTGGTTATTCTGGTGGAAGTGACAACAACTTTACTATTTCTAACTCTGCTGGTAGTGGTCATGTAATCCTCGCTGGTGGCAGTGTGGGTATCGGGACGACGAGTCCATCATCCAGACTGACAGTTAACGAGATTCCACAGCATCGCGACACATACGACCATTCATTAGCACCAATGACGATTACAAACCGCACACCAACATCCAATTCGACACTTAATGACCCACAACATGTATTGAATTTGGCTCGGGAGGGGACGAGTGGTGAGGCTTACGGTGCCCGTGCAACTTTTAAACTTTCGCGTTATGAGAATAGTGGTACCGGGTCACGAACTCGCTTTGATTTAAACTTAGCACATGATTCTTACAATGAACCACACATTATGACATTTCGGTCAGACGGCAACGTCGGTATCGGTAACACCACGCCAGCATTTCCACTTACTATAGGGGCGGGTGATGGAAATAAAATACTATTTAACGAATCTACGACCCCCGGACATAACATTACATGCTCGAGTGGTTGGCAATGGAACTTCAACGCAGCAAGATCAGGTCAAGATGATGACGCAAAAATAACATTTAACATATCGGGTTCTTCTGGTTATGACGAGATGATGAGAGTGAACCATACGGGTGTCGGGATCGGGACGACGGATCCGGCTGGGACACTTCATGTTAAAGCAGACAATAGGGTGCACATTACAGAAGGGACCACACCTGCATTTACCGGTTTGGAATCAGTGAGTCAAGGACGATCCCAACTCGTATTGAGTTCAGATTACTCAGACTTGGTTATAGCATCTTCCTATGTAAATAACGCTCACGGGTCAACACTTTCATTCACTACGGTTAATCCCAGTAATACAGCAGATTATAGAAAATTTGTAATAAATCAGGGAAACTGGGGAACTAGAAAGCAATTCCTAGAATTTGGATACGAGGACAGCTCTGTACCTAATCCACATGTTGCTATCAACTCCACAGATACAGTCTTAACAATGGATGGAATAAATAAACGGGTTGGTATCGGGACGAGGACCCCGAGTTACACATTGGACGTGCAAGGAGATATCAACTCTTCTGGAAAGATAAACATAGGAGATTGGGCTGTCGTCGAAGGATACATGGCTTCACGCACACTCACTCTGGGGAGTACATCTTCGAACTACGGGGGTGGGAACAACTGGAATACCAATACGGCTGCGTTATTGTTTGAGTGTGCGGACAACACCGAAATCGCTGTTCACGATAGTGGAACTCGAGTGGCGAGTTTGATGTACTTTGAAGGTGCGTCTACCAATCGTATCACGATTGGAAGGAATATGGGGTGGGGAACTATTGCTAGTGTGAGAATGTACGGTTCACAGTCATATCCAAATCGACCGGTGGCAATGGTAGGTAAGACTAATGGTCGAGTATACACCCCGAATGTTATAGTGTATAACAATGTAATATATAATGATGGTGGTCTGTACAACGCAAGCAATGGAAGATTTACAGCTCCAGCGGGTTATGCTGGATACTACCTTGTCACTTACACTGGACTTGCTGGAGAACGGGAACTTGGTCCAAATACTCGATGGCAGCTAAATGGTAATGATTTATCTTGGGGTGCTGCACATTTCAACATTGGGTCAGGGGTTAATATGAATACAACCAACGCTCGTTTGGGTTTGAGTACCCAATTTATATATTATCTAAATGCAGGTGATTATCTGACACACAGAGTGATCGGGGGATCTATTTACGGAAGTTCTACTACTCATTCTACGACAGTCGTAATGTTTATGGGATCTAGGTAATTATTTTTTATAACGTGATTGTATATGACCGAAGTCACGTTCACAAAAAATTCAGATGATACGTCTATACTGACGGTTAAACTGGACGGTATTTCTTCAAAGTCTATGAAAGCACTGTCAAACGTTCCAGAAGATTGGGTCGAGAATATTATTTCTAGTAGGTGTCAGCCCATGTGTGAAAATCTTTGGCAAGAGCACGTGAAAACATGTTTACGTGACAACGTGACCCCAAAGGTGTCAAAGACAATGCTTCTGTTGGGGTACGACCCCCCATCTGAACTCATTTTTCAACCAAAAGGGTCGTGTATAGACAATGATGATGGGTCGTGTGTGATAGAAGTGACCATAGATCCATTATTTACAAAATGTATTCAAGACGTTTTCACTGACCCTTCAAATGAGATAAAATCAATCATATGCACACGGGTAGAAATGCAAATTGAAGTTATGATCGATGAAGCTGTCAGTAAAAATTTACATTTAGGTAAAACAAGGGACGAAATCATAATGAGCTATCAAAGTGAAGAAACCATCGTCGAATTCTCCGATGATGAAGAACCTTTTATAGACACCAATCGGACCGAGCTCGAGCAAGCTCTCGAGGCCGAAAAGGTTACAACCCAACAAATAGAAGAAGCTCTCCAAGCTGAAAAAGAAAAAACGAAAAACCTCGAGTCCCGTCTCGCTTTGCTTGAGACAGCGGTAGCTTCACTTATTTCTTAAACTACTATAGATGAGCAGTGACATTAACGTTCAAACATTCTCAGGGAAGGTTAATATTACAAGTAATTTACTAGTAGGCTCTTCACACCTCTTTGTCGACACCATAAACAATAGGGTTGGTCTTGTCACCAATACACCAGACGCAGGGCTCCATGTCAATTCGAATGCCTATGTAAACACAGACTTTAGAGTTGGCTCAGAGATCGTCATGAACGACACCACTGGTCAGATCACTGCTGGATCCTTCGTTGGGGATGGTTCCGCCATGACCGGTATCAATTCGGATAGTGGATCTTGGGTCAATGGGACCAATTCGAATGTCCATTTGGCCACCTTAACAGATAAGGTGGGGATTGGGACCTCGAGTCCGGAGGCAAAACTTCATCTTTATCAAAGTGCGGGTTCTACGAATCTAGTAGAGAAACACACGAATGCGTCAACTGGTGACTATCAACAACACATAAATTATACCCACTACGCATCTGTTGCGGGTGGTGCGTCTAGAGATCCAGACAACTCACGTGGATTGTGGATTGGTAATATGGTTGATGAGAATGATGCCTCACCAAGTGGAGCAAACTTTGCTGCATTCACAGACAGTTTTCAGTTCTATGCTGTAGCCGACAGAACAAAATACGATAGCTCACTGTCATTTACTTCTAATACAGATAACTTACTATATTCTGGTGGAACTTTTAATAAAGTTATGAGAATCAGTGCAGACGGGAATGTGACGGCGACTACGTTTACCGGTGCTCTCTCCACGTCAGTGACCCCAGGTTCATACCTTACGGGGAGTGCTTATAACGGTTCAACCGCTAGAACATTCGCTGTAGATGCGACGACGACAAACACAGCCTCTAAAATCGTGGCTCGTGACAGTAACGGTGATATATATGGGCGCTATTTACGTGGGGAGTATGTAAACATATCACACAGCACGGGTACAAGAAATAGTGATACTATTTTTTATTCATCCACTGATAATTACATCCGGAAAACAAATGCTTCAGGTATGCGAAGTTCTCTTGGTCTCGCAAACTCTGCTACGATTACGGCAAGTGCCTCTGCTGGTAACAGTACCATCGTCCAGAGACACTCATCTGGATACATATATGCAAACTACTTTAACACGACACCAAATGATGTTAGCTCAGGTATTACTAAGGTGTGTGTTGAAACTGGTAATGATGGTTTTATTCGACATGGTACACAAGCCGGTGTAAGATCGTTTCTTGGTCTAGGAGCATATGCGTACAAGGGAGATAGTAGATATAATATCCATGATGGTTGGCTTCGTGAAAATGGAGATAATGATTTTGTCAAGTTATACGGAAATTCGAGATCAATGGTATTTAGAACTGATGGAAACACTCAATATGGTAGTAATGGTGGATACCCATTTGTATGGTTGTATGGGGGTGATGGGACGGGAAATCGCCTAATGCTATTGAACACTTCGGGGCAATTATGGTGTTCAAACTATGGCTGGCTGCATGATAAATTTGCATACAAGGCTGGGTCAACTGGTCAAAATTTCAGCAGCAATGAATGTTACGTTCAAAGTTGGGTTCGTACAAATGGTAACTCTGGACATTATTGGGAAGGTTCATCAAATGGTAGTGGTTGGCACATTTATCCCAGAAATAGAGCCGACATGTTTCTTCGAACCGGTTCAGGTAACGGTGGTATATGCGGTACTATTGGTAATACTGACGCGCGTGGGTACGTCCACTGGACAACGAGCAACGAGATAGGATTTCTGAACTCGGGACGTAGTTGGTCTCTTAGGATGGATAATTCTCATAACTGTCACGTGTATGGGCGAATGTATGCTAGTGGATACGTGTATACGAATATGACCGCCAGATATTATAATGTTAATGGGCATAATAATACTCATACTGCTAATCGGCCAATAAGCGTATACGCGGAGCATCATATGAGGTGTTCTGAACTGCAAGTGACAAGTGATCGTCGCATTAAAACAGATATTGTAGATGTAGATGACGGATCTGCATTAGAATTGCTTCGTAAGATACAACCTAAAACATATGGATACGTAGACACAATGGAAAAGGGAACTAAACGCGTTTATGGGTTCATCGCACAGGAAATAAAAGAGTTGATACCAGAAGCTGTTGATGTGAGTGAAGGAGACCTACCAAACATATATGGACATGCTACTGTTGATCATGAACAGAATACTATTACATTCAGAGATTTTGACACGAGTAATTTGAATCAAACGGATAGTATCATATACATCGACCAAGATGATAAGAGACAGACTTTGAAGATAAAGTCGGTACTAAATTCTACACAACTTGAAATAGAGGAAGATCTTGAAAAAATCGTAGAAGCTTTCCAAACATCCGAATTAGAAGAATATAAGTTTACAGGTGAAATATTCATATGGGGACAACACGTTGACGATTTCCATCATCTCCAAAAATCTGCTATATACACAGTCGCCACAGCAGCGTTGCAGGAAGTCGATAGACAGCTTCAAGCTGAGAAGGCCAGAACCTATGAACTTCAAAAGAAGGTTGAGTTGTTGGAGATGTCCCACGCGTCCCTTATTCAGCGCATAGAAGCATTAGAAAATTTGTAAAGTAAATATAGATGAGCAGTGACATTAACGTTCAAACATTCTCAGGGAAGGTTAATATCAACAACAACCTATTAGTAGGCTCTTCACACCTCTTCGTAGACACCGTAAACAATAGGGTTGGTATCACGACAGCAGATCCCGATGCGGGTCTCCATGTGAACTCAAATGCCTACGTGCACACAGACTTTAGGGTTGGTTCGGGAATTGTCATGAACGATACCACTGGTCAGATCACTGCTGGATCCTTTGTGGGGGATGGGTCGGCAATGACTGGTATCAACTCTGACAGTGGCTCTTGGGTCAATGGGACCAATTCCAATGTCCACTTGGCCACCTCAACGGATAAAGTAGGTATCGGGACGACTAGTCCACAACAAAAATTGGATTTGGGTGACTTAGGAGGTGGTTCTATCAGACTTGGAAGAGATCACGATGATGATAATACATCTACCAATAGAATTGGAAGAACAGGTGTGGGTAATGACATCTGGTATTCGAGTGTTAATTTCATAGATGAAGATACAAACGATGACGCCATTTCATTCGTAACACATCGAAGTGGTGTAGGACCATTCGAAAGAATGCGTATATCTGGCAATGGCAACGTCGGCATCGGGACGACGGATCCAGGTGCTCCTTTAGATGTGTTTGCACCAGTGGCAAGTGGGACACAAAGAACTGCATTGAAATTGACAACTCCTGAGAGCACCACAGGAACTGGTTGTAACCTTGACTTTTTCCAAAGCACGGCAAATGTTGGTCGACTTGCCAGTGTATACGAAGCAGCTGGGCAGTTAGGTATGAGCTTTAGTACATGGAATAGTGGTCTTGGTGAACGTGTACGAATTGACGCATCAGGAAACGTCGGTATCGGGACGACGGACCCGGATGCAAAACTTCATGTAAATGGTGGTGATTTCAAAATATCCGCAGCGGGAGGTGGTGGACTATACGATAATAACTACCAATGGTTAGAATGTGATAATGATGCGTCTTGGTATAGACTGGCGAGGACAGCAAAAACGAATGGTATCGCTTGTTATAACGGCATCGCCATCAATCAGGAGGGTGGTCTCGTTGTAGGTTCGTGGGATAGCCCGAACGCTCTCGGTGTGGGGAATGGTAAGTTCACAGGCACTGTCACGGCGTCGACATTTAGTGCCACTTCGCGAATTAATATCGGCACCTCGGCGAGTATCCGTCAGTCATCATCAGCGTGGACAGGTGACCCCGGAAGTGGGGTTGGAAAGATTGAATACCATTCAAATAGGTGGTATGTCGTAGCGGGATCAAATAGTACTGAACTTCTACGAGTTCGTCGGAATGACAGTGATAAATTCTTCATTACGAATGAAGGTAATATTGGACGTACCAGTCACAGTAATGGTTACCTTGTAGGATCTTATAATAATGTTGGGGGGAATGACACTAAAACAAATCCCATATACACGATCGGGTCAAATTACAGACCAACTGATACAAGTCTCAGTAATATGTATGGCATCGGATATTCGCATGGGAACTTCACCTCAATACTCACAGATGGATGGGGAATGTATGTTGCATCAGATGGTGATGCTCGGATAGGTTTGAATGCCCAACATGGTCACATAAAATGTACAGGTCACGTATATTGTGGTAATACGGTGTATGTAGGTGGCTCCACGACACGAGGTCTTAGGGGAGTGTCAGGTGACTACGGAACCGTCCAGACAACCGGAGAGGGTGCCGGGAACCACGAAGGCTACTCCATCGATGGTAGATGGGTTTTTATGAGTGGAGACTCTAATTCATGTGGTATATATAATGATACTGATAATAAATGGGCGGTACTTTGTTACAGAAATGCTCAGGTCAGATTAGATTATAATGGATCTCAAAAATTTTATACAGAAAATGGGGGTGCTACGGTTGTTGGGGAGTTGAACGTAAATGCAATTAGTACAAGAGGTACAGGGAGTTTCGGGTACAATTACGATGGTGTTTTCATGAGACCAGATGGTCAGGTATATATTTCGGTAGATGATAATTTTTATTTTAGGGATAACTCCTCTACAAGTTCCAATTTACGAAGACATTATTTTAACACAAACAGTGGTCATATATATGCTGAAGGTACTGTATACTCTAATTATGGTCTTGATTATGCAGAATATTTCGAATGGTTCGATGGAAATCCAGACAATGAAGATAGGATTGGGTGCAGTGTAAGTTTAGTAGAAAATACCAATAAGATAAAAAAGTGTGAACCTGGTGAAATACCACTCGGTGTAGTATCTGGAACTTCATCCATGACAGGTGGTGGAGCAGGTATACACTGGAATGGGTATTGGAAAAATGACGAATGGGGAAGAGCGACGTATAAACAAATGGAAGACGATAACGGTGAGTTAGTATTTAATGAAGATGGAACACCGAAAATGAAGCGAGCTATAAACCCGGATTATGACGAAAATTTAGCTACTAAATACTTAACTAGGGATCAAAGAAAAGAATGGGCGTGCGTGGGTCTTTTAGGGCAGGTATTTGTGAAAAAAGGGGGTGTGACATCTAAAAACTGGATAAAAATGAAAGAAGTCGACTCCGTTAAAGATTTGTGGTTTATTAACGCCGTTTTCGTGGACAATGAAAAAATAGAAACCATCCAGTCTGACCTCCAAACAACTCGCACTCAGCTCGAGTCCGAAAAAATCGAAAATGAAATCACTCGATTAAAATTAGCAAATGCCGAGAATAGGATATCTATACTTGAACAATCTCTTAGTTCAATAATATCTAAACTAAACATATAGAATGTCGGATATTAACGTTCAGACGTTCTCAGGGAAGGTGAAAGTTTCCAATGATTTAACTGTTACAACAAATGTCCACGCAGATTATTTCAAGGGTGACGGAAGTCTTTTAACGAATCTCCCTTCTGGTTCAGGTGGTGTGTGGAATACAAATTCAGATAATGAAATTTACTTTATAAGTAGTAATGTTGGTATTTCAAATGCCGATCCTGGCCACAATCTGAGTGTCGGATCAAACTTATACGTTGATGATGATGGCTCAAATGTTCTCGTTGTAACTGGTAATGTCAAGGCTGATTATTTCGTCGGTGATGGGAGTCTTTTAACAGGTCTCTCTGGTTCGGGGGGTGTTTGGAGCACGAACGGAGATGGTGAAATCTATTTCATCAACAGTAACGTCGGTATTTCAAATGCTGATCCGGGTCACAATTTGAGTGTTGGGTCGAACCTGTATGTAGACGACGATGGGTCAAACGTTCTCGTGGTCACTGGGAATGTGAAGGCTGATTACTTCGTGGGTAACGGAAGTCTCCTGACGAACCTCCCATCCGGGTCAGGTGGTGTTTGGAGCACGAACGCTGAGGGTGAAATCTATTTCATCAACAGTAACGTCGGTATTTCAAACGCTGACCCGGGACACAATTTGAGTGTCGGTTCTAATTTGTATGTAGACGATGATGGATCCAATGTACTCGTCGTGAACGGTAACGTATCTGTGGGATCTACATTAACTCTCGATAGTTTCGCGATATCTGTATCACAAGGTCTGAATGATATACTGAATGTGTCAAACACGTCGTCAAACACTATGCAACTCACAAACACGAATGTTGGTCTCGTAGCCACTGGTAATGTCGAGGCCAACTATTTCATTGGCGACGGTTCTCAACTCACTAACATAGCCTCAACTTTACAGGCAATCACAGATAGTGGTAATACCACTTCGAACACAATCCAATTTACGAACGCCGATGTCAGTCTAACAACGTCTGGAAATGTAGAAATAGGTAGTGAGTTATCTGTTTCATCAAATGTAGAGGTGGGTACAGCGAATCTCTTCGTGGATACTGTGAACTCGATGATAGGGATTGGAACGAATACACCTGAAAGTATTTTACACGTTTCCGATACATTGACAAACTATAAAATAAAACCGATCCCCCTTAATGGCGCACCTGAAAGTGGAGCGTATTACGGTTACATTTTACTCGCAAAAGCTGCCACGGGAGGTATAGATTCCGAAAGTTACGTTGTAGGAAAAATACTCGCTCGACGCGGAACCACCACATCTGGACACAAGCTTAATTATTATGATGTCGTATCGTCGAGGGGATATAATCACTACGAAATACTAAGTGTTGATCGAGTAGGTAACCGCACTGGTAACGATGGGTTTACATCGACAGTGAAAGTCACGTATAACGGTACAGTGTACCACGCTTTACGAACCGGTTCGACCGGTGGTCAACCTACGACCGATCTCACCTTTTGGGGATCGTCGAAGGATGCGGGACTCATCATGGTAGATAGTTCCATGGTATCGAATGAAACTGCGTATGGGAGCATAACCAGATCTGCTGTGAACGGTAATGTCGGTATAGGAACGGCTAATCCAACATCACTTCTAGACGTCAACGGTACATTTTCCGTAAGTGGACCGACAACCGGTGCGACTCATAGTGACGGAGGAATTTTATATCTTTTAGATACACCGATCATTGATGAATGGTCATGGACTGGGTCAACCGCAAATACATTACGCATCACATACGCTTCGACAGAACTTCCAGCGAATTGTAAAGCTGTTTTAGCTGAAGTATTCATGCCTAAATCGAACGTCACAGATCATGTAGGACACAGTTTAGGTAAAAATTACAGTTCGGCTACTGTATGGACAAGTGGAAATCAACAACCATCTACACGATTTACATTAAACAGGCAGACTACATTTTTAGACATGAGAGGTGATTCGGATAATTTTGAATATTATTACGGTAAGTGGTTCTCGTCAGTAATAATTCCACTCGATACCGGGAATACGGTCTACCATATCGTACAGGGTGAAGCATCTGGAACTACTTCGTGGGTATACGTTGTGACGAGAGGATATTATATCTGAGTATAAATATATGAATCGCCCACCAATAACGATTTGTCAAGCGTTGATAGCCATCGATCCAACTAAGTCGTGGCATGTAAAAAATAACGTATACGAAAATATAACGTGCGAAGATAGTGTTATACCCACATTAGATGAAATACTGGAAAAAATTCAGGAATTGACTGTTGAACAAAACTGGGAAGATTTAAGATTAAAACGTAATCGATTACTCAAACAGTCGGATAAGTATAGTGTACCTGATTATCCACACCCTACACCCGAAATAGGACAGGCTTGGCTTGAATATCGCCAAGCTTTGAGGGATCTTCCTTCAGTGACCGATGATCCTAATAACCCCATCTGGCCAGATCCTCCTCATTAAACGTTTCCTCCAAAGTGGACTGCCCCCACTTTGTAAGAAAATACTCTCCCCTCATAGTAGATATGAACGGAAACGATACGTTCTTGGATGTGAACAATGCCCACCTCAGGGTGACGAGTGGGAACGTGTACGCATCGGCGTTCAACCTTGACCAGATCGATATCGTGATGAGCTCGAACACAGCATCTACCGTGAATTTCAATAATCCCACAAAAGCCTTTAACGCAGCCTCGAACATTGAGGTGGGTACGGCGAACCTTTTTGTGGATACGACCACGTCGAATGTGGGTATAGGCACAGACACCCCCTTGGACACGCTTCATATTAATGGTGGTACACGGTTCGCCGGACACATCATTCCTACGACGAACGCTACGTTCGATATTGGCGAACCCGAGAATAAAATTCGTGATTTATACGTCGACACAAACTCCCTTTGGATCGGTGACCTCACGAAGATTGCGTTCGAGCGTGGTAAAATGAAGTTCAAACGTCGTAAAATCAATAAAGTACCTACCGCACTGGTGACTTTAGCGACGTCACATGTTTCAGAACTGAATACAGAGGCTGAAGTTCAAGCCGATGCCGTTACCTTCGCACAGACGATCGACAATACTATCTCGGCGGTCGAAGATCTTAAACTGGAACACTGGCGTGATTACGCGAAAAGGTTCGACGAAACCAAAGCTGTTTCCGATATTTTTATAGATAACGACGAGGATTACGAGGCCGTGACCGCCTCAGAAGCGTTCATGGAGGTGGATTCCAATATTTTCACGGAACACTCCCTCTCCATTGGTAAGACGACCGACCCGACAGCTGCTCTCGATGTGGTGGGTACGGTTAAGGCGACCGCCTTCGAGGGTGATGGGTCTGCACTCACAGGGATTGTATCGGGACAATGGACAGAATCTGGTGGAGATATATCCAGGTCCACGGGAAATGTGAGTGTAGGAGAACAGTCATCTGAGCAAACAGTCACACAAAACTATAACAGTCTCACGAATATACCAACTTCTTCTAGATCACAGGGGAATTGGCGTAGTCACACATTCGGGAACATTACCCTTCCGGCTAATTGGTCAAATGACAATTTTCAATTTAAGGTTACGGTTAACGGAAACTTAAATGGCGTTGCTAACGCCGAGTATGTATCTATAACGATGAAAAAGCAGGGTTCGGGTACACAACCATCGGTTGATCTAAACTTTAATCCACAAAACCAATCGAGTGGAATAAGTAGTAGTGGAGGTAGAGTCTATTATACGAATGTCGTCGTTACGAACTCAACAGTATCCAATGGATCATTTTCAGCCGGTGATGTTGTTGATATCTATATGAGTATATATTCCACGTATTGGTACCAACTGTCCCTTGCAGTCGAGATACGAGGTGGGGGTACCACGAGTATATTATTCGTTGATGGGACGAATGATAGGGTAGGTATTGGTTTAACCCAACCAACAACTGCACTGGATGTGGTGGGTACGGTTAAGGCGACCGCCTTCGAGGGTGATGGGTCTGCACTCACAGGGATTGTATCGGGACAATGGACAGAATCTGGTGGAGATATTTACAGATCATCGGGGAACGTCGGTATCGGGACGACGAGCCCAGAATCTATTTTACACGTTCAACACACTACAACAAATAACGCTTTCATTAAAGCGAACCGACACAATGAACTTTCTTCTACAAAAGCAATTTTCGCGGTATCCGAATACCAAATGACCGGAGAAACTTCACCAGGAACCATAATTGGTAATCACAACAGGTCTATACACATTGGACCTGTATTCGAGCCAGGGAATACAGTCGGTTCTACTGATATTAGAGGTATTCACATTAAGTCCACGGGTGACGTCGGCATCGGGACGACGAGTGCGAGCACAGACTTACAGGTTGGTAATACCAGTACTAAAACGAGTGATACCTACCTAACCCTCGCGAGTGATGGTGGTAATGCCTACGCACAAGGTATTCGTCTTATTCATCACGGTACAGATACCTCTAGTATGTACGGGTGGAGGATACGCGGTGATGATACCGATGATTGTTTCCACATTAATCGTATTAACGCGGGTTCTCAATTAGCGAGTGCATTCACAATTAAAAGCGGTGGAAGTGTAATCTTCGGTGATGTTGGTGGATACGGAAACGCTGTTCAAGATGCACAGGTTACGATCGGCGGAACGCATAACTCGACGACGTATTATAATACTGATAACCAGGTAAAGTTACTGATTACCGGTGGAGATAACGATAGTTACTCTCCGTATTACATCAAGTGCGAAGATGAAAATGGAAAAGACCAATTTTATTTAAAGGGGGCTACCTCGGACGGCGGAACGAGTGGTATTGTGTATACCAAGGGTAGAATTGGTGTTAATACAACGAGTCCGCATGTACCAATACACGTGGTCGGAGGTTTCGGTAGTCTTAGTAGTGCGTACTCTATATACGCAAAAAGTAACGACGCCGCGTATAGTAGGCAATTCCATTTACAATCGTCTATGGGGTGGAGTAATTTAAGTATATACGCGAGTGATGACATAGTAACAGGTCAATATCTGGTTTCACACCTGGGTACACTTAGCTCATCAGATGAAAGGATAAAAGAAAACATCGTAGATGTAGATGACGCGTCAGCCTTGGAACTTTTTAGGTTATTAAAACCAAAGAAGTATCAATATATCGATAAAATTAAACGGGGTGATGATACAGTATTTGGGTTTATTGCACAGGATGTAGAAAAAACAATGCCACATGGTACCAGGAAAGTAGAGCAAACAATACCAAATATTATGGAAATTGGTACGGTCACGGAAACAAACATAATCACACTCTCCAATTTTAATACGTCAGATCTTCAAAGTAATATACATACATTAGAACTCCATGATAAAGAGGCTAAACCAATTTTAGTTACTATTGAAGATGTTATAGATGAACATTCTATAAGAGTGGACAAAGATTTATCCGAATTTTTATATGAGTACGATGAGAACGGAAACGATATAACGGAATCTGTAACAATCACAGAATCCGAATATAATGCACTTGAAGATGTGAGTGGATATATATACAACGAAAACGCTAAAACCTATACAAAAATATTAACGAACAAAATTTACGTGTACGGTGAAAGAATTGATAACTTTTTAAAGCTAAACAAGGATACTATATGGACAGTGTCAACTGCTGCATTACAGGAAGTGGATCGTCAACAACAAGCTGATAAGGCGCGAATTACTGAATTAGAAAGTCAACTCACAGCAGTTCTAGCAAGACTTGATGCATTAGAAAATGCTTAAAAAAACCTCCATTCATACTAGACGAGAGCATGCCGATTTACTCACCGACAGGCTTCCTCGATATTACGAATGCGACACTCAGGACCTCGAACCTCGAGGCCCAGAACTTTAGATTGAACGGTGGAAATATCTATGTCACGTCGGAACTCACAACAGATGAGCTCCTAAATCTCGATAATGTCGTGAACGCCGGGAACGCCACCTCCAACACGGTCCAGTTTACGAATTTGACCACAGGACTCGTCGCCGACAGTAACATTGTCGTCACGGGGAATGTCACGGCGGGTTCGTTCTTGGGTGACGGTTCGGGACTCACATCTATCCCCCCGTCCGCAATCACGGGGACGCTCAGTCAGTGGTCAGACGGTACGAACAGTGACGTCTACATCGTGAGTAACGTCGGGATCGGGAACGTACACACCCTGACCAGTAACACGCTTCAAGTCGGTGCGAACCTCTACGTTCGTGACGCGGATGCGAACGTACTCACGGTCACGGGGAACGTCGCCGCAGACTACTTCGAGGGTGACGGGAGTAAACTCACGGGTATTTCGTCCAATCTCGAACAAATCGCAAATAATGGAAACGTTACATCCAATACGGTTCAGTTTACGAACGCAACAACCGGGTTCGTCACCACCTCGAACATCGAGGTCGGGGGTGCGCTCAAGATCAATACCATCACGGCAGCTGCGTACCACTCACTTCAAGCGGTCACGAATGTCGGGAACGTCACATCCAACACAGTTCAGTTTTCGAATGCGACTACAGGTCTCGTGACCACAGGGAATGTGGAGGTGGGGAGGGACTTGAGCGTCACGGGTAATCTCACCGTACTCGGTACGAGGACCATAGTCGATACGGATACGTTGAGGGTTAAAGATCCGATCATTGAACTCGGGAAAGATAACCCGGGAACCGGGGACCTCGGTCTCGTGATGACCCGTCCCTCGGGGTCCAGTAACGTCGCCATGATTTTCAATGAATCGACAGATACACTCGAGATTGGGTACACACAGAGTAACGCGTCGGATACGGATATCACGATGCGAACGGCAGCTACAGAACCCCTAGATGTCAATGTGAATGGGAACGTCTCCGTGGGGAAAGAGTTGACTGTGACTGGGAATGTCGCAGTCGACACGGATACCCTCTTTGTGGATTCTGTCAATGACAGGGTTGGGGTGGGGACGACGAGTCCACAGTATAGACTGGATGTGGGGTATGGTGGTGGCGCCACATCAGCAGATGACGTGATGTTACGTGTTATGAGTTCTAGTGGTGCTAGTGGGAAATTGATTTTCGGACGTTCGGGGACTACCGATATCAGGTCACACGCCATAGAATCATACAATTCATCTGGTAGCCAAAACAATTATATGAAGTTTTTGGTTCATGACGGAACTGGAACTTCACCATACGAGACTCGAACAGAGGTCATGACCCTTCTGGGTAACGGCAACGTCGGCATCGGGACGTCGAGTCCGGCTACAAAATTACACGTTGAACATTATGGAAGTGCTATTGGCGATTTCGAAGGTATACGAATAGCGAATCATGCAACAAATTTACACGCTTCAAGTCGACCCGCATACGAATTTGTGGTGAGTGATATCGACGCTGGT
>Ga0075478_10000107_pt1 | contig 27645 bp, 27 predicted proteins | sample DEB08_DNA_15_FD_71483 | JGI IMG/M metagenome (GOLD analysis project Ga0075478, IMG submission 71483) | Aqueous microbial communities from the Delaware River and Bay under freshwater to marine salinity gradient to study organic matter... | ecosystem: Environmental > Aquatic > Marine > Coastal ...
CGGGACGACGTGTGGACACTCCGCCTCCGGTCCGCCGTGTCAGACGGCGACGCCGCACTACTTGCCAGCGCCCGCAGGCTGTGCGAGACGGTCGTGGCGCAGGCCGAGGAGATCGAGCGGCTGCGGGCCCTGTCCGTCGACTCGCTGTCGACGTGGCCGTCAATCTGGCAGTGCCCTGCGTGCGGCACGCTGCATATCGAGGCGCCAGCATCGTTCAAGTGCCCGTGCGGGACGCACCGCGTGCGGAGAGCCTGACCGGAGTGACCAAGGAGGAGCGATGACCGACCTGAGCGAACAGATGCTCGACGACTACGAGGCGCACCAGGCGCCGGAGGTTCACCTCGTGCTGGACGCCTCGCAGCGGGTAGTGGCGCCGGTGCCGCAGAAGTTGGTGGTCGGCGAGGACACCTACCTGTGCCTGCTCGAGGAGGACTACCACGCCCTGAAGCAGCTTGCGGCGCGTGCGTCGGAGGCAGAGGCGGTGCTGCAGGACGAGCGGCGCCGGCGCATCGAGGCAGAGGACGAGCTCGGGCGGAGGCGGGCGGAGGCGGGGGAGTGACCCCCGACGAGCTCGACCGCGGACGCCGAGCCGTTGCGCTGGTCGGGCGGGTGGCGGTGGTCCGTCACATCCTCGGCCCGTCCGCCATCTTCGCGTTCCGGGTCGACCGCGTGTCGGCTGCCGGCGAGCGGTTCGAGGTGGCGTGGGCCGGCGACAGTCCGTGGTTCGTCGTCGGAGGCAGGGACTGGGTCGGCTGGGCGGACGAGGTTTGCGACTGACCTACCACTTCACCTTGTTCGCCCAGTAGGCCGCCGACAACTTGCCCTTGTCGATGTTGGCCTTGTGGCGGGCCTTGAACGACTTGCGCCTGGCGGCGTCGGCCTTCGACTCGCTTTTCTTGGCCGGCGAGCCCGACACGCCCTGCTGGCCGAACCGGATGGTCTTGACCTTGTCTCCGTCCTTGGCGACGACGACGTGCGACTTGGTGGGGTGGTTCGGCGTGCGCTTGGGCTTGTTGAAGCCGGACACTCCGACCCGCTTCAAGCGAGGGTCTTTCTTGCTGGACATGCAGACTCCGGTGTGTTGGCGGACTGTACTCTGAATTGCCGAATGCAAGGCGACGCTGTACGGTCGAAGAGGAAGGACCGCCACATGATGGACCTGGACACCGTTCTCTGCTTCACCGACGACAACGGGTGCGCCGTCAAGGCCCGCCCTACGGTCTGCCACCCCGAGTGGGCCCTGGTGTTCGGCCAGCAGGTTGCATGGCCGCTGGAGCCCGGTGCGGTCGTCTACGCTGCCCTCCCTAGTGGGAGCCGTCGCTTGGTGTTCAACGGCACCAGCCAGCCTGCCCCCCCGGCCGCCGAAGCGTCGGCCAAGAAGCGCGCGCCCCGGAAGCGGGCTGCTCGCAAGAAGTAGGTGTCCCCGCCGCGGCCCATCTGGCGAACCCACCACGCCTTCGCGACGGAGGAGGATCGGTTCGCCTGGGAGCTCAACTGCCTCAAGGGCTGCAACCGCGGCGCCTGGACCGATGCCCGGGGGAACTGGGTGTCAGGTCAGCCGATCCCCCCCGGCGTGCAGGTCTTCCGCGACTACAGCGGCAAGCGCGCGTTCACCGCGGCTTCGGAGGAGGGGTTCATCGCCCCCCGGGTCGTCGCAGTTGTGGCCGATGAGGACGACGTCGAGTCCATCCGCGACCGCATCAGGAACGACCAGGGCCGATGGTGCCGCGGGGTCGTTATCCACACGGCGCGGCGCAAGCGCGGGTTCATCTGGCAGGTCACGAAGGTCATGCACATCGGTGTGGTCCGGCGGTTCCTCGATGAGGAGTTCGGGCTGCCGGCGCCGAACCTGGGCATGGACCTCGACGAGTTGGTGCGCCTGAGTCGGAACAAGAACCCGGCGCACCGGCGGCGTCAGCGGCGACCCGAGCGCGTGGAGCGGTACGCAGCCTGCCAGGTCGAAGTCGAGGAGATGACCGATGAGTGGCGACGCGAATCCGAGGCGCAGGGGGCACGCGAAGAACCGCAACCGAGGGCCGAAGCCGTCGAACACGCCGAAGGACGCCAGCGAGGTCGAACGGGCAGAACTCGAGTTGACCAGCGGACGGCACCGCGACTTCCGCACGTTCGCCGAGAGCTACCTGCAGATTCAGACGAAGCGCGGGTCATTCCAGCACCTGCGCCTGAACAAGAGCCAGGAGTTCCGCGAGTGCCTGCTCGAGGAGATGGAAGAGGCTGGCGTGCCGCTCTGGGTCTGGGAGGCCAAGGCTAGGCAGCTGGGCTGCTCGACCCACATCCAGGGCCGCATGGCCCACAGGTGCTTCACGAACCGGGACGAGTCGGCATTGATTGCCGCCCACGAGAGCGGGCCGGCAGAGGAAATCTTCAAGAAAATCAAGCTGTTCTACGACAACATGCCGTCGGGCATGAAGCCCCTGCAGAAGTACAACAACCGCGCGGAGCTCGACCTGCGCGCTCCGTCGGGTCCTTACGGGCTGCGGTCGAAGGTGTCGATCGTCACCGCCCGCAACAAGGAGTCGGCCCGAGGTGTGACGGCCCGGCACATCCACCTGTCGGAGTTGGCGTTCTACCCGGACCCCGAGGGCTTCCTGCTCGGCACGCTGCAGACGGCACCTGGTCTGCCGGGGACGATGGTCTACGTCGAGTCGACGTGCCGCGGCGCCGGTGACTACCACCACACGCAGTACCTGGCGGCCCGAGTCTGGTGGCAGGACGAGAACGGCGACCCGGACCCGCCGCCGTGGATGAAGCTGAAACAGCGCCACCCCGGCAACCCGGACAACAAGTTCTACGCGCTGTTCACGCCGTGGTTCCTAATGGACGAGTACCAGTCGCCGCTGCGGCTGACGGAGCAGCAGTTCAAACTGTCGTTCGACCCGCTCGAGCAGCGGCTGTGGGAGGAGTTCTCCGAGTACCTGACGCTGGAGCACCTGCAGTGGCGGCGGGAGACGATCGCGGCGAAGTGCGGCGGGAGCGTCAAGCGGTTCCAGCAGGAGTACCCGGCGACGGACGAGGAGGCATTCGCCCACACGGGCATGCTGGCCTTCGACCGGGACGGCGTCGCCCGGCAGGAGCGCAAGCACAGTTGCTACTGCTCGGTGTGCCGGCCATCGACGGGCGAGCCGAGCCCGCCGGACAACGACTGCCCGCCGCACCAGTTCTACGAGCTCTACGACGGCTCCATCTCCGACGACAGCCGCCGCCGGGTCTGGCGGCAGATGACGCCGCAGTTGGTGGAGATGTCGCCCGGGGAGGGCCGACTGTCGGTGTGGCGGCAGCCGATCCGCGGCCGCCGGTACGTCGTCTGGGCGGACGTGTCGAAGGGCGCCATCGGGTCGGACTTCGACCACGCGGTGGTGATGGACGTCGGCAACTTCGAGCAGGTCGCTGAGTGGCGCGGGCAGTTGCGGCAGGACGAGTACGCGACGGTGCTCATCCTGCTGTCGATGTTCTACAACGACGCCCTGCTGGCCGCCGAGGTGACCGGCGTGGGCGCCGGCCTGGCGGTGATGCTGGAGCAGTCGCACTACCCGTACTTGTACAAGCGCAGCACGCAGGCGAGTGGGTACGGGCGCGGGCCCCAGAGCCTGGTGACGGGCTGGAGCACCGACGCGGCGACGAAGCCGGCCATGGTCACGAACATGGACAGCGGCATCAAGCACGACGAGCTCAAGATCCGCTCGCGCATCGGCATCACCGAGATGGGCGCCTACCGGATGATGGTGCTGCACAGCCCGGACGGCGCGGAGTCCAACCGCGCGCGCTGGGGAGCGCCGAAGGGCAAGCACGACGACGCCTGCATGGCGCTGATGGGCGCGTTCCTGCTAGCGAAGTACCAGCCCGGCGCCGGCCGCAAGGGCCTCGTCCCGACGGTGCGGGACATGGGTCGTCCGCACGACGAGTGGACGGAGGCTGACTGGAAGAAGTACGAGCGGCAGCTCAGGCGCGAGGCGCGCGCACGTTCGGGGGTGCGGCGCCAGTAGCGGTCGGGTAGCCGACGTAGGAGTAGCGGCCCTTCGACGGGTTGGCGAGCGGGCCGCCCTCGGCCTTCAGGCGGTAGCAGGCCTGGCGCACGGCGCTGACGGACAGGCCGGTCTTGCTGGCGATCTTCTTCGCCGACGCCGGCTCGCCGTAGAGCTCGAGCCAGGTGACGACCTGCTTCTCGGACGGCTTCTCGGGGCGCACGAGTTCGGTCAGCTTGCCGTCGACCATGATGTGCTTGACGGCGCCGGGGTTGCGGCTGCCGCCCTGGTAGTCGGACCGGCTGTCGTCGATGACGGTGCCGACGGAGTCGGTCATCCGGTCGCGCTCCTCCTTGCCGTAGTACATCTTGCCCTTCAGCCCGGGCGAGTTCGTGCGTCCGAACGTGCCCTTCGGGGTGATGTCGTGCGGCATGGAGCCGGGGCCGAACCACCGCTTCGCGCCCATCCGTCCGCAGCGCGGGCACTCGATGTCCTTGAACTGCCGAGCCCGGGACTGCTCGTACTGGTAGAGGTTCATGTACTTCTCGAGCGGGAAGGGGCGGCCGCAACCGCGCTCGTGGGCACACTGGAAGGTGTAGAGCGGCATGTCTCTCCTCAGGTCAGGTTGCCGGGCGTGTTGTTCGGCCCGGCCAGGGCACCGCCCGAGGGGTCCATCCCTCGGCCGTCGATCTCGTCAGGGGCCACCTCGCCGCCGCCACCGCCGAACCCGCTGCCGAGCAGGGAGTTCAACTGGGCCAACGGTCCGATGAGTTCGCGCTTGTCCTGGTTCCACACCTGCATGGCGCGGTCGAGGAAGTTGGCGATGACCTTCTCATCGGCGAGCCCCAGCTGCGCGAGGCCCTGCAGCGTCGGCAGCATCTGGTTGATGGTCTGCAGCAGGCCAATGAAGGCGTTCTGCTCGGCCGCGGGGTCGATGGGCTGCAGCGTGCCGGCGGCGACCTCGATGTCGTAGAAGCCCTTGATGTCTTCCGAGGAGAACTGCTCGAAGCCGTCCTCGCCGTTGGGGCCCTGGCCGGCGATGCGGATGAACCGCGGCTGGTCCCAGAACTGCCGCATCACCGAGATGTAGCGGCGCCCGACCGAGGCGACAAAGGCCTCCGTCTCAGTGCGGCGGATCCCCGCGCGCCCCGCGGACGCATCGGCGGCGATGGCGGCCTCGGTCGCCGTGGTGCCCTTCCGACCAACGCCACCGCGCTGGTAGGTGGTGACGCCGCTGATCTCGTACATCATCTGCTGGAGCATGCGCTGCACGAACGGGGTGTCGGAACTCGGCGGGGCCTCGGGCAGCAGGGCGACCGCGGCGCGCGCATCGACGAGCCCGGGGATCGCCGCGTACGCCATGTCCTCGTCGGAGGAGAACAGCTGGTCGACAGCGCCCTCCTCATCGAGGTCGGCGGAGATGATGTACTTGCGCCGGGAGTTCAGCCGCTGGTGGCGCATGCTGTAGGCGAGGGAGTCGTTCAGCCGCTCGGCGATGGGCTCGATGGCGGCGAGGTCCGCGACCTGCGTGCTGTAGAACTCGCCGGGCACGTCGACGAACTTCAGCGTGTCGTAGGGATAGCCCTTCATCTCGAGCGGGTCGACGACGTGCCGCAGCACCTTGTGCTGGACGGTGTCGGTGGAGGCGTTCGTCAGGTAGAGCAGCCGGCGCTCCATGCCGCGCTTCGTCTTTTCCCAGTAGCGGATCTCGTAAACGAGGATGTGCTTCTGACGGCTGTCGTCGCCGCTGCGGTATCGCTCCATCTGCGTCTCGACGTGCAGGCGGGACTTGAGCTCGTAGTTGGCCTCGATGCTGCTGTCCACGCGGTAGAGCGGGTCACGCTTGATGTCGTCGAGCGGGTAGGGGATCTCTTCGCAGATCCACGGCATCTGGTTGATTTCGGTGTAGCCCTGGGGCACGAGGAACCGCTCGATGGGCACGCGAAGCAGCCGCGGGTTGTCCTGCGGGTCGCCGGCGTCCAGCAGCACACCATCGCCGACTGCCTTCTGCAGTTCGCGCTGCTGCTCGGGGGTGAGGCGGTCGGGGTCCTCGTCGATCTTCTCCGGGCCGTCGTCGAAGTCCTCGGGGGTCAGGGCTGCGCCGCCGGAGTCGTAGACCGTCTTGCCGATCCCGACACCGAACAGCAGCGTGTCGAGGACGATCTTCTTGACGGTCTTCGTCGTGTCGGACTCGCGCCAGGCGTAGTTGACGGCGTTCTGGGTCTTGCTGGCGGAGTCGCGGTCTTCGCCGCGCCGAGGCCGCACGCGGATGGCGGGGTGCGCGTTGATGACCGACGGCAGGATGGTGTTGGCCGTCGACAGGATGAAGTTGAAGTGGATGTTCTCGCCGACTACGTCCGGATTGACGTCGATGGCGTTCTCGGGGCGGATCGCGGAGTAGGACTGGAACACCCGCTGCCAGTACGGCAGGTGGTCGGTGTCCCGCCGCTTGCGCGCGTCGTCGATGCGCCGCAGCCACATCAGGATGTCGTCGTCGGAGATGGGAATCTTGCGGCTCATCAGGCAGTCCTTGTTGCAAATGTCAGTTGCTGCAGGTTGCTTATAAACGCCTCGTGACTGCAAGGCGTTGTTTCACAATGTCACGGCAGCACGACTTGGAGGATTCGATGCTGGACGACACCACCAACTCGGAAGGGACCGTCGACGACGGCAACCTGGACGAGAGTGGCGCGTCGGTGATCGAGCAGCCCGCCGAGCCCGCCCTGGCCGATGCGCAGCCCGAGGACCCGACTGCCAACCTGCAGACGCTGGACGACTGGATGGCCAGTGCCCCCGAGCACCTCCGCGAGGAGTTGGAGGGAGGCTTCCTGCGGGGCCGCGACTACACGCAGAAGACGCAGTCCGTCGCCGAGGAGCGGCGTCGGCTGGAGGCCGAGTACCAGGCCCGCCTTGCGGCGCTTCCGCAGCAGCAGGAGCCCCCGCAGGCCGAGCCGGCGAAGTCGTGGACGCCCGACGACATCAGGGCGAACCCGGTCGGGTACATGGATCACCGCGTCGAGGAGCGCGCGTCGGCCATCGTCGAGGAGCGGCTCGCCGCCCTGGGCCTGAACGACGTCAAGCCCGCCCTCGACAAGATCCGCTGGGAGGGCAGCATCCGCAGTGCCTTCCAGAACTACCTGAGCGCGGACCCGGCTCGCGCGGCCATCCGCGGGCTGGGCGACAGCATCGCCGAGGTCATCGGCAGTGACCCGTCCCTACGCGCTCTGGCCGACTCGAACCCCGACGCCGCCGTGGCTGCCGCTGGCAGCGTCGCGATGGCCCGCCGCGCCGAGCAGCAGGCCGCGTCGAAGCTGGCGCAGATGCGCAAGACGGCGGTCGCGAAGCGCGAGGCCGCGCCCCTGTCCACCCAGGCTGGGGCTCCGACCCCGCCGCGAAGCTCGCAGACCGACATCGAGGTGGCGAACGCCGCCCTCGCCGAGGCCTTCGGAACCAACTAGCCCGGTAGAGGGCTCAGGAGAACGACATGACCCAGTCGATCACCATCGACCCGCTCAACCGGGTCTACACGACCACCGCCGAGCACCGGAAGAAGGAGGTCGTGTTCGACATCGTGCAGGCGTCGCCGACGCTCATGCACATGTTCAACCAGGGCGCCTACAAGCTGGTCGGCGGCACCGAGGTGAAGTGCCCGGTCGTGCTGAAGGAGTCGAGCAACGTGCGCTCGATCTCGAAGTACGAGACGCACACCTCGGCTCCGCAGGACGCTCCGCAGGAGGCCCGGTACGTCGGCTGGTACAAGCTCTGGGGCGGCATGGTCTTGGACAAGACCGAGATGTCGGAGAACGCCAAGGCCGGCGGCGCCCAGGTCGTCTCGCTGGTCGAGACGCACGAGACGCAGATGTGCATCAGCGTCAAGAACGACATGTCCCGCCAGTTTTTCGCCGACAACTCGTCGGCCGCGAAGGACCTGAACGGGCTGGAGTCGCACCTCGACTTCGACACGACGGCGAACCAGACCCGCACGGTCGGCAACATCCCGAAGGCCGGCGCCGCGTCCAACGCGTACGCCAACTGGGTCAACCAGTTCGGGCAGATCACCGCGTTCGGCACCGACGGCCTCGAGGTGATGGAGGAGGTTTACATGGACGCCTCCGAGCTCGGCACGCACCCGGACATCGGCCCGTGCGACCCGGCCGTCTACCGCTTCTACAAGGAGACGGTGGCGCCCAACCAGCGCGAGCGGGACAAGAAGCTCTGGGACCAGGGCTTCCTGAACCTGATGTTCAACGGCATGGCTCTCGTCCCCGAGCACCAGCTGAAGAACACCGGCAAGCTGTTCATGCTGACCACGACCGGCCGCCGCAAGGTCGACGACTACAACCTGTCGGCGTCCGACTTCGAGGGCCCCGACGCCCTGCGCGGCCCGATGGGCAAGGCCACCGGCATCGGCTTCCAGCTGTACTTCCTGCGGGACGACTTCTTCCGCTTCACGGACTTCATGACGCCGCCCAACGCCGACGTCGCGATCCGTAACATGTACTGCTCGTGGGTCCTCGGCAACGCCTCGCAGCGCCGCCAGGGCTGCATCAACTTCAGCGGCACCGTCCAGTTCTGAGCAACTGGAGAAGGAGAACATCATGTCCCAGTTCGGCGGATACCCGGAGGTCGTGGACATCGGCGCGAAGGTCGGCCAGTCGGCCGGCGTCGCCCCGGGCGACCTCGTCCTCATCGACCTGACGAGCGACGACGGCTACACGACCGTCGACATCTCGGCACTCAACACCGGCGGCGAGTGGTTCGGCGACTACGGCGTGGTCCTCGGCCGCGGCACGGAGAAGATCGGCGAGGGTGAGGACGTCATCGTCCGCATCCAGGGCCCCGTCGACATCGCCGCCGTCAACGGCACCATCGCCATCGACGACTACCTGACGCCCAACTGGGCGGGCCCGGCCAACAACCTCGTCGTGAGCGCGGCACTGACGGTCCCCCCGACCACGGTGGCGCACCTGGTCCTCCTCGACCAGGTGATCGGCAAGGCCGAGGCCGCGAACGCCTCGGGCGACGGCACCATCAAGGTCATCCTGTTCGGCCGCCGCGGCCGCTGACCCCAACCTGAAGGGAGGGCGCCATGGCCTCGCTCGGCGTCGACATCCGCAAGTACCCGCAGTTGGGCCTGCGCCACCCGCTGGCGTCCATCCGCGAGCGCGTCTCGACCTTCATCGGGACCACCTCGACCAACACGGGGTTCATCGCTATCGCCATCGCCATGGAGAGCGATGTCGAGATCGTCGACATCTACGTCGTGTCCAGCGCGACGGTGGCGGCGAGCGGCACGAACTACTGGGCCATCGACTTCCAGGCGAAGGGGTCGGCCGGCACGGCGACCACGAGCCTGTTCTCGTCGGCCCAGGACACCCAGACCACCGGGTTCACCGCCAACGTGCCCCGGCAGTTCACGCCCGACCAGAACCAGCGCATCGCGCAGGGGACGGAGCTCGCGGTGAAGTTCACCAAGGCTGCCTCGGCCCCCAACCTCGACGACCTCGCGGTCGTGGTGCTCTACCGCGCCAACGCCTGAGCCCGCGCCCGCCCTGGAGGGCTGACCGATGAACCTTTCCGAAGGCCGGTCGGCCCTCCAGCGGCGCCGGTCGGACGGGTCCTACCGGACCTCCGACCTCAACGCGTTCCTGCTGCAGGCGGAGCTCGACATCTACAGCCGCACGACGTGGGCGTTCCTGCGTCGCACGCACTTCGCCCGCACGTTTGCGACGGCGACGACGGCGGACGTCTCTGCCAGCACCAACAGCGCAGACCTGACCTCGTCGACGGGCTTCTTCTTCCCGACGTCGACGGGGAAGCGCGTGGTCGTGGGCGGCTACCTGTACCGGGTGGTGCGGCAGACGGGCACGCAGGCGGTGCGTCTCGACCGCCCGTTCCAGGGAACGACGGCGACCGACCTGAGCCTCGTGACCCGCTTCGACGAGGTCTGCCTGCCCCGCGGCGCGTCGTCGCAGTTGCAGGCGGTGATGGTGCAGTCGAGCCCGTCGGTGACGCACCTGCAGCCGATGAGTGCGCTCGAGATGAGCCGCATGAACCCGGACAGCAGCGGGATGCCGTCGCACTTCAGCGTGGACCGGATCGCGCCGTTGGCGCCGCCGAGCGTGCCGTTCCCGACGATGTCGGACAGCACGGGCGGTTCGGGCCCGGGGGCTGCGACGTACCAGTACTGGTACTCGTACTACGACAAGCAGACGGGGCAGGAGTCCCAGTTGTCGTCGTCACTGTCGGTGGCGATCGGCAACAGCAACATGTGGCAGGCGACGTTCAACAAGAACTTCGCGGCGGGCGACCACGTCCCCGGCGGCTACCTGGTGCGGGTGTACCGGAGCAAGGCGAACGGCAGCACGCCGTACCTGTGCAAGGAGGAGGACCCGACGGTGGTCTTCCCGACGTCGTACACGTTCCAGGACGACGTGCCGGACCAGCTGCTGGGCGACCCGCCGGCCGACGGCGCCGGCAACATCGTGGTGCGGCTGTGGCCCTACCCGGACACGACCTACCAGTTGCAGTTCGTGTACACGATGGAGCCCCGCGGGATGCGGGAGGACAACGACACGCCGCTGATGGACGCCCGGTGGCACCACGTCGTGCTGGACGGCGCCGAGGCGTTGATGCTCGAGGCTGCCGATGAGCAGGGCCGTGCGAACCAGGCGCGTGCTCGGTTCGAGGCTGGCATCGCCCGGATGCTGCGTGCGCAGAAGCCGAACCGGCAGCGGGTCGGGGTGATGGGTGGCCGCGGCGCCCGTCTGGTGCGCGACCCGAAGGTGGCTGCCGACTGGATGTGGACACCCGGCTGATGGCTAAGAATGCCCAGGGTGCGGGGTCTGTCTGGTTCCCGGCGAACACGGCGGGGATGGACGATCGGATCTGGCAGGGCGAGGGCACCTCGTCCGACACCGACGGCGTGCTTTTCACGCGCCGCGGCGAGGTCATCAAGCAGCCAGGCGCCGCGGCGTTGGTGGACTGGACGGACCCGAGCGGGCCGTTCACCGGCGGTCGGCCGTGGTCACTCGGGACCTACGCCCGGGACGGCGTGACCGAGCTCGTGATGAGCCGCGGCGGCAAGGTGTCCGTGCTGCGCGGCAACGCGGTGTACGACATCGCCTCTGGTCGGCAGACAGCTGCCCAGCCCATCGAGGCGGACCGCTTCCACCAGGTCAACGAGATCCTGCTCATCTGCAACGGGCGCGACCCGAACCTGAAGTGGGACGGCCGGAAGACGACTCCCATCGGGATCGCGGCTGCCCCGACGGCTCCGCAGGTGTACCGGCTGCAGGACCAGTCGTCGACGCAGGGCGACGGCATGTTCAGTGGCGGGTCGATCAAGAAGACGGCCACCGACTTCGACTACCAGTTCGGCTACACCTGGGTGAACGAGCGCGGGCAGGAGTCGGAGATGAGCCCGTTGAGCGAGGTCGTCTCCGACGAAGACCTGACTGCCGGCGACCTGTACGGGTTCCTGGTGGTGTGCGACGGAGAGCCTCCGTCGGACGACATCGTGGCCAAGAACGTGTACCGCACGGTGGACGGGGGCGCGTCGTTGCAGTTCCTGCGCCGTGTGCCGGGCACGCTGTCGACGCACTACTGGTCGGGGGAGGAGCCTGGCGAAGAGGGCAACCTCATCTTCGGGGCAGACGGAACTCAGTCGGCGCCGTCGATCGCGGAGTGGTGCTTCGGGTTCCGCGGGCGCGTCTACTACAAGCCGGCCGGCGACGTGTCGCTGGTGGAGTACAGCGAGCCGAACCAGCCCGAGCGGGTGCCGGTGCAGAACGTGCTCGAGGTGGGCGCGGGGGACGGAAGCCGGGTGACTGGCTGGGCGACCGGGCAGGACTACGCGGTGCTGTTCAAGGACCAGTCGGTTCACATGCTGACGCAGGACAAGGACGGCAACCCGCTGTTGCGGCCGGTGTCGGACAGTGCGGGGGCGGTGAACGACCTGGCGATCGCATCGTTTGAGGGTCGCGTCTACTTCCTCGGCGAGCAGGGGTTCTTCGTGTTCGACGGCGCGCGGGTGCGGCCGCTGTCGGACCAGATCAACGGCATGGTGGCGCTGCTGCCCCGGGCGCACCTCAACCGCTCCTTCGCGTGGGTGGACCGTGTGGAGCGCCGCGTGATGCTGGCGGTGGCTGCGGGTCCGGGCGTCGAGGTCAACGAGCTCTGGGCGATCCACATCGACTCGGGGGCGGTGACGCGGTCGACGGGGTGGGACCTGTCGTCGGCGGTGGAGTACGAGGGTGAGATCATTCTCGGCGCCACCTACGAGGCCAGCGGACAGGACGTCCACGACCTCGCACTGTACGGCGCATCGGACTCGGCCTTGGGGGCGAACAACAACGGGCTGTGGCGTCCGCGCTGGATGTTCCTGTCGGACCCGGACGCGGACAAGACGTTCACGCGGCTCGACCTGCACTACGTCCAGACGGGCGACATCACGGTGCAGGTGGTGTGGTACCTCGACTGGGACGAGCGGACGAGCGTCAACAGCGTCACGTTCAAGGCCCGGGACCCGGACTTCGCGTCGTCGCTGTGGAACCAGGGGGATTGGGGCGAGGGCGTCTGGGACGAGCGCCGCGTGCGTACGAAGCGCATCGACCTGAGCCGGCGGGAGACGCCTGGCGCGGAGGCCTCGCCGTCGCGGGTGACGGGAAAGGCACTGGGTCTGCAGATCGGCACGGTCGCGCAGAATGCGCCCTGGCGCCTCGTCGGGTTCCGGCTGTACTACGAGAGCCATGGGCAGCGCAACCAGGGGACGGACGTGGAGGCTGAGTCGTGACCGACGTGCTGCTTCGTCGTCTGGGCGCCGCGTTGGCGGACTCTCCGGCGCCGGTGTCCGACGGGGAGTTCGCCGCCGATCCGTTGCGCGCACTCAACTCGGTGCTCGCGCAGATGGGTGGCGCGCCGGTGCCGTCACTGGACGACGAGCCGGCGCTGCTGCGCGCCGTGGTGTTCCTCGAGGACTGGGCGGAGGACTGATGCACTACCGCCCGAAGTACCAGCCGCACGACGGCTACATCGCCGACGCGAACCTCGTGATGGAGGAGCTTCATCGCGCCGAGGACGTGCTGCGCAACCTCGACCAGAACAACATCGCCGAGGGCGTGGTTGCGACGTCCGATGCTGCGAAGCCGTCGACGGACATTGAGACGGTGACGGTGACGCACTCGTCCGGCTCGCTGCTGTTCGAGGAGTTGGCGAACGCCTGGACGATGCCGAGTGCCGTGGACGACAAGCGGTGGCGGACGTTGGTCGACGGGGTGTCCGGCGACGAGCTTGAGTTGACGTTCACGACGGTGCAGCCGCTGGACCTCGAGGTCGACCTGAACGGCACCTACGCCAGTGTGGCCTCGTCGGCGACGGTGGAGTTCCGGCTGCTGGTGGACGGGGAGCCGAGTGCGACCCGCTGCAACAAGGCCATTGTCCGCAGCGCGGGCACGGCGAAGCTCGTGTTCCACGTCACGGCGTCGTTCTTCCTGCTGCCGGGGAACCACACGGTGCGGGCGCAGGTGCGGGAGTGGTCGAACCAAGGCGGCACGGTTGAGTCCGCGTCGATGTTGGGGCGGGGGTTCGCGGCATGAGCCTGACCGACCGGATCCTGCCGGGCGACGCGCGCGACGCCACGCCCCTGCAGAACAACTTCAACGGGCTGGACACGCTGACGACGGCGATCGACAAGCGCCGTGTCCGCAGCGGCTCGTTCGATGCCTACCACCTGGCGTCGACGGCGGGTGCCTATTGGAAGCAGTTGGACTCGGCGTTGGCAGCGGGACCGACGGCGGCGCCGGCGGCGGGCACCAACCTCGTGAGCATCTCCAACCTGCCGTGCGAGGTGGGGGAGGCGGTCTTCGTGCGCGCGCATCTGCAGGTCGACGCGACGGGCGCCGGCCACGAGACGACGCTCGGGATCGCGGTGGACGCTGGCGGCCGCAACGGCGTGCGGACGGTGCAGTTCGACAGCGGCGAGTCTGACCACATCACCCTCATCTGGGCGTTCGTCGCGACGTCGACCACGCACACGCTGCATCTGCAGGCGGGTACCCACACCAACGACTCGCTGACGAACATGCGGATCGAGGCCATGGCGGTGCGGCGATGAGTGCCTACACCCCACCGACGTTCGCCGGCACCTGCGACCCGCAGGACTTCCGCGACGGGCTGACGGACCTGGCGACTGCGGTGAACGGCGCGGTCGACGGGACGAACCTGACGGCGACCGACGAGTTCGTGTCCCGCAACTTCCGCCGCGGCGCGAACGTGGAGACGTGGCGCGAGGGCAGCGACCAGTTGTCGACGTTCTTCAACGCCGTCTTCAACACTGCTGCTGCGCCTCCGTTGGGGTCCTACCAGAACCAGTACTGGGTCGACGGGTGCGGGGTGCGCTTCTACCTGCACGAGGACGCCCTGCAGCTGACGGTGCGCTCGAGCGTGGCGTTGACGTTCCCCAAGAGCCTGTGGGTGACCGGGGCGGTGACGGTGTCCTGGGACGTGCGTGCGCGGATCTACGTCGACGGCATCGCGGTGGGCACCGAGGCGAAGCGGGTGATGACGCAGAGCACGGGCGAGAAGCTGTCGATCTCGTTCGACCTGAGCATCGAGTTGACCTCGGGCGTCTTCACCTCGTCGGGGTGGCACGAGGCCGCGGTGCTGCTGGACTTCAGTAATTCGACGACGTCGCTGGCCACCTCGGAGAGTGCGCAGTTCAACTGCGGCGGCCGCGGAACTCTGGTCCGCGCGGTGTACGGTTGATTGCTCCTGTCAAGTCCGCGGAGTAGGTTTAGTTCATGAGCGTCCTGCAGTCCCGACTTCAGCAGTTGTTCGCCGGCGACGAGGGCGAGTTCGATCGCCGCTTCGGCCAGGTGTTTGACGAGCAGCAGCGCGCCCTGCAGATGCTGGGGCAGTTGCGGCTGTCGCGGGAGGCGGAGGCGATGCCGATGGACGCCGGCTCCGGCGCGCGCGGGGTCGACTTCGGTGCTCTGGGCCAGTCGCAGGGCCGTCGCTCTGGGGCGGCTGGGCAGTTGGTATCCGACGTGGATACCGCTGTGGGCCAGCGCCGCGACCAGGAACTCGCCCAGTTCATCCAGGCGCGCGATGCAGAGCGGGCTCGGGTGGCTGATCAGATCCGCCGCGCCGCTGCGGGCATCACCGAACTCGGGGTGTCGCAGGGCATGAACCTGGCGAACGTCGGGGTGCAGGCGAAGCGGGACAAGGACCGCGCTGCGCGGGACGATGAGACGATCGCCATGCTGCGCAGTCTCCTAGGAGGTGGGTGATGTCCAACGGCGACGGCTTCGGCTTTTCCGACCCGGCGTCTCGGACGCGGCAGGTGTCGACTCGTGATCGACTGCTCGACCCGGACCTCGTGTCGGACGACGACTTCGTCCGCATCATGGGGCGCGACGACTCGCAGTTGCTGCGGCAGCAGATCAGCGCCCAGGACATCTTCGACCGCCGCGTGCTTCCGGGCATGCGGGCGGACCTGCGCGGGGACCTGCGCGCCCAGACTGGCGCGGCGCAGCGAGCGCAGCGGCTCGAGGCGCAGCGCGCCGGGGACACCGCCCGTCAGGCTGGCCGCTCGGGCACGCGGTTTGAGGAGGCCCTCGACCTCGGCCGGCAGGCGGGACTGCGGTCCGCGCTCGCTCGTGCGCAGCGCGACCGTCGCGCTCAGTTCGCGGAGGACGTGATGGGCGAGCCGGGCAACCGGCTCATCCGCCGGACCCAGCAGGCGGCGAACGCCGCGGAGGACCGCCTGGAGGAGATCGGCCGGACTGTTGCTGCGGGCGTCGACACGCTGATGCAGATGGGCATTGGCCTCGGCGGCATGACCGAGGGTGGCGGCGGTGGCGGTGGCGGCGGTGGCGGTGGATTCCTGAGCCGCCTTGTGGACGTCGCGTCGGCTCCGCGGCGCGACCGGATGGACGCCTCGTTTGACCCCGGGCAGGTCGACCGGAAGTTGCAGGACGTTCCGGCGATGCAGTCGCTGCAGTCGCTGCAGACGTCGGTACCCTCGACGGAGGCTAGCGAGGACCGCTTCGTCCGGCTGCTGCTGGCCGCCCTGAACTCGGAGCCGTAGCCATGGCCCTCCCGACGGACAATCTGAGCGACGTCGCAGGCGCGAACGTGCTGACGGGCATCCTCCAGGGTGCGCTGCAGGGCGTTCAGGTCGGCGACCAGTTGATCTCCAACGCCCAGCGTCGGAACCTCGCCGAGCGCCGCACGCGCCTCGCGGAGGAGGCCGGCGCCCGGCAGCGGGAGATGCACGATCAGCGGATGGCTGCTGCGGCAGGCGCCCTGACCTCTGCCCTGTTCGGCGACGAGTCGGTCGACGAGGGGCTCGGCGGTGCGGGTGCGGCCCGTGGCTCGCGCGGGACTCGTGGTGCAGCACCAGCTGCTGCGCCCGGGCGTGACGACCTGCGTTCGGCTGCGGCCGCGGTCGACGCCATTGGTCGGGCGGAGCAGGCGATCCAGGCGGCCGACGCCGCCCGTGCTGCCGAGCAGGGCCGTGGGCCTGTGGCTGCACTGACCTCGGCATTGGGTGGCGCGACGCGCCGTGCTGCCGAACTCGGCGGTGTGGACATGGCCGCGCGCGAGGCCCTCGGCTCGATGCTGGTGCCCGACCCGGACATCATGGAGGGCGCGCCTGCCTACGGTCGTGGCGGTGCCGGCCGCAGCCGGGAGCACGCCGCGCTGCTGCAGGCCGCGGAGGGCGGGCGTCTCGACCTCGGCACCGACGACGGTGTCGGGCAGGCGTTCGGGACCTTCGAGAAGCCGCAGGGGGCACTGGTCCCGGGTCGCGCGCCGACCAGCCCGGACTCGTTCGGCGGGATGCTGAACCCGGCCGCCGCGGCCCTGGGGCTGGACCCGTCGACGGTCGTCGACCCGGGCGCCCTCGCGACGGCGGTGGAGGCCTACCGCCGCGGCAACCCAGCGGCCCTGCGTGCCATCTCCCGCCGCATTGGCCGAGACGACCTGACCGCCGACGCCCTCGATGGCCTGGCTGCCGACGTGAACCTGTTCAACTTCCGGGCCCGCGAGCACCTGCGTGGGCTGGCGGCTGCCGAGCAGCGGAGCGTGGAGGACGCCCAGGACTTCACCGACACGTTCATCCAGTTCCTGCCGCGGGTCGGGCTGACGGACGAGGAGGCCTCGGAGTTCGCGCCGGAGTTGGCGAAGCTGTACACGGCCGACCCGAAGAACGCCGGCAAGATGCTGGACGCGCTGTCGACGCTGGCGTCGAAGGGCATCGACCTCGAGGTGGCGAAGGTCGGGAAGAAGCCGACGGTCCGGTACACCTACCAGAAGGGCGACGAGTTGGACCGCCAGATGCGGACCATCAACAGCCGCCTGTCGGACGTGAACGACTCGCTGGACGCACTGCGTCGGAACCCGCCGAAGCGGCCGAAGTATCGGGAGGGGTATCAGGACCAGATCGACTCGCTGGAGGCCGAGAAGTCGCTGTACCAGACCCAGCTCGACACGCTTGTGACGACGGGCAAGTACATTCCACTCGACGTCGTGCGCCGGGAGTCCGGCACCCCTGCGCCGGGCAGGGCGTTCAGCCTGACGTCCGAAGTGAACCGGATCCAGGCGGAGTTCTCGTCTCGGGAAGAGCAGGCGGGCGAGGTGCGTCGGATGTTCAACGCTGGTGAGATCAGCAAGAAGCAGGCCGACGAACTCGTTGTCGCGTTCAAGCGGCGTGGTGCGGACAACACGGCACAGGTTCGGAACTGATGGCGGATGGGCAGGCCACTGGAGTCGACCCGTTCGACGAACTCGCCGAGACGTTGGCAGCGCCAACTGCGACGTCTGCGGTCGATGCCGTCGATCCGTTCGATGTCCTGTCCAGTGAGTTGTCCACAGCAGCCCCTGCCGACGACCGGCCAGATGAAGCAGTGCCTGCTGGCGCGGATCCGTTCGACGACCTGCTTTGGGGTGCGCTCGAGCCAGACCTGATGCCTTTCCAGCGGGAGCTCCGCTCGCTGGGCCAAGATGCGTTCCGCGGCGTGCCTCCCGAGAAGCTCCCGCGGGTCATCGAGATGTGGGACGAGTACGCGGCCTTGGCGTCGACGCCTGGCCGCACCCCCGAGGAGATGGCCGAGGACAACGAGCGGCTGGTCGAGCTCATGGAGTTCGCCGGGCTGCACGACGAGGTGCGGAAGGCGAGCAAGGAGTCCGGGTACATCATGACCGGCGTCTCGGCGCTCGGGGAGGCGTTCGACAAGCTCGTCGACCGCCCGACGCGCGCGTGGATGCGGACGCTGTGGGACACGCGGCGGACGGCGCTGGAGAACGACGAGCCGATGGGGCTGGGCGCCGCCGACCGTGAGCGCCTGAGCGGGATGTTGCTGCAGAACTACGAGGACAAGGCCCCCGGCGGCCAGGTGCTGCGCGACATGGTCGCCTACGTCCAGTCGTTTGGCACCACGGCCGAGGCCCTCAAGGACATGCGCCAGAAGCGCGCCGCGGCCCTGATGATGGGCGGCGCGTTCGACAAGCTGCGCGGCGTCGTTGGCGCCGGCCTGGCGTCGACCTCCGACCCGATGGGGCTGTCGGACGTGGTGCTCGGAACCGGCGGCGAGTCTGACGAGCGGACGCTGGCCCTGCGGGACGCGGTGAAGAACGCCGAGTCGTTGGCGGACCTGTTCGTCGGGGAGTCGGCGCGCGCGGCCACAGACGTCGGGTACGGAGCCGTGGGGGCGCAGCAGGCCCTGGCGAACCTGCTGCTGCACGGGTCGACGACCGAGGCGAAGGAGGCGTGGCGGGACGCGATGCGGGCGTCCGAGGAGGCGAAGGACGCCGGGGCCGTCGGCGGTCTGCAGGCTCTCGACTTTGCCGGCGAGGCGGCGATCAGCCCCTTCAACCTGCTGAACCCGACGAAGACCGTCGCGGCCGGCGTGAAGTTGACGAAGCAGGGCGACGACATCGTCCGGTCGCAGATCGCGAAGGCGGGCGAGGGTCTGTCGGGCCGGGCGCAGATCGACGCCGAGCGGGCCGCGACGACGGCGTTCGTCCAGTCTGTCGATGCGGCGTGGAAGGGCGAGTACCGGAACCTGCTGCGCGCGCCAGAGCACCTCGAGTTGCATCAGCATCTGCGGGGCGCGCTGCACGACGACGTGGCCGACGAGGTGTGGGAGCAGGCACTACGGACGGACGCTGCGCGCGGCGTGGTGACGACGGACCTTCTGGTGCGACCGGAGGCCCTGGCCCTGGGGCCGGACGGCCGCATGGTGCTGACGCCCGACGCCAAGGTGGACTTGTACGCGGACCTCGCCGACGAGGTGCTTGACGGGCCGGCGATGCGGGGCGCCCGCAAGGAGTACGCCCGACTGGTCAAGGAGGGCGACGAGGCTGCGGTCGACACGTTCCTGACCGAGCAGGCAAACCTCGGCGTGCGGCTGATGAACGAGGCTGCGCGCCTCCCTGAGGCGGGCCGGGCGGCGGCGCGTGAGGCCGTGAAGCGCCAGCTGCGGCGCGGCGAACAGGCCCGCCCGACCGGCGTCGCCGACCGACAGGCCCGCTGGGTGACCCGGCAGGCGACCGACGCCGACGCGCAGATCATCTCCGACCTCGACGCGGCCGGGTTCGCGGCCCAGGTGCTGCTCGCCCAGCGGCTGCCGGACGAGGTGCTCGGGCCGTGGGACTTCGTCCGCACCCAGGTCAACACGCTGGGTCGGCCGGACAGCACCCCGACGCTGCAGCGCGGCGGTCGGGCGGCGAACCGGCACCCGGCGTCCTTCGCGGCGGCCGAGCGCCTGCGGAAGCGGGACGCGACCCGGAAGGCCATGCAGGGCGTGGTCCGGGCGCGCGTGCTGGAGACGCTGCAGCGAACGACCCGCAGTGCGTCGGAGCGGCGGGCGGCGATGGACGTGCTCGAGCACGGGTTTCTCGACCTTGCGACCGAGCAGGAGTTGGCCGCCGTGTCGGGCCTGCGGGAGATCGAGGAGGCTCTTGCCGGTGGTCAGTTGCCGACGGGCGGCCCGGAGGCCCAGCGACTGGCAGCCGCCCGTCAGGCACTGGCTGACGCCCAGGGCGAGGTGGAGGGCGCCAACGAGGCCCTGCGCGCCTTCGACGAGTCTGTCGCCTCGATGTCGGCCGCCGGTCGGCCCCGGGGCGATGTCGTCAAGGAGGCACGCGCGAAGGTTCGGGCTCTGCGCCAGTCGAGCCAGCAGGTCGTCGAGCGGGAGTTGATCGCCCAGGGCGAGGCGCGCGCCATCGCGGAGTCTGCTGCCGAGACGGCTCAGATCGCCGAGGCCAACGCCCTGCTCAAGCGGGTGGAGGAGGCGCAGGCCGAGGGCAACCCAAGCATCAAGGTGGGCGAGTCGTGGCTGTCTCGGTCGGATGCGCGGAAGGCTGCCTACGCGGCCCGCAACGAGGCCCAGGGCATCATCGACGCGCGAGTTGCCGAGTACCGCCGCGGCGCCCGGGAGTTGGCGAAGCAGGCTGGGCTGCGGGCGGAGGAGGCGGTGGTGTCGGGCAGACGATCCGCCGACGAACTGGCCGGCGCCGACGCCGACCTCGCCGCCCTGAGCGACGAACTCGGCGGCGACCTCCGCAAGCACCGGGACGTGCAGGCGGCCCTCAGGGAGGCCCGCGACTCGTTCGGCGCCAACCAGAAGGCGGTCGAAGTGGAACTGCAGGGCGCCCGCGAGGCGTACCGTCGCGCGGAGTCGGCGAGGGCCCTTGAGGGGCTGAGTCGCACCGAGCGGCTCCGGGTCGAGCGGATCCTCAAGAACCCCGACCTGCACAGCGAGTCGGCCATGCGGCGCGCCCTGCGCGACTTCGACGAGGAGGCCCAGGGCCGGGTCCTGGAGGCGGCGCGGTTCCTCAAGGCGTTCTTCGATGACTACTACAAGCAGTTGCGGCGCGACGGCTACCTGACCGAGCACGACAAGGAGGCGTTCTTGACCCGGGTCGCGATCGGCGACTACGTCCCGGCACTGGTGCGCGAGTCGGAGACGGCGGCACTCAAGGCGATGTTCGGCGGGCAGATGCCGAAGTTCCGCGACCCGGTCAAGTTCCGGGCGCACGCGGGGACGATCAAGCTGCGGAACGAGTCGAAGCGCCGTGCGGTCGCTCGCCGCCTGGTCCTGCACCGGGCGCAGGTCGGCGAGTACGGAGACGCCTTTGTCGGGCGCAAGGACGCCCAACTCACCCAGGCGCTGCAGGATGCCGGCATTGATGTCGCCGACGAGGCGGGTCGAATCGCGAAGGAGGAGCTCGCCGACTGGGAGTGGCTGGAGACGGACCCGCTGCTCATCGCCGAGCGGTACGCCGCGAAGACGGACTCGACGCTGGCGACGAACCGCTATTTGTTGGACATGATCGACTTGTTCCCGCAGGGCCGGCGGTTCGGTCAGGAGATGGTGGCGGCTCGCAAGGTCCCCGGCGACAGGGCTCGCTCGGAGGCCGAGTTGGAGGTGGCGGCGCGGGCCGAGCGGGCTGGCTTCAAGAGGGTGTCGACCAGCAACTACTTCCAGGCGGTGCTGGGCAGCCGGAAGGCGCGCAAGTACCCGACGGAGTTGCTGGACTACGCGCGCGGGCTCATCGCAGACGGGCGCAGCACGCTCGAGGTAGCCGAGAAGCTCGCGGAGAAGGGTGTGAACCTGACCCGCGGCGAACTCGGCGCACTGAAGGCCCTGGAGAATCAGCCGCTGTTCCTCCCGGCTCCGGTGGTCGACTACATCAATTTCCGGTCGTCGTCGGCGCCGAAGTGGATGGCGGACATTGCCGACGTCGTCGGGGCAAGTTGGGGCGGGTTGCACTCGCTACTGAAGTCCTTCTCGACGATTGCCGCGATGGCCCACATTTCGGTCAACGTGATCGGCAACCTCTACAGCATCGGCCAGACGACGCTACGCGGGCTCGCCAACCCGGTGAACCACACGAAGGCGATGCTCATCTCGCTGGTGGAGCCGGGCTCTCCGCTGATGAAGCGGCAGGTCAAACTCGGCCGCTACGAGATGTCGATCGAGGAGTGGCAGGACTTCTTCAACGAGGTCGCCATCACCGAGGCCGGGGCGAGCACTGGATTCCTCGAGGAGCAGGTCGGCGCCGGGGCCGCCCGTGAGGGCGGGCTGAAGGACACGACGACCCGGGTCGCAACGGCGGCACTTGGTGGCGTTCTCGGGTTCAGTGCGGGCGGCCCTGCTGGCGGCATGCTGGGGGCCATGACGGGCGCGAGTGCGGGCGGTCTGCTCAATCGCCGACGGGCGGTGGGCCGCGCCGTGCCCGAGTGGGACGAGTTCCTGGCGCGCGTCAAGGAGGACCCGGTCACCGCCCTCAAGGGTCTGCAGCTGGGCACCCGCGGCGTCGGCACTGTGACGGGTGCCGTCATCGGGTCGGCCGTCGGAGCGCCGGCTCAAGGGGCGGCCCTCGGCGCGGCCATCGGCGGCGGGGCGACCCCCGGCTACATGAAGATGATGGCCGGCGTGAACCAGGCCGCGGAGTCGCAGGCGCGGGCCACGCTGGCTGTGGCGCTGCTCGAACAAGGAGTCCTGCTCGACGACGTCCCCATGCAGGTTGCTTGGGCTCTGCGCGACTACTCCAACCTGAACGAGTTGGAACGCAACGTGCTGCGTCCGCTCTCGTTCTTCTACACCTGGTCCGCCGGCAACCTCCGGTTCCAGGCGAAGTGGGCACTGGAGAACCCGCGCGAGGCCCGCATGGTCGCCGCCATGTTCAACGGGCTCTACAACATGCAGTTCTCCGAGGACGAATTGCGCCAGATCCCCGAGAACTACCGGCACAACCTGCTCCTGCGCGTCGCCGGGACCCGGGTCATGCGGATGCGCGGCAACCCGTGGGACGACCTTGTCGAACTCTTCCGGACGGACGGCATGGTGCCGGTCGGTGCACTGACCCGGATGCACCCCGCCATCCTCAGTGGCGTCGAAGCGTGGACGGGGCACAGTTTCTATTTCGACCGCCCGATCGAGGACATGACCAACGGCGCCTACTACAAGAACGCCCCGCCGGCGCTGAAGAAGTGGCTGGGCGTCTACTCGATGCCCGCCGAGGTCTTCGACGAGGAGGGACCGACTGGCGAGCAGGGCGTGAAGTGGAAGATCGACCGACCCGACCGCGCTTGGTTGCTGTCGAAGCTGCCTGGCACGCGACTGCTCGCCATCCTGCAGCAGGCGGTCGCTGAGTCCTACGCGCCGGCGTACGTCGAGACGGGCGAGGCGGGTCCGCCGGTGTCTGGTGCGGAGCGGCTCGCGACCATCGTGGGTGGGCAGCGGATCTCCGACGTTGGCCTCGGTACGGCTGATGCGGCGCGGCGTGTCGAGCGGAAGTTCGAGGAGTTGCTGCTCGAGGAGTTGGCCCGGAAGAACCCGGACATCGTGCGGCAGTTCCGGCAGTTGCGCCCCGAGGCGTTCGACGAGCCCGACGACCCCGAGAACTACATCGAGATCCTGCGGTCTGTGCTGGGCGAGTAGCCCTTGCAAATGACAGTTCGCCCGGGTTCTCTGGGTGTGCGACGCCCCGGACAGCGTCGGTAACCACGAGGTCCACACATGGCTCAGTTCCGCCACACCTTCATCCAGCCCGAGCTCGCTGCTGCCATCGAGGCAGGCAACGCCACCGAGTCCGCCGTGCAGACGGTGCGGGTTCTGGGCGACACGAGCGGCGACGGCATCCAGCGTGGCGCGCTTCTCGGGGCCACGATCAAGTGCGACACCGCGGACACCATCACGATCCGCTTCTACAACGACAGCAGCAAGACCATCATGCTGGGCGAGATCGATGCGGTCATCGCCGCGGTCAACACCTGGAAGGGTGCGCAGTTCGCGCAGCCGATTCCCTTCTGGGCTGGCTTGTTCTGGACCGCCGAGGCGGCTGGCGGAACGGGTCGTGACGTGCAGGTGTACCCGATGCTTCAGGCCATCGCGGGCACGGCGGGGTAGCCGATGTCGGCGACCATCATCAGCCCGGTCCCGCCGACGCCAGCCAACAGCGCGACCATCATCAGCCCGGTGCAGCCCAACCAGGACGGCGACTCCGACGCCTTCCTGACAGCTGTGCTGGCCATCTCCGGCCTGCTGTACATCTACCAGCCGCCGGATTCGGTGGGTTCGCTGTCGTCGGGCAACGACTCGATGGTGGACCGCCAGGAGACGGGGACGACGGGCACTGTCGGCACGTCGGCGGCTGATGCGTCGATCGTCAACTCGGGGTTCTCGACGGACTCGCTGTCGCGCGCACTCGTCCGCGACGCTGGCGCAGCTGCGAACGGCACGAACCCGGCACCGGCCTTCGGTGTTTCGGTGGGGCTCTCGGGGCCGACCGAGGGGACGTGGGTGCTGGTGCTTCAGGGCGACGTGGACTTCGCCGGCACCCGGAACGTGCTGACTTTCGACAACTCGGCGCCGTCGACAGACTTGAACCGCCGGGTGCTGCTGTCGACGTCGGGGGCGAACATCACGGCCCAGTACCGCGGCTCAACGCCGAACTCAACGATGACGACGGCGGACTTCAAGGCGTCTGGGGCGGTGTTGATCATCACGCGCGATGCGACCAGCAGCGAGCTCGGCTGCTGCCTGGTGGCGGCTGGCGGCACGGTTTCGGTGACGACGGCGACTGTCGGCACGCTGAACTGGGACGGCGGCGTCATCATGGTCGGCAACGCGGGCATCACGCCGGCGTCGTTCGCGGAGTTCGGCGTGGCTGCGGCCGTCGTGTACGACAACGTCCTGAGCACCGCCGACCTGCAGACCATCGTCGACGCCGTCGCGTAGGAGTGCAGATGTCCTTCTCCCAGACCAGCATGGACCGCCTGAGCACCTGCCACCCGGACCTGCGGGTGCTGTTCATCGAGGTCGACGCGATGGGGTTCGAGTGCTCGATCCTGTGCGGCGAGCGCGGCGAGGAGGCGCAGGACAACGCCGTGGCGAGGGGGGCGAGCCAGACCCCGTGGCCGAAGTCGAAGCACAACAACCCCGAGGTCAACGGGGTGAAGCGCCACCCTGAGGGCGTGCCGGCTGTGGACGCGGCGCCGTGGTACAGGGACACGAAGATCCCGTGGAACATCGACGCGCGGACGGCGGAGGGTCGAGAGAACCTGCGTCGGTGGTACTTGTTCTGCGGCTTCGTCCGGGCGACGGCCGAGTGCCTGTACCGCGAGGGCAAGATGCAGCACCGGGTGCGTGGTGGCCACGACTGGGACGGGGACATGACGTTCAGTGACCAGCGGTTCCACGACCTGCCGCACTGGGAACTCATCGGGGTGAAGTGATGGCGCGCGAGGCCACCGAAGAGGAGAAGCAGACCGCCCAGCAGCGCCGCATCGCCAACGCCCTCGAGTCGATCGACAACCGAGACAAGGTGACGGTCGATGCAACCGGCGGCGCGCTGGCCACGGTCATCAGCCCGCTGACGGGGTTCGGCGAGGTCCGCGTTGCAGTGCAGTCGCCGATCGCGCAGATCGACGCGGTCTACGGTCTGCTGGACAACGTCGAGACTCGCACTTCCACTGGCGGCTCCGTCGGCGTGACCGATGGGAACTTCGTCTGCCAGACGGGGACCAGCGTCGGGGGCTACGGCCTGATCCGCACCCGCCGCGCCGTTCGCTACCGCCCGGGACAGGGGTCGCTGTTTCGGTTCACGGCGCTGTTCGACGACAAGAACGCGACGGCCCTGTCGCTGCAGGCAGCTGGCCCGTTCAACAGCGTCAGCGGCTTCTTCGTCGGCTACAACGGCGCCGACTTCGGGGTGATGCACCGCACCGGCGGCTACCACGAGACGCGGACGCTGACCATCAGCGTGGCCGCGAGTGGCAGCGAGACGTTGAGCCTCCAGTTGAACGGGGTGACCTACGCCATCCCGGTCACGTCTGGCACCGTGGCGCACAACACCTACGAGGTGGCCGAGTGGCTGTCGAACCCGGCCAACCAGACCGTGTGGGACGCCTGGCAGAACAACGGCACTGTGGTGCTGTTCGCTCGAAACGTCGGTCCTCTCAGCGGCGCGTACTCAGTGGCCAACGGCGGTGGCGGCGAGACGATCGCCGGCAGCATCGCCCAGGACAAGGCCGGCGTGGCGAACACGGAGACGTGGTCCTACCCCGACGCGACCTGGGTCGACAAGCTCGACGGAACGGGCCCCAGTGGCATGACGCTCGAGCCCGGCAAGGGCAACGTGTTCGAAGTCGACGTCACCTACCTCGGGTACGGCGACGTGGTGTTCCGCGTGGAGAACCCGGCGACGGGTCGGTTCACCACCTTCTACCGCTTCCAGTTTTCCAACTCGCGGACGACCCCGACGATGACCAACCCGACGATGAAGGTCGGTTGGATCTCCGCATCGCGGGGGTCGAGTGCGAACTTGACCGTTCGTGGCGCATCGGCCCTCGGTGGCGTGGACGGCGTGCTGCATTCGTTTCGGCGTCCGCGCAGTTTCTCGAGCCAGCGCGTTGGTGTCGGTGGAACGCTGACCAGCATCTTTGCCATTCGGGTGCGCAGTGTGTTCCGCGGCGTCGCGCAGCTGGTGGAGTTGCTCCCGAAGATCGCGTTCGTCTCGCCGGCCGGCAGCAAGCCCTGCGTGGTGCGGCTGCTCCTCAACCCGACGTTCGACACTGCGGCCTCAGAGCCCAACTGGCTGTACGTCGATGAGACGAACTCGATCGTCGAGTACGACACCGCAGGCACGACCTTCACCAGCAACGGCACCGAGCTCGCCGGTTTCACTGTGGCTGGTGGGTCGAACGCTGCACTGAAGTTCGTTGACCTGACGGAGGAGAGCATCAGTCCCGTTCACATGGAGCGTGGGGACGTGCTCTGCATCGCCGCATCGATCTCCGGCGGCGGCGGCAGTGATGTCGCAGCGTCGTTGACGTGGCTGGAGGACTAGATGACCGCCATCATCTCGCTGCTGCTGTTCACGTTCCTCGCGTTCGGCATTCTCTGCCTGGCCTGCTACAGCCTGACCGAGGTCTGGAAGGTGGTGTACCTGAAGCCTCGCTACGAGGATCGGTACGGCGTTGACGAGGTCAACGACAAGGAGAGCCGGCCGGTGCCGGTGGGCCGGCGTCGCTACGTCACGGCAGTTCGCACGATGCCCAATGTCATCGGCCTGGTCGCCGGCGGCATGCACTGGCTGGTTTACCTGCTGGCGCTGGCTGTGGCCCCGCTACTGCCTGAGGGCGCTGTGGCTATCGAGACTGTGGCCGACCACATGCAGCCGTGGCCGAGTGGGCTGCAGCCGTTTGCGGAGCCGCTGCTCGGGTTGGCGGCCGGCGGGCTGGCCATCGCTGTCCACAACGCAGTGGGCGAGTCACTGAACGAGGCGACCCGTGCGTTCATGCTGCGGTTCGTCAGCATGGTGACGCCGGGTGGCAAGGAGCCAAAGGGCGACTGGCAGTACCCGGGCTCAGAGTCTTCGCGTGGGTCGACGCTCGACGCCTACGCCGACGGGACGCTGACGAGCCAGCACAACGTGTCCGCGGTGGAGGAGAAGCCATGACCCGCCGTGCGATCGTGGTCGAGGACCAGCCCCATGTGCTGGCCGGGCTGGCGCGCCTGCTGTCCGACGTGCTGGGCTACAGCGTGGCGCCGGAGGACCAGTGCTCGACGCTGGAGGAGGGGGTTGCGGCCCTTTCCCGTGCGCCCATCCCGGCGTTGGTCATCTGCGACGTGTACATCCCGTCGAAGGA